>Ga0308310_1000578_pt1 | contig 16056 bp, 12 predicted proteins | sample HotsprSampleMS65_FD_203672 | JGI IMG/M metagenome (GOLD analysis project Ga0308310, IMG submission 203672) | Hot spring phototrophic mat microbial communities from Mushroom Spring, Yellowstone National Park, Wyoming, United States - 20090730_MS65 ...
ATCGCATATAAGCTGTTGGCGAATCTAGGCGGCGCTGAGGCGATCGGCCCGATTTTGCTAGGCATCGGCGCGCCAGTGCATGTGCTGCAAACCGGCGACTCAGTGGATGACATCGTGGCGATCGCCGCCATCGCCGCGATGGACGCGCAAAAGCGCAAGCAAGCGCGCGCGCAGGGCGTCTGAGCTTGACCGTTGGCTGCCGCGATCTGCTGATGGCGGCAACCGATAAGCCAAAACTGTTGGCAAAACGGCGTTTTTACCTCATAATGAGGCGTGAGATTCAAGTGTTGGCACGCAGAGCCGCTCAGTAGCTTTGTGGTCCTGTCTCCAAAAGCTTGAGCCATGCTCGATTTGTACAAGCTCCGCATTTTTATGGCAGTGGTGCGGGAAGGCAGCTTTCGCGGCGCCGCTGAGCGGCTGTACATCACGCAATCTGCTGTCAGCCAGCACATCAAAGACCTCGAGACGGCGCTCGGCAGGCAGCTTTTTGAGCGCGGCTGGCGCGGCGTGACGCCCACAGCGCACGGCGAGCTGCTGCAGAACTACGCACAGCGCATTTTCGCGCTGGTGGCAGAGGCAGAGAACGCGCTGACCAACTTGGAGAAGCTGCCTGAAGGTCGCCTGACCATCGGCGCGACGCCTGGCGTCGGCATTTACCTCGCGCCCGATTGGATTGGACGCTTTCGCAGCCGCTACGCGCAGTTCACGGTCACTTTGCAGACAGGCGTCACGGCGCAAGTGGTGAGCGATGTGCTGGCACAACGCCTAGAGCTCGGCTTCGTGGAAGGCGAGCTGGACAATTACCAGCATCCGCGTCTTGGCGTGTGCGCGTTGCAAGAAGTGCCGCAAATGGTGATCGTCAGTCCGAAGCACGCTTGGTGGCACGCGCAAGACGTGCCGCTGCAGGCGCTGAAGGATCAGCCGCTCGTCGTGCGCCCGCCAAACAGCCAATCGCGCATTTGGCTTGAGCAGACGCTGCGCGCGCACGGCATCGAGCCGCGCATCAGCGCCGAGTTTGATAACATCGAATCTGCCAAGCGCGCTGTGGCAGCCGGGGTGTGCATCACGATTTTGCCGCCGTATGTAGTGCAGAATGAGGTCGCGCAGGGCGTGCTGCGCGCCCTGCCTATTCAAGGCAATCCGTTGCGCCGCACGCTGAAGTTGGTCTGGGATCGGAGCGCGCCCTTCACGCCGATCAGCCGCGCCTTCCTCGAGATGCTCTGCGCTGAGTACGCCAACATCGCAGCTGTGATCGGCAAAGCCTGAGATCACAACACGAAGTCATCAGAGGCGGCAGCTGCGGCGATCAGCTCGCGCAATTCATCGAGGTCAGGGAAGAGATCGGTATCCTCAGGCTCAAAGGTGCCGCTGACCTGCTCGCGCCCGCACAACGCGCGATACTGGCAAGCGCGGCAATGCCGCAAGTCAGCCGTCAGCGGGAATTCTGCTGCGTCAAGCGCGTTCAAGCGCGCCAGCAAGGCGCTGATGTAAGCGCGGTCAGCGGCATAGCTCTCGCTATCGTAAGTGAAGCGCTCAGTCGCGCCGCCGTCCTCGCCAAACCAATAGAGCAGCGTCACGCGCTCAGGCGGCAGCGCTGTGCCGAAGAGACTCGGCGCGGCTTCCACCAGCAGCAGCGGGTATAAGACGGTCTGCAGACGGCGCTCGAGCGCGGCGCGCGGCGGGCGGCGAGCGGTCTTCCAATCCACGATGAGCGCGCCGCCGTCAGGATCGTATGCCAGTAGGTCATATTTCGCGGTCAGGCGCGCGCCATTTGCCCAGCTAGGCTTCACATTCACGCTGAACTCAACGCGGCGAAAGGCTTGCGGCACGTCTGGGGGCGGGTTGGCACAAAAGGCTTGCCAAAGGTCTGCTACAAGCGGATCGACGCGCTCAGGCAGCTGAATGCCGCGCCAACAGCGCTCCATCAGGCGATGAAAGCGCTCGCCGCGCTCCAGCGAGCGATCTAAGCTCGCCAGCGGCCTGCCAAGCGGCGCAGGATAGGCTTGTCCTAACAGATAGCGCAGCTGGAAGCGGCGCGGGCAATCGGCGAAGTCTTGCAGGCTCGATTGACTGAAGGCGAAAGCGGGCGGCAGCTCAACCGGCATGGCTATCTTCTTCCGAGCGCCCGCTGCCGATCAAATTCGCGCCGCTCATCGGAATTTTGATGTAGAATGTGCTGCCTTGGCCAACGGCGCTCTCGACCCAAGCGTCGCCGCCGTGCAGCTCTGCCACCCGCTTGACGATATACAAGCCGAGTCCGTTGCCGCGCACGCGGATGTTGTCCTTGTTGCGGATGCGGCGGAAGCGCGTGAAAAGCGTGCGCTGATCTTCAGGGCTGATGCCCTTGCCAGTATCGCGCACGCTGAGCAGGAGCGCGTCGTCGCGCACTTCGGCGCGCACAGTGATCGCGCCGTTCGGCGGCGTGTATTTGATGGCGTTATCGGTCAGGTTGTTCAGCGCGCGGCGCATCATCATGTCGTCCAGTTGCAAGATCGGGATATCCGACGCGATCTCAGTGGTCAGCGTCTGACTGTTTTTCTCAGCCGCTGCGGCGTGCGTGGCCACCACTTCATTGACCATTTTGATGATGTCGGATGGCTCGCGGTGCAGGCGGTAGTTGCCCTCAGGATCGAGACGACTGGCATCGAGAATTTTCTCAACCAAGTCGCTCATTTGCGAGATGCCGCTCCGGATCTTCTCAGCGAAGGCGCGTTGCCGCTCGTTGAACTCGCCGACCATCGGCAACATGTCCACGTAGCCCTTCATGTAGGTCAGCGGCAGGCGTAGGTCGTGCAAAACTGTGCTGGTGAAGTCGGCTTGGTTATCGCGCAAGTTTTTGTAGCGCGTGATATCGCGCAGCACTAGGACGCTGCCGCTGCGCTGACCGTGCTCGTCGCGCATTTCGGAAAGGCGCGGCGCGAAAGCTAAGCCGTTCGCGTTCTGCCATTCCATGCCTTCGGCGCTCGTCGCTTCGCCGCGCAGCAAAGCGATCAGCTCAGCTGCCTCAGTCATGCTGGCGAAGGCAGAGAGCTGATTGCCGATCACGCGGTCAGCGCTGATTCCGAAGGCGCGCTCAGCGGCAGGATTGAAGACCAAAATACGCTCCTCGGTATCCACAACCAAGATCGGATCGACGCAGCTGCTCAGGATGGCAGCGAGCTGCTCGCGACCTTTGCGCGCTGCCTCGAATGCCTGCGCATTGGCGATGGCAATGGCAGCCTGCGCTGCCAAAAGCTGCAAGAAGTTGCGTTCCCATGCGCCGAAGGTATGCGCCTCGCGGTAGGCAACCCATAGAATGCCCAGCGACGCTTCGTGCGCGGTGAGCGGCAGCGCAGCGACCGCGTTGAAGTGTTCGCGCAAGGCGCTCAGCGACTGCGGAAGCGCCGACTCAGCAGAAACTTCGAATGGCGTCTGTCGCGCAACTGCCAGCAACGGCGCGTCAAAATCTGCAAACTCGCCGTTACTGCCTTGCGCGTAATAGGCTTGCGGCTCAGGATCGGCGGCGACCACGAAGCGCAGGCACTCGGCGCGCAAGCCGCGCTGCGCGATCTGTGCAACATCCTTCAGCACAGTCTCTAGCGCGCCGCCTTTGGCGATCCGCTGAGCGATCTCCAAGAGCAGCGCTTGCTCGCTTGCATACTGCCTGAGCTGCTCTCGGAGATCATCCACAGCTTGGCCTGAAGGTGCACCTTCACTCATGGTCATGCAGCACTGCCTTGAGCTGAACACCTGCGCTGAGCAGACCTTGCCCTGCGCGCATTATAACACTTTTCGCACGAACGTTGCAACGCAGCTCTGCGATTGGCTTGGTGGGAAGTTAGGCGCATGCTGTGCGCTCAATTGCGATGCGCGCGCTCGCCAGCGCTTGCGCGCAAAACTGCTCAGATTGCTGACGGCGGTAGGCGATGAAGGGATCGTCCAAAGGGACGCTCGGCGCGCTGTAAGGGCGCATCTTGGGAAGGAGCAATCAGATGCGGCTCGCTGAGCGCGCGCAGCTGCACGCACTCAGTCTATTCGCAAGCCAGCGGGTCGGGAATAGTGTGGCTCCGCCCATAGGCAGGCGACTGACGGGATTCTAGCCTTTATCTCGATCAGCCGCTGAGCGGATCGGCGGACGTTGGCGTGGCAGATGGCAGCACCTCAGGCTGCCGCAGGTAGCGCAAGCGTATTGCTGCCGTGCGCAGATATTCTTCGGGGCTCAGCGCGCGCCAAAAATCTTCCGCTGTGACGATCCTGCCACTGCCGCTGTATAAGTGACGGCGCAACCAAGTGATGAACGCCGCGTCGCCCAGCAGATCGCGCAGCTCTTGCAACATTTGCGCGCCGCGCAAATAGACCGCGTTGATGTACAGCCGCGCATCCTGAAATTCGTAGACCGTTGAATCGACGTATCCGCGCGGCTGATAGGCTTTCACGCGGAAAGTCCACCACCATGCCACCAGATCAGGACGCACGCCCTCCAAGTACAGCAGCTCGGCATAGATCGCAAGCGCCTCGTCGAGATACGGCGACTCGCCTTGCGCCGTCATCACCTGCGCATACCACCATTGATGTGCCACCTCATGCGCCGTGATCAGCGTCAGCCACGAGTCGTCACGCCCGTTGAAATTGGCGAACCAATGGCTGCCGACATGCACCAAGCCGCTGAACTCCATGCCATCGAAGAAGTCGCCTTCCACGACTACGAGCCGATCGTAGAGCATGTTGCCGAACAGCTGCGTGAAACGTTCGACGGCTTGCCGCGCCGTCTGCAGGGCGTGCAAATGGGCCGCCGATGGCGCGCCTGAGCTTGTCTCGAAATAGTACAGATCGATCGTCTCGCCGTTGGCAGTCTGTGCGCTCAGCCGCGCCATGTGCGCGCTGATCACCAGCGGCAGTGACCTACCATTCAGAAAGCGCACGCGCCAATTTCTATCGCCTAAGCGCTCAACCTCGCCTGGCGCGATCAGATCGGCGGGCGAGGTGCCGCTCAGCACGATCTCCGCCTCGAAATCCGCCTGCTCCGAGAAGATGTACTCGCCGATGCGCCATGCGCGCGGCACAGCCCAAGCACCACGCAGCCGCGGCGCGAATTCAGGCAGCCAGTGACCGAGATTCAGTTGCCGCTCAGTGTAGCTGAAATACTTCATGTGCGCCTTGCTCAGGCTCGGCACGCGCAACGTGAAAGTCAGCTCCAGGACGGCACGGCAGCCGATCGGCAATGGCTGCTCTAGCCGCACAGTCAGCTGCGCGCGCTCTAGCGTGTACCCAACGACGCGCACGGCGGACTCAGGCGCGCTGCCGAGCGTCTCCAGACTGAAAGCGCCTTCAGCGTGATTTGGGTCGACGAACAGTACGAGCGCGTCGAGCGGCACATCGGCTCGGTTACGGTAAGCGGCGCGCAACGCAGCGCGCACAGTGCGCGCCTCAGGATCGATCTGCGCGCTGACGCGATAATGGATGGCGGCGCCTGTCTCAGGTACATCGCATTGATCACGCTTCGGTAGGGATGTGCGCGCGACCGGCTGACGCGGTGTGGCGCTCACAATAGGCGCTAACGTGCTGATCGGCGGCAGCGCGGCGGCGAGTGGCGAGGTCGGTTGCGCCGTGGCATCGGCGAAGCCGCACGCCATGCTCAAGATAAAGCCGAGCGACGCAATGGCAAGGCGCGCTGCGCTAAGCGTCCGCGCCATTCTCACTGCTATCGGCGTTCAGCGCGCCGCGCTCGCGCATCAGCCTATAGAGCGCCTGCGCCTGCGTGTAATCCACGTTCAAGCGGCGCTGCAGGACGCTGACGTTCAGCGCGGCGCCTAGCTGCTTATAAAGCTCGACAGCGCGCTCGTAAAGCGCCTCATCCACCTTGGTCTCTCTGAGCGGCTCGCCGCGTAGCGCAGCGAAGAACTTCTCTTCCTCTTCGCTCGGCTTGGGGCGCGGCGGCGCAAATCTGGGCTCGCTGAACGGAGAGCTGCCGAAGCGCTCTATGCGCGATTGGAACAGAGCGGACTCGCCGGGCTTGATCAGCTTGGCGGTTGGTCTATCGGGCGCGTGATCGAAGGAGACGGAGTCGGGCGGCGTGCCGCGCTCTTTTTGAGCATTCTTCCAGAAGTCTGTGATCTGCTTCAGCTCAGCGTCTGAGACGAAGACGCCCTGCACGCGGATCGGCGCGGCAGCATCTGGCGCTTGGTAGAGCATGTCGCCGCGTCCGAGCAGCTTCTCAGCGCCGGGCTGATCGAGGATCACGCGGCTATCCACGCTCGAGGCGACCGCAAACGAGATGCGGGCAGGGAAATTCGCCTTGATCAAGCCGGTCACCACGTCCACGCTCGGACGTTGCGTGGAGATGACCAAGTGGATGCCCGTGGCGCGCGCCATTTGCGCCAAGCGCGTGAGCTGCTTTTCCGTCTCGTCAGGCGCCAGCATCATCAGGTCTGCCAGCTCGTCGATGATGACGACGAGGTAAGGCAAACGCGGCTCAGACGCGCCGAGCTTGCCGTTATAATCGGTAATGTTGCGCGCGCCGAGCGCAGCGAATTTCTTGTAGCGGTCGTCCATCTCGCGCGAGACCCACTTCAAGACGCCCGTCACGCGCTCCAAGTCCACCACCACTGGCGAGACAAGGTGTGGAATGCCGTTGTAGCCCGTCAGCTCCACGCGCTTTGGATCGACCATGATCAGCTTAAGCTGATCGGGCGCGTTTTGCAGCAGCAAGCAAGCGATGATTGCGTTCACACACACTGACTTGCCCGAGCCCGTTGTGCCGGCGATCAGCAAGTGCGGCATTTGAGCCAAGTCGGCGACCACGGCCGCGCCGTCAATGCGCTTGCCCAGCGCCAAGCGCAGCCGCGAACGGACTTGATTGAAAGCCGGGCTGGCGATGATATCGCGCAAGCTGACCAACGATATCTCAGGATTGGGCACTTCGATGCCAACGTAGCCCTTGCCCGGCACCGGCGCCTCGATGCGAACCGAGCGCGCGGCTAGGGCGAGCGCGAGATCGGCTTCCAGCTTGGCAATCTGGTTGACCTTGATGCGGGTCTGCTTGCCGCGCGCGTTCAGGTAGCCCGGCTCAACCCCGAATTGCGTGACGGCAGGGCCAACGTTGATCTCGACGACGCGGCCGGGCGCATCAAACGCCTCGAGCGTCTTTTCGATGACGCGACGACGCTCTTCCAGCATCTCTTCCGTGATGGTCTGCACTGAGCCTGCGTGGAGCAGCTCGCGGTAGTCTGGCAACTGCCACGAGGTCTCATCGGGCGGCAATTGCATCGGCGGCAGCTCGGCGGCAGGCACGGGCGCCGTCGGCGACTCAGCCGCTTTGGCGGGCGTGAAATTGCCGAAGATACGCGGCGCAGCTGTCACAGGCGGCGTGCGCTCTGCCTCGGCGTCACTCTCATCGACCTCGGGCTCTGGCGTATGCGCTGGGTCGTCATCGTCAGCTTGAGCTGCTGAGTCGGCGGGCGCAGGCGGCGTGGCGCTCAGCTTTGGCGCGAGGCGGAAGACGCTTGGGCTGCTGAACGGACTGCTGACGCGGCTGCCGAAGATCGAGCTAGTTGGCTTGGGCGGCGGCGGCGCTTTGGCTGACGGCGCGTCTTCCTCGGCGGCTTCAGACGGCTCAGGCGGCGCGGCAGGCTTGCCATTGCTCGGCTTAGGCGCGAGACGCAGCGCGCCGAAAATGCTAGTTACCCCCGTCGGCTGCGCGATCTCGGGCTCAGATGGCGCAGTTTCAGCCGTCACAGGCTCTGTGCGGGCGGCGGGTGCGGTCGCCTCAGGTTGCGGCGCAGTAGACGGTTCAGATCTCGGTTTGCTTCCGAAAATAGGGGTGAAAGTTGCCCGCTTGGCGCTCTCGGCAGGCTTAGGCGGCTCGGACGGCACTGGCTCAGCGGGCGCGGCTTGCGCGCTGGCAGCAGGCTCGGGCTGCGCAGTCTTGCCGAACGGGCTGCTGAAGACGCCAGTTGTCTTGTGCTCAGGCGGCGCTTCGGCGGCAGGCTTGGATGGCTCGGCAGGCGCTGCGCCGATCGGCGCGCTGAACGGCGAAGGTTGCGCCGTGCTGCGCTTCTTGGTGGCTGCGCTGTGCGCACCGAGCGGCGACGGCTTGACAATGGCGGGTACGGGCGGCGCAGTGTCTTCGTCAGTGATAGGCGGCTTGCTCACGGCGGGGGCAGGGACGACCACAGGGGCGCGGAACGCAACCTTGCGGTCAGATGGCTGGCCCTCCGCGCCAATCGGCGCTGAGTGCGGTTGCCGCGAGAGCGTCTCTGCAGTCGCTAAAGTCGCAGACGCCGGTAGCCTTGCGGCCGGTTGCGGCTGCTTCTGCGCCTGCGCAGCTAACTTCGCTGCTTCACGCTGCGCACGTAGTTCGGCGCGGGCTGCGGCGCGCGCAGCGCGGCGCATTGCCGCTGCATGCCGCCAAGCGCGCCAGCTCTCGCGAATGCGCCTGAGCCGCGCGCCCAAAATTTGGAAGACCGACTTAATGTAGATGGCGATCTCTGCCAACGAAAGCTCGAAGAACCACAGCGCACCGACCAGCGTCGTGATGGTCAGAACGACCGGCACGCCGAACTCGCCCGTCAGCCTGATCAGGATCATGTACAGCCGGTCGCCGACCCAGCCGCCGCCTTGCATCTGATCCACAGCGCGCGCCGAGACCGCGATCAGCTCGTCCCAATCGTAGACGACCTTGTCAATCAGCTCAATCGTGTGCAGCCAAGTCACGATGCTCAAAAAGAGCAGCGCCGCGCCTGTCATCTGCTGCGCATTCAAGGCGAGGAATGGATTCTCCTTGAAGTAGCGCACAAACAGCCAAATGCCGACTGCCAAGCACGGAATTGGAATCAGGTAGCGTCCGTAGCCGAAGAGCGCGCCGAAGATATCCACAATGGCTTTGGTGAAGGTGCCTTCATCGGGCTGGATCAAGCCGAAGATCATCACGATGCCAGTGGCGATCAACAGCCAGCCGATGATATCCAGCTTTTGATCGAGCGAGAGACCGACGTTCTTGACCGTGACGTGTGTCTGACCTTCCAGCGGCCTTGCCTGCTTCTCGCCGCGCGCGGGCGGCGCGCCGGGCACGGATGAGCCGCTGCGCTTGGGATCAGGCGGCGTGGTTGTCTTCAGCAGCGCGCCTGTCTCGCTCGTCGGCGCGCTGCTGCCCTTGAAGAGGCGCCAGAAGCTACGCTTGCGGCCCGACTCGGCGGGCTTCTGCTCAGCGGGCTTGGCGCCGCTCAAGATACCACTGTGCGGTTTCTCAGCAGGCTTGCCTATGCCGATTTTGGGCGTTTCTGCTGGTGGCGTAGGCTTCAATGGGTCGGCGGGCTTGCGCAGGGCGCTCAAAAATCCGCCTGCTTTTTTCTCCTCAGGCTTAGGCGCAGCGCTGGGCGACTCAAGCTTCAGCGAGGCAGGGGGTTTGCGCAAGGCGCTCAAAAATCCGCCTGCTTTTTTCTCCTCAGGCTTGGGCGCGGCGCTGGGCGACTCAAGCTTCGGCGAGGCAGGGGGGTTGAGCAAAGCGCTCAAAAACCCGCCTGCCTTTTTCTCCTCAGGCTTGGGCGCAGCACTAGGCGACTCAGGCTTTGGAGGAGCGGCAGGCTTGCGCAAGAAGCTGAACAATCCGCCCGCTTTTTTCTCCTCAGGCTTAGGCGCAGCGCCGGGCGACTCAGGCTTTGGCGAGGCAGCAGGCTTAGCGTCCTCGACCTTGGGCGCTTCAGCAGCGGGCGCGCCAAAAGCGCCGCCAGTGAGCTTGGATTCAGGCGGCTTGAGCGTGCTGCTCGTGCTGGTAATAGGCCGCGGCGGCATCGGCGTCGGGCGACCGAAGACGCTGGTCATGGTCGGCCTGCCGAAGATACTGCCTATCGGCCTGCCGCCGAAAGGCGATGGATGCTCTTCAGGCCCCCTCTCTTCCTCTCTTTTATCATCGGAGCGCGAGCCGAAGATGCTGCTGCGCGGACGCTCCTTATCATCGCTCAGCTTATCGGACATGGCTCTCTTCGGCAGCGCATGCGCTTGCCACCTAATTTCACGCCGAGAACGCGAGAAACCGCACCTTCAGTTTAGCACAAAAGGGCGGAAAAAGACAGGATATGTTATGCCGTTGCCGTCGCTCAGCAGAAGAAGACTTGTCTGTCGTCAACGCCTGAGCGCGTGAATGGCTTCAGCACAGCGCTCTCAGGGTAGCCTCTCAGATTGAGCGCGTTGACGCCGAGTGCGAAGGACGTATGCACGCTCTTGCCGCTCGCCAAGCTGTGATAGAAGGCTTTCGCGAATTCAACGGCTGCCTTGTCACGAATCGCGTCGCCAGTGCCGACCACGACATCTACCACTTCGCTCAGCGCTTCTGCCAGTGGCTGTGAGAAGCAGCTGTTCAGCACGACCAGATTCGTGCAGCGCAGCTCGCCGAACAGATTGCGCAAGGCGGGTATCCGCACGCCAGTGGGGCGTCCTTTGTCCATGACGACAATGCTGCCTTGGTCATCGCCATGCCCTGAGAAATGCACGATGCGCGGCTTGAAGCGCAGCAGATGCGCTTGCAAATCTTCTAATTGCAGATCGGTTTGCTTTTCCAGCCTGAATCTATCTCGACAGGGCGCGCTCTGAATTGCGGAATCCACTTCGCGCATCTCGCCGTCTATTTGCAAGTCACGGTGCGGATTAGCGCTCAGGAAGAGCAGCACGCTCACGTCGCTATCCCTGATCGGTTTGCCTGCGCTCGGCGCGCTGCTGTACGGCCCGAGCAAGCGATCAAGGAATTCGCGCTCCGCGCCCTCGCCGAGCAAGTCGCGCACATAGCGTACAAGGCGCGCTAGGACAGGCTCGCCATCTTGCCTGCCGTACGTCTGCAGCTCAGAGATCAGCGCGCCGCTGAAGACGCGCGAATTGAGATCGAGATTGACGCGCCCGATGAATTGCTCTAGATCTGCCAGGCGCATGTTCACTAGGCGATGCTCGATGCTCTGCCAATCGCGCATGTGCTCCATGATTTCCACTAAGTGGCGATATTCTCCTGCTGTTAGCCTTTCAATGCTCATCAGCTCTTCACCCCGAAAGTGCGCTGTAAGTTATGACCATATATATCGAAATGCAAATTACTTCCAAGCGATATAAGCTGATGCTCATCTGTCCGACATTTCCTCAAGACGCACAGGTGATACCGCCGAATTGCGCCTGATAGAAAGCCAGATCGCTTGGCGTATCAATATCCACGCTCAGGCGCTCAGAGCGATGAATTTTGAGCGCGGCGCCGCGCTGCTCGGCGAGCGCGCAATGCCGCTGAAAGCTGCCAGCGCCGAACGAATACGGAATGAGTGCAGGCGGCTTGACCAGCATGGCATTTGTGCCGTCTTCGTTGCGATCAGGCACCAGCACTACTGTTTGACCGTGGCAACCAAGCTGCAGCACTTCTTCGATATCTTGCGGGGTGTAGAGCGGCAGGTCGGCGGGCAAGACTAAGACGCCGGTCGCGCCGCGCAGCCGCGCTAGCTCTGTGGCGCGCAGGAGCGCAGCGTTCAGCTCAGGCGCGCCGCTCTCCTGCACGGTCCGCGCGCCGTACTTGCGCGCGATTGCCAGCGCTCTCGTATCGCGGCTGATCACCATCACGCCTGCGATAGCCGATACGCTGCTTAATGTCTCCAAGCCGTGCCGTAACATACGCTCGGCGAGCGCTTTGCGCTGTTCAGGCGTCAGCACGCTCGCCAAACGGCTCTTGGCGCGCACAAAAGGCTTGACTGGCACAATCGCCCAGATGGTCATGCTAAGTCTCCTATCATCAACAATACTTCTTCGGCTAGGCGCCTGCGGTCCGCCGGCGTCATCATCCGGATATCGGTCACAAAGCGGCGCTGCGGGATGCGCACATCGCCATCGGCGTGATCCACTACAAGGGCGTCGATCAACCCGCCATAGTATTCCGCCACGCCCGCCACGTCGGCGCGCAAGCCCAGCTCGGTCATCAATTTGACGGTCGGGCCTTTCAGGGCGGCGCCAGCGATGATCGGACTGACGGCAAGGCACGGCGCACGCCGCACCATGATCGCTTGGCGAATAGCGCGCACTTGCAAGATCGGCTCGATTGAGAGCAACGGGTTCGACGGGCAGATGATAATCGCCTCAGCCGCTTCCAAAGCTGCTAGGACGCCTTCAGCGGGCCGTGCTGTCTCAGCGCCTTCGTAGACCAGACGCTGCACAGTCGGCTGCCAGCGGTAGCGCACAAAATACTCTTGAAATGCGAGCCTGCCATGTTCTAGGGTGTAGACGACCGTCGCCAGCGGATCGTCGGTCATCGGCAGCAAGCGCGTCGCAATGCCAAGCCGTGCGCACAGCCGCTGCGTGACCGCGCTGAGCGGCGCGCCCTGCGCCAACCAATGTGTGCGCAGGATGTTCGTGGCGAGATCGCGGTCGCCCAGCCCGAACCAAGTCTCTTCGCCATAGCGCGCCAACATGCTCAGCATCTGGCGCGTGTCGTCAGCAATGCCCCAGCCGTTGATCGGATGCGCGATGCCCGCCAAAGTGTACATGAGCGTATCCAGATCAGGCGAGACATGCAGCCCGTAATGGCGGAAGTCATCGCCTGTGTTGCCGATCACGGTCAGCGCGCCGCCCGGCAGGCAAGCTGCTAGACCTTCCACCAATTTAGCGCCGCCTACGCCGCCCGCCAGCGCCACGACGCGCGTAACGCCGCTTCTCAGCGCCATAGCACCCGTGTTTCAAGCGCGTGGCGGCTGGATTCGCGCGCTGCAGCAGGATAGCCGAGCGTGATCAGCGCCTGCGGCTGCCAATCGGCGGGCAAGTTGAGCACGTTGCGCACTACATCGGGACAGAAGAGCGGCGCGCACATCCAGCACGCGCCCAAGCCTTCGGCATGCGCCGCGAGGAGCAAATTCTGCGCCGCCATCGCCACACTTTGAACAGCCATGATGTACTCCGCCTCGCTGCGCCGTTCATCGGGATAGCGATCCATATCCGCCATGCTCAGGCAGACGAGAATTGCCACTGGCGCGCCGCTGATACGGCTATATGAGCGGCTGACATCGCGCTCGATCAGCTCGGGCGCGGCGCCATCAGCGGTCAGGTCGGCGCGCAAGCGCTCGCCCATCGCAGCTGCCAGCTTGCAGCGCGCCTCAGCTGAGCTGAGGACGACGAAGCGCCATGGCTGCCGATTGTGCGCGGAGGGCGCCCAGATTGCCGCTTTCAGCAGGCGCTGCACAAGCTCAGGCGCGATAGGCTGCTCAGTATAGCGCCGAACAGACCTTCTGCTTTCGATTATAGCGTAGAGCGCGTCCCTCATGCGGCGTTTATGAGCGTTTTGAGCTTTTTGTTTACAAGTTTTTAGCACACTCACAAGCTTTGATGGTATGCCAATGTCGGGCCGACCCATGTCTGATCGCGGTTGAAGCGCGTTCCCATCATGCGTCCTTTGCTCATGCGCACCAGCGTAGCGACCGTCTCGAGGCGCGCATGGCGCGCGTTCCATAGCAGCAACATGCGCACCTCAGCCTTAGCGTAGCCATCAGGCGTCTTGACCAGCGGCGCGTATTCCACTTTGCGCTGCAAGAGATACTCGGCGCGGCGCGCCTGAGGGATGGCATCTAGCTTCTCAGGCGTCGGATCGAGATCAACGCCGCTGCCGCTGTAAGAGAAGAGCGGCTTCAGCACGTAATTCTGCGCCAGATCAGGCGGGTAGGTGTCCAGCTGCGCCAAGAAGTGTGACTCTGGCACACAAGCATCGCACAAGAGCGGCAGAGAATACTTGCTGATCCTGAAGAACCAATGCGGATGCGAGACCCAGCTCACCGCCGCGCTACAGAGCCGCTGCGCCTTCGCCAACATCTCGCCGCTTAGATCGTCGAAGATCAGCCGATTGTAGAAGCGCGCAATCGGCACTTCGCGCCCGCGCTCGTCCTTGTAAAAGACTCGCTCGCCGCGCTCGGTCACCTGCGTCAGGCAGACCGTGCGAATGCCGAGCAACGCCTCAGTGCAGGCGAAATCTATGCGCGTCTTCTGCTGCTCAGGCATCAGCTCCAGCAAGACGACTTGCTGCGGATCGCAATCTGCCACGATCACCTCGCGCAGCAGGCGAATGTAAGCTTCCTCAGTGTATGGCGCCACGTAAAAGCGAAGCGATGGATCGATCTCAAAGTGCTGGCGAATCTTCCGATCGAGCAACCATTGGAAGCCGTAGAGCGTCGGGAAGCCCTGCAACTCGATCAGGCGCGGCACGACGTCCCCCGCCTCGTCGTAGCAGAGCGCGAAATCCAGCTGCAGGCACTCGGGATAGGTTATCGGAGCGTCTCGCAGCGCTGGTGGCACTGCGGCAAGGCTGCGCGCAAGGTATTCAGGGCTCAATACAGCGCGGGCGAGCCGCTCTGTGGCGTCCAGCAAGGCTGCCATGAGCGGCGCGCTCAAGAAGAGCGGCGTCTCGCACAGGTGAAAATCCATTGGATAGCGGTAGGTGCTGTTCAGGTCTTGCACAAAGGCATCGTAGCGCGCTTGCGTGAAAGCCGCATTGTAGCGCTCTCGCAAATCGGTGATCATCTCTGCTGCCAGTTCTCGTAAAGATCGCCTGTGCGCATTATACTATGCTCGGTCGCGCTTGCTGCTTGTCAGGTGCGCCAAGCGTTGTGAAGCGATGGTGAGGTGATATCGAATATGCGGCTCAATCACACCCTACTGCCGCTGCGCGATTATCACAAGGCAAAGCAGTTGCTGTGGAATCCGCAGGATTTGGATTTCGGCCAGGATCAGCGCGATTGGGCGGCGATGAGCGCGCGCGAGCAGGACTTGATTCGGCGCGCAATTGCGCTCTTCATCGGCGGCGAGGCAGCCGTTATGGGCGATCTCTCGCCGTTGCTGGTCGCGCTCAAGCGCGAAGGCGGTCATTTGGAAGAAGAGATGTTCTTGACCACACAGCTCTTCGAGGAAGCCAAGCATGTCGAGTTCTTCGACGCAGTGATCAGCCAGGTGCTGGGCGAGACGCCTGATGCCCCTCAAATCGCAGGTGCGAACTACCGCCAATTGTTCGCCGAGCTGACGGCGGCGCTGGACGCATTGTTGACCGATCACTCGCCTCGGGCGCAGGCGCGCGCCGTCGCCAGCTATCACATAACTATCGAAGGCGTGTTGGCAGAGACAGGCTACTACGGCATTTTCAAGGCGCTGCGCACCAAAGGACTGATGCCAGGGCTGACGCAAGGCTTGGAATACGTCCAGCGCGATGAAGCGCGCCATATTGCCTTCGGCTTGCATCTGCTCTCGCGCTTGCTGACCGACGAGCCTGCGCTGTGGTCGGCGGTTGAGGCGCAGCTGAACAAGCTGTTGCCTTTGGCGCAAGGTGTGTTCATGGAGCTGCTGAGCGAGTTCCTGCCCAACATCCCGTTCGATCTCGACCTGAACGATATTGTGGGCTACGCGGGCAGGCAGTATATGGCGCGCCTAAGCGCTTTAGAGCGCGCGCGTTCAGCCTGAGCGCGTCCCTCGCAACGGACAGGCGGCACGATAGGCTGTTGCGGGAATCGCTCGGCAAGGTCTATACCAGCGGCGCAGGTCGAAGCACACTTGACGCGGAAAGGCGGCAAGAGGGCGAAGGCGTGCAGCGCGTGACGCGCCACGCGCGCTTCGATTATGCCTCGCTGACCAAATTGTTCAACACGATCAGCGCACTAGAGAGCGCTTAAAGCATGGTTGAGACAGGTTTGGATGTCTACAAAGGCTTTGCGACAGGCTTGCATCTGGTCGCGGCGCTGCGCGCCATGTACCCGAGCGATGTGCGCTTCCTCGAGCAGGACGGACGCTACTGGTTCGACATGCTGACAGGCTCGTCTCACCTGCGTCACGCTTTTGAGGGCGGCGCAACGGTCGCTGAGATGCTCGAAGTCTGTGAGGAAGAGTCGCGCACCTTTCAGGCCGCCTCGACGACTTCTTGGCTATATGAGTAGCCTGTCGTCGAGGCGCTGATAGGCGTCATCTGTTGATCGCCTTGATTGTGTAGATGATATCGCCATCGGGCGCTTTGACGACCACCTTATCGCCCAGCTTGCGTCCGAGGAGTGCCTTGCCAAGCGGACTCTCGTTTGAAATCTTGCCCTCGCGCGG
>Ga0308310_1000580_pt1 | contig 16031 bp, 9 predicted proteins | sample HotsprSampleMS65_FD_203672 | JGI IMG/M metagenome (GOLD analysis project Ga0308310, IMG submission 203672) | Hot spring phototrophic mat microbial communities from Mushroom Spring, Yellowstone National Park, Wyoming, United States - 20090730_MS65 ...
GGTCAGAGTACTCCCTGGCCGAATCGAAGCCGGGCAGGTACCCGGGGTTCAGGTAAATTCCGGAGAGGCCGTGGCTGTGGCCACTGGGGCAATCTTGCCCCGAGGTGCTGACGCCGTGGTCATGGTCGAGGATTGTCAGGAAGAAGACGGCGGGCTAATCATTCAGCGGGCGGTGGTCCCCGGAGCCGGCATTGCCTTTGCCGGAACGGATATCGCTCGGGGGGAAACTGTTCTTTGGCCCGGTCAGCTGCTCACTCCCCCGGCGGTGGCAATTATCGGTGCCCTCGGGCTCGCAGAGGTCCCTGTCTATCGCCGCCCGCGAGTCGCCATTTTTTCCACGGGTACGGAATTGGCTTCGGGAGGCAAACCTTTACCTCCAGCAAGTATTTACGATGCAAATGGCCCGATGTTGGTGGCGGCCACAAAAGATTTGGGCTGTGAGCCGGTTTTCTTCGGGATTATCCCTGATGATTTTTCCGCGATTTTAGCCGTGCTAGAACAAGCCCTTCGTGAGGCCGATGTCGTGCTGCTTTCCGGGGGAACCAGTAAAGGAGTAGGGGATCTGTCCTATCAGGCTGTGCGACGGGTATGCCGGCCCGGGATTATTGTTCATGGGGTGGCCAGTAAGCCCGGGAAACCCCTGTGCCTCGCTATCCATGAAGGAAAGCCGGTGATTATCCTCCCGGGATTTCCGCTTTCGGCGATCTTTAGCTTCCAGGAGTTTGTGGCACCCCTTTTGCTCCGGTTGGTTGGCCGATCTCTCACCCCCCTCCCTCGCTTGCGAGTAAAAATATCACTGCCGATCCATTCGGAACCCGGACGGCAAGAATATATCCCTGTACGGGTTTTCCCTGGGCGAGAGGGCCTGGCAGCTTGGCCCATTGCTAAAGGATCTGGGGCAGTCTCCACCTTTAATCTTGCCGACGGCTACCTTGTAGTCGACACCCTGGAGGAAATTGTTCCGGCGGGTGCGGAAAGGGAAATCGTGCTGCTTACCCCCCAACTGATGCCCGCGGATTTGACCATCATTGGCAGTCACTGTGTGGGGTTGGACTTGCTAGTGGGAAAGCTTCACCAGCAAGGCCTGCGGGTGAAATTTCTTGCTGCAGGATCGTCGGCAGGATTGACTGCGGTTTCGCGGGGAGAATGTGATCTTGCAGGAATTCACCTGCTGGATCCAAAGACTGGCCAGTACAATGTGCCGTTCCTCACGCCGGATCTCGAGCTGCTCCCGGGCTATCGGCGGATGCAGGGAATTGTTTTCCGCCGAGGTGACAGCCGGTTCGAAGGCCGGACGGTCGAGGAAATACTCCAATATGCCTGGCAGGACCCGGGATGCCGGATGGTTAACCGAAATATCGGCAGCGGGACTCGGATATTGATCGACCGACTTTTGCAGGGCCGACGCCCTGCCGGTTACGAAGTAGCCGTAAGTACCCATCATGCGGTGGTGGCGGCGGTCGTGCAAGGCCGGGCAGACTGGGGAGTAGCGATCGAGTGGGTGGCTCGACAGTCGGACCTGGGTTTTCTTCCCCTTGCCGAGGAACATTTCGATTTTGCTGTGGGCAAGGATCGACTCACTCGACCGGGTGTACAGGCCTTTCGGGAGCTCCTCCAAGATCCGGAAACCCGAAAAGAGCTGGAAGCTTTTGGGTTCCTGCTCAGCGAGGTTGCAACGGATTGATTCATCGAGGTTTTAACGGGGTAAAGGGTTGCCAATTTCTCCCACTGAAGGCTACAGCAATTGCCGGAGTTCGGGTTATAGCAACAACCGGAGTTCCGGTTCAAACTACCTTATGCTCGAATTTGCGGGTCGGTGTCTCCGAAAGAAACTTGGCGGGACCTCCAGAAGTCTGGGACATACCACGATGGACAAGGATATAGCTACTCGCGAGTTTTTTCTGGGAATCGATCGAATTAGCGATGTAGAGCAGCTGGAAAATCTGTTGAGCCTGCCAACTCCCGAGGTGGTGGAGCTTCTCGGTAGATTAGATGGGGATATTCTCTTGCTTGGAGCCGGGGGGAAGATCGGGCCCAGCCTTGCGCATATGATTCGCCGGGCAAGCGACTTGGCGGGAAAGAGGCGGCGGGTGCTCGCGGTTTTGCGTCGAAGCCAACCGGAGCTAGAAAAAAACTTTGCCCGATGGGGAATCGAGGTCCGACTCTGTGATATGCTCGACCCCCAGCAGCTAACCGAGCTACCAGAGGCCCCGTATATCTTTTACCTAGCGGCCATGAAATTCGGCACTACCGGCCAAGAGCCGATGACCTGGGCCATTAATACCTTTCTGCCTGGTTTGATTTGCCAACGCTTCCGGCATAGTCGGATTGTAGCCTACTCCACAGGCAATGTTTATCCTTTGGTGCCGCCAACAGCCGGAGGGTCGAAGGAAAGTGATCCCCCTGGACCAATCGGCCAATATGCCATGAGCTGTCTCGGAAGGGAACAGATATTCAGTTACTTTAGCATGCAGTATCAGATGCCGGTGGCTCTTCTGCGGCTCAACTACGCCAACGAGATGCGGTATGGGACGTTAGTCGATTTGGCCCAGGTAGTGCTTTCGGAACGCCCGGTAGATCTATCGATGGCTTATTTCAATGCAATTTGGCAAGGGGATGCCAACGCGATGGCCATCCGCGCTCTCCAGCACGTTGATGTCCCGCCCCGGATCCTAAATATCGCGGGTCCTAAGACCCTCTCGGTCCGGGAAGTTGCCGGTACATTTGCTGAGCTTTTCGGGAAACCTCTCCGGTTCGGAAGTACCGAGGGACCAGATGCCCTGCTTAACGATGCTCATGCAAGCTACAAACTCTTAGGCGAGCCTCTCGTACCGGAAGAAAAACTGATGCAGTGGATTGCAGATTGGCTGCTCCGTGGCGGCCCTACCTTGCGGAAGCCCACCATGTTTCAGGTCCGCAACGGAAAGTTCTAGATTTGGGGGCAAATTCTGAATTCCTGGCTGGCAGAGTATTGGGGCTAAATTCTAAATTGCTTGTTTGGAGAGTAAGGATACTCTTGAAGGAAGCACCTTGTGCCCTCGATATCCCCCCGCCAGCCGTCCATTACTCAACGCCGAAGGTTTCCAAAGGCACCAGCTTTCCTCGAATCTTTCGTAAAAGTCAGGAGAGGCCAAGACCCGAAAGAACCTCTGCCTAGAAAAGCAGACTCTTCCGAAAACGGGTGAGCACCGAAAGAACCGGTTTGGGCACTCCCGGAGCCTTAAAAAGTCCTCCATGGGGAAACTCGTGAGGCAAATGATCGGAAAGTTCCCCCCAGAAAATCCCCTGAACCTGCGGCCAAGCGAGCGTTAATTGGAGAAGTTCGGCCGTCCAACTGGCCTGCTTTTCCGCGGTGGCTCCAGGTTGGACCATCCTACCTGTAAGCCACGCGTTGGGATCCGCTTCTGTCCCCCCGGGCATGACGAAGGTGATGAAAAGCGGCACTTCCAAGCTGCTCCACAAGTCGAGGAATCGGCTGAGCTGAATAAGGTCGCGACGCATGGAGCCGGGGAAATACCCGAGAGCCATTTCGAGATGGATTCCCGCCAACGCCAAATTACTCCGGAGAAGTGCTTCGGCCAGATGGAACGGAGGATATTTCCCCGACCTGCTGGCCAGATATTCACCAAAGGGCTGGTCGATGCTCAGAAGGACCGGTGTGGTAGGATCTAGCTCCCGGATGATAGAGACCGCTCCAGCCACGAGCTCTAGCCGCTCGTCTTCGGGGAGAATGAGCACCTCACCGGTGTTCACTCGCCCCCCGCAGAGCCAAAGCTGCATCCTCCCACGATACCGCTCCACCACCGTGCGGACAAAATAGAGACAGCTTTCTTGGAGGGCCTCCCAATCACCGGCATAGGCCTCGAGAAAATCAGGAAAATAACGGGGCGAAAAGGCCAAAAGCGGTCCCCCCACCGCTTTGAGACTATGCTTTCTGCACCACTCCAGCTGGCGATCGGGAAGGGACCAATCCCAGCGAAGTTCGGAAACCTCCACCGTCCGCCACGAAATAGGAATAACAGCGGCGTTGACGGCTTCAGCTAGAAGGTTTCCTATCACCTCTTCCGGAAGCCAATTTCCCAGCACCACACCCAAGAGTGCCGGCAACCGCCGTGTGCTCCGGGTTTTTGCCGCCAAAAGCTCCTCTGACAACCGAAGGACTAGGTGCCGCCCTAGCTCCAAACATGCCACAAGAATTTTGTCCAAACGGAAAAGTCTGGCTGCAGGATCACCACCTAAAATCACCACCTCCGAAAATTCACGAGTTATTTCAGCCATACGGGTTTTGATTTCCGCCGGCAGAGAAACACCAACAAACGAGAGTTCCCAAAGAAACTCCCGCAAAGCAGACAGGGTCCCTCGGGCAAGCTCGATCCCCAAATCGTAAGGTTCTGCTCTTTCCGGCGAAGTGGCCGTGCAAAGCGTCGTCCATGTGCCGTCGGGAAGCTGCCATGGATAATGGAGAATAGCCGAGTCGCTGAAGCTTCGCTCCAAAACAAGATGGTTCCCCACTAGCCGGGAGTAGGTCACCCACGGGGTGCCATCGGGAGCGGCCAGGTAGGCTTGTCGGGCAGCATCCACATTTACCCGACTTTGGGGAACAAGAAAGACCATTTTACCCATGTTGGCCGAGCTAAATTCGTGGAAAGGACCTCGGGAAAGCTATCCAAGAAAGGGAAATCCACTTTCAAACGGATGATTATTTCTGCATTTTGCCATCGGTTTTCACGACCGACCAAGGATTTTGGTCCCCCTTTGATAACCCTGGCAGCAACGGACGGTCGGTGCTGGACATTCCTGCTGTGCCGTTGGCCGAAAATCTTCGACCAGGCCCTGAAAGCTAACATTCGACAAATGTCTAGCAAAAGGAAAATCCATCATCTTCGCTACATATCCCCACTCTTTGGTATATATCCCCACTCCAAAAGCAGTCCATCACGGAAGACTACCGCCCACTTAAAGCTCGGCCTATCTTAACCTCGGGGGTTTTTCCAAGAAAGGCTCACGAATTGCCTCCCGGAGTCCACTCGGATACCGGCCCGACTTTCCCTGGCAGGGTTAGACCTGGTGTGCACAGGCTTTTTCTAGCAGGGGGGACTCGAAAGCCGAATGTTTGGGCTTCAGGAAACATTCCGGCAGTTGGGCTTAGAATTTGGCAAAAGCGATCGCAAAGGTTTCCGAAATTCTAGGTAACGATCTTCTCTGGGTTTTCCCTGCCAGTTATGTCGGAGGGAAGTTTGCAGCCACAAAGCGGAAATGGTAAAATTTGTGTCTGAAGCTCGGCAAGGGGAGGAGGCTCACACAAGGGGTCCCGGAACAACTTCTGGATCACTTGGATCACTTTAAAGCCCGCTGGGTTAAAAGAAAAACTGTAAGTCATATCGCCGAACGGACTATCAACCCTTTCACGTGTGGTGACAGCCTTCTGAAATATTTTCCCAAGACCGGCTCCGACCAAGGTTTTTGGGTGCCTTTGCTTTTCCGCTCCGTTCCGGTGGGCCGGTTGTTGCCCCCCAAGAGGGACCTCACAATGAGCGGTATATCGCCATATAAGGCATCCGGATGCCTTATAGTTGCGGACGGGGAGAAATGGAGATCATTTTGCAACTGACCCTAAAAGCGTTAGGAGCACAGGCGTGCAGTACTGCCCCCTGGAAAAATCTGAAATTCCTGGAATTCCTCGGCGACAAGGCAAGGTTCGGGATATCTATGATTTTGGTGATCACCTCTTACTCGTAAGTACCGACCGGATTAGTGCTTTCGACTGGGTCTTGCCGACGGCAATTCCTGTGAAGGGGTGTGTGCTGAACCAGCTGTCGGCCTTTTGGTTCGAGTTTTTGGGCGTGGAAAATCACTTGGTGACGACTGATGTCCTTCGGGTACCTCTCCCTGAGGGAGTCAATCGTGGGAAATTGAAGGGGCGGGTGAGCTATGTTCGAAAGGTGAAAATTATCCCCGTGGAATGCGTGGTTCGGGGCTACTTAAGTGGCTCGGGTTGGGCCGAATATCGAACCACAGGAAAAGTTTGCGGCATACCCTTGCCTGCCGGACTAAGAGAAAGTGACAAATTGCCCGAACCGATTTTTACTCCGGCCACCAAGGCAGAGGTTGGTCACGACGAAAATATCACCTTCGACCAGGTGGTGGCGATCGTGGGTGGGCCGCTAGCCGAGCAACTCCGAACTCGAAGCATTGAGCTTTACAAGAAAGGGGCAGAATATGCCTTGCAAAAAGGCATCATTTTGGCCGATACCAAGTTTGAGTTTGGCCTTCTGGATGACAAAGTGGTGCTGGCAGATGAGGTATTCACGCCGGATAGCTCTCGCTTTTGGCCGGCGGATCAATATCGTCCCGGAGGCCCCCAACCTTCTTTCGATAAGCAATTCGTCCGGGACTGGCTGACCCAGACCGGTTGGGATCGTAACAGTCCGCCTCCCCCTTTGCCGGAGGAGGTCGTCCGAAAAACTCAGGAAAAGTACTTGGAAGCATTTACCCGCCTCACTGGTCGAACCTTGGAGCTTCCCGAGGAATAGCCGGACTGGCTGGTTCTAAGAGGCTGCTCGGCACTTAAGAGGCTATCGGCACTTCTGTTTCTCGGTCGATCACGCCCAACGGGAGCCCGCCACTGCCCCCCCAAAAAGGTATTTGGAAGTATCCGAACGGGCTGGAAAGGGCTTGCAGCCGCCGATCGAGCCCCAAACCCGGGATAGCTTCTAAGATTGTCACATTTTCGAAGCCAGAGGACAAACCGATACGAATCGAGAAAAAAAGCACCAAAGGAAAGCTGTAACAAGTCTAGTCACGAAAATTTAAGAGCCAATTGGGCTACTGAATTCACAGGTTCCGTTTGTGGAGAGGGTAGCCGGGGGGCTTGTCTGCAGGTTCCAAGGAACTCTTCAAAGGTTTCTAAATTCTTTTCCTTGGTGGTCGGGGGGTTTCTTTCCAAGCTCCCGAACCATACCCGGAATTTAGGACTCAGTTTCAAACCCATGTAGATTAGGACTCAGTTTCAAACCCATTTAGATAAATACTCCCCCCGGAAAGTGGGGGTCAAGCTGGGCTTACCTGGGGGTAGGCGTTCCCCGAAACCATCCGTCATAGAATTTTTTTGTTTCTTTGGAGTAGTACTTTTGACCGGAAAGTTGAAAGTTCCTATATTGACATTGCATTTATCCCGGCTATACCCATGGGCGGGGAGGGGGAGAATTACAGGCTGAGCTGTGAAAATCGCCGGGAAGGGCAAGGGTGGCCGAGGGTGTGTTTTCAGTTTCATCCTAGTGGGCTTCCAAGTTCAGGGGAGGGTGTCAGGATGTTCGGCTTTTCTGGCAATTTCCGGCGATACTTCGGGATTTTTTTGTGCCTTGCTTTTCTTTCCGGTTGCAGCCAGGCTGGGCCCCCTTCGGTAGAAGAGTGCATGGTTGCCTTGGAGAACGAGGATCCGTACGTAACGTTAGGGGCTCTGGAAACCTTGTACAGATATGGACCTGAGGCAGCAAAAGCCGCCGGCCGAGTTAGTTTGCTCCTGATCTCCCCGGATCCAAATCTGGCTGCGGCAGCGGCGAAGGTTTTGGGGGCTATAGGACCGGAGGCAGCACCTGTAGCTATTCCCAGTCTGAGGAAGGCCCTTGAAGACTCACGGCAAAGCCCAATCTTCGGTCCCGTTTGGGCCTGTGCGGCGGAGGCCATCGGAAGTATGGGGGAAGAGGGAGTGCGAACGCTCCTTCCCCTGTTAGAATCGGAGGATCGCGGGCTGGTCCGTGCTGCCGCATTCGGTTTGCACTTCGGCGGCCCGGCTGCTGCGGAAGCTGTGCCAGCTTTAATCCGGGTATTGGCACGCAACGACCCTCTGACGCGGCGTGAAGCTATTTTCGCCCTCCAGGGAATTGGCTCCGCTGCTAAGGATGCTGTCCCGGCGTTAATCAGTATGCTTCATTGTGATGATTTCCACACGCAATACTGGGCTTGCCGCGCGCTTGCAGCAATCGGTCCAGATGCCCAACCGGCTGTCCCCGTACTCATCGTTTTGACGCGGGAAGGAGTCACCTCTGTCCGCCGAAATGCGGCAGCTGCCCTCGGTTGCATTGGTCCAGGTATTGGAATGGAAGGGTTGCTCGCCTTACAGGCTGCTCTTTCCGATCCCACGGAGGCAGTTCGGGAACAAGCTGTTATTGCTCTAGGCCGGCTTGGAAGTTTTGCCGCCGAGGTAGTCCCGACCCTTCAAGCGGTTGTCAGGGAGCGAAAACTGCAGTGCCGGGCACTGGCAGCCGTGGCTATTTGGAAAATTACTGGCCATTCCGAATTCGCCGTCCAAGTCATTCGCGAAGAAATCTACCTCCCAGAAAACCAGATCCAAGCCATTTCGTGCCTGGGAGATTTGGGGCCGGAAGCGGCCACGGCCACTCCGGATCTCATCAACTTGTTGGAATCGGAAGACCCCGACATCCGGGAGGTAGCAGCGGAAACCGTCAAAAAAATTGGGCCTGCTGCCAAAGCCGCTATTCCGGTTTTGGAAAGGCTTCTTTTCGATCGGGATCCCCGGGTTCGTTCCGCAGCCGCTCGAGCCCTTCAGGCCCTGGGTCAGCCCCTGCCCCGAGCCCTGGAAGTGCCCGCGGAACATCTTTAATCCTGATCTCGCTGTATCCATCGGTCGTGCAGAAAACCCCAGCAAAGTGTAAGATCTTCTTCCTTGCTTGCTTCGGTGGGGAATGACTTCCCTGTGTGCCAAGAGCAACCTCGGTGGCAACCGAGAAGTCCGCGGTTCATCCGACAAAAAAGCACCTGCAGCTAGCCCGTATGCCCCGGCACAATTATGAACGATCCTTTTCATCAGGCATAACCCACCATTCGGTGCAGATAAATACCTCCGGCTTGAATTCCTCGACCAAAAGGAGGTCAGATCCTTGCTAACAATACCGTGCAAGAGGCCTCCTTCTGATAACCCGGGCAAATTTCTTTTAATATGCCGGAAAATGAAAAAGGACGCCTGAAGAAGAGAGGTTTACCCACCTCCTTGGCTATGGGGAACAACTTTATCCCGGCGACGGAGCGTCCAACTCGAGTAGCCTGAGTCCTTGTCCATGGGAAATAATTTCTTGTTCTTGGCTCAACGTTGGTGGCAAATCCCTTGGGCAGGAAGTTTTTGGCACATCTCTTAGGCAGGAAGTTGTGGAGGAAAAGCCCGCTGTCATAGCCCCCACAGAACCGGAAAATACATTCTAGGCCCAAGAGATACCGGATGACGTTTGGAGACTACCCACGAACCTTTGGGGGGTCTACCCGGCGGGGTCTGAGGTACGAGTGGTCCGGGGGTTTAGGTCGGAGAACAGAACTTCCAGCTCGAGGCATTCTTTTGAGTGGCAGTAGGTTTCGTTCCTCGGAAATTGCCATGGTTTGGTTTTCATGGGGAAAATCTTTGGGAAGAGATAAGGCATTCCTGTGATTGGCTTGGTCCTGAATAAGTTCACGGTGTGAGGTGAACTCGATTGAAATGAAAGCAGCATACTTTACCGCTCCTCGGAAAATCGAAATTCTTGAAGAACCGGATCCGCCAGCCCCGGGGCCCCATGAGGTTCTCGTGCGGATCCGTCGTTTAGGCGTTTGTGGATCCGATGTCCACTATTATCTCGAGGGCCACATTGGCGATCAGCTTCTTAGTTACCCAGCGACCTTGGGACATGAGTGTTCCGGCACAGTAGTGGCGGTGGGGTCTGGAGTGACCCACCTTGCTCCCGGAGTGAGGGTGGCGATTGATCCGGCCATCTCCTGCGGAACTTGTGATCAATGTCGGCGAGGCCGGAAACATACCTGTCGCCGTCTCCGGTTTATGGGTGCACCGGGCGAAGCCCCAGGTGCAGCGGCCGAGCTGCGGATCCTGCCGGCCGAAAATTGCTTCCCAGTCCCCGAAAATCTTCTTCTGGAAGAAGCCGTGCTGGCCGAGCCACTAAGTATCGCAATCCATGCCATCCGGCTTGCCGGGATAGTACCAGGCATGCGAGTGGGAGTCATCGGTTGTGGGCCAATTGGCCTCGGAGTCATCGCAGCAGTTCGCCACTTGGCAGTCGCAGCTATCTATGCGGTGGAGCTCCTCGAATACCGGCGGCAGGCGGCCTCCGCTTTGGGTTGCGAGCGCGTGTTTGATCCCACAACCGAAGACGTCGTCCATAAGTTGCTTCAAAAAGAGGAAACCGGGTTGGATGTAGTGTTCGAATGTTCCGGTGACCCGAAGGCAATCGACTTAGGTCAATCCCTCCTTACGCCCGGAGGGATGCTGGTGATTGTGGGGATCACGCCGAACCCTCGGGTGAGCTTCGATATCCACCGAATGCGGCGGGCCGAGTTGACCTTTCGCAACGTACGCCGGCAAGTAAACTGCATGGAGCCGGCCTTAAAAATGTTGGCTCGGGGGCAAATCCCTTCCCAGCTTTTTCTGACACACCTCCTGCCGTTCGGAAAAATTGGGGAGGCCTTCGAACTTGTAGCCCATTACAAGGATGAAGTCATCAAGGCCCTGGTGAATCTGGACCACTTGGAGTGATCTGCCGGACTCAGCTCTATTCGGTTGTCCTATGTACGTCCGGAAAACTAAGAGAGACAAACGTAGCTGAAATCTGGCGATTTGGGTCTTCGCTACTCAGGGAGATCCGCTCGGAACAAGCGGCTGAAAAGGTTGGCTATGAAAGGTTCCCCGCTCCGAGAACAGGGTCTCCGCCGTAATTGGCAATCTGCCTCCTTAGCTACGGAAATCTTACTCCCCACGCCCACATATTAGCCCGATGGAGGATAAAAGTCCTGGCTGCCGCACGGACCTCTCTTGTGCAATCTTTGCTCCTTGGACGGTACAAATGTCAACTTGTGCCAACGGGCCGGACAAGCTGGCCATCAATCGTCCTGCCGGGATTCCCTTAAGACTAGAATTCCCGGGGAATTTCGAAAGCAAAAACTTGGCCGAAAGCAGACTGATTAAACCCCTTGAATTAACCCTCTTGCAAGCCAGCCGCGGCATGCTCCGCGGGAAAAGACAACCGTTGCTTATCCAGAACGGAGCTTACAGCGATAACCGAAGAGGATAAGAAAACAACCGGGCTCCCTTGGGGAGCCCGGAGTATTTTCAATTATCTAATGGTTTTTATGATGATCTTGTCCCTGAGTCGGGGAAAAGGCTTCTTATTGTCGGCGGAAAGGCTTTTCTAATCAGTTGATAAAACCGGCTGGCATCCTATCCTAAGACCGGCTGGCATCCTCTCCTCAGAATAAACCCGTTCGATTCAAAATTACCAGAATCCTCCACCAAAACCGCCTCCTCCAAAGCCGCCAAACCCGCCGCCGAAGCCTCCGAACCCGCCGAAACCTCCCCCGCCGAATAACCCGCCGAAGCCTCGACCACCTGTACCACCCCTTCCGGCCTGCGATGTCCCTGTAGCAAAGTTAAATACATTCACTTCCGTGATACCGGAGAACTGGGGCATCGGAGAGACCCGCACATACCGCCTGTCGGCCGAAATCACAGCCCACGCGTACAAGACGGTTCCTTCAGTCACTGGCACCACCACCGGCTGATACCCCACGGCACCGCCGGTAACAACCGGCACAAATGGGACAAAACCACCGCCCCCACCGCGGGAGTTAGCCAAGCTGCTCATAGCCCCGGGATCCACTGCCCCGGCCAACTGCTGAGCAAGCACGGACCGACTTATAGCCAACTGCCGATTCACCGCCTGAGCCAGCTGGTGAACTTCGATCGGTTCTTTCCGGCGGCCTTCGTCAAGCTCGAACTCTATTACTGCTCGACCATCCTTCAAGGCCACAACCTTCTCGATTGCTTGGGCTTTGTCCGACCACAGGTGCCGGTAGACACTTACCCGGACACGATCGGCGGGCAACTGCCCCCAAATCCGCTGCAACAAAACGCGGTAAGTCCCGCCAAATCCTTGTGGACAAACGTAAACCTCCTTCAGCTCTTTGCCCGCTTGTCCAAGGTGGGAAACCGTGTCCCCCAAGAGAATTCCGCCCGAAGTCGTTCTAGGATTTCGGAGAGAGCAGACGGTGCCGGGCGGTTCGTGAACGCTCAGATCGATATCGGCATCTCCAACCCAAGACACCTCCACGACCACATCGCGGCGAATCGCTTCCTCCAATTGGGCCAAGTACTCTCGCCGTTCACTGTCGCGTTTTTCCGCTTCCAATCGCTTCAAAAGATCCGACGCTGTGCCGTAGGCTTCCAACCAGATGTGCTTTTTCTCTTCTGGCCAAGCCTGGGACAGCACGGCTACTGTGGCCCATTTTTGCCCCTCGATGTCGTCGAGCTTTGTGGCCAGTCGCAGGGCTCTCACAGCAATTTCCGGGAAGGCCGGCGTAGCCTCTGCCAACTGCCGATACAATGACAAAGCCCGACGTTCCAAACCGAGCTTCTCCAAATAAAAAGCCACGTACACTGCATCGAGCGGGCTTTCCGCGAAGGCAACCCCTGACATTAAGGCTCGCTCTACTTCCTCTGGATCCTCCCCGGCGGCCAACATCGCCAATCCTAAACCTTCATAAACCCAAGGCTCCGGCGGTCCCTGACGGATGACCGTCTGCAGCAACGCCACCACATGCTCGAACCGATTTTCCGCCATCAGTTGCTTCACAATTCTGCGGAGGGTCGGTCCGGATAGCTCGTATCGGCTGCAAAAGTCTTCCCAAAACTTTGCCGGGGACACCTGGAGATCAACCTGGATGGGTAGGGTTGGTTGCGGCTTCGCGGGAACGCCATCCTCCTGGGTAACCCTATCCTGGCCCGTCTGGGTTCCTTTATCCGATGAACCTCCTGTGGCCGGGGCAGCCACCGGAACCTCCCGCACATTAAAAGCCCGGAAGCCGCCCTGACCCTGGAGAGGCAAGAGGTTTCCCAAGGGAGCTGGCCCTAGTTGGCCAGGGACGATGGGCACATTCCACGCTCCGCCACCCCAGCCACCGCCGAACCGGCCACCCCAGCCGCCACCACCCCAACCGCCGCCAAAGCCGCCGCCCCAACCACCCATACCGCCCCAACCACCCATGCCACCCCATCCACCCATGCCACCAAAGCCACCGAACCCACCAAACATTCCCATGCCACCCATTCCGGCAGGCGAATAAGGTGGTACCACAAGGTCACCGACCGGATAAACCTTGATCGATAGCCGGTTCTCGGCTTCCTCTGGCGTGGTGATCATCAGGACCTCGTCCTGAATAACGTAAGTCAGATCCAGAGGTCGGAGCAGCAGCTTCAAAGCCGATCGGAGAGAAATCCCTTTCACATCCAGCGTGACCGGCCTCTCCGTGTTGATTCCGGCATCCCGCAAAGCCTTCTGGTCCAACTGAATCTCGATTTGGTGCCGATCCTTGAGGTACGAGATAACATTGCTCAACTCTTGCTCGAGGAACTGCATCTCAGTCGGCCGACGGAGTTCTTCATTAATCCGCCGTTCTGCCGAACCTTCCCGAGCCAAACTCACCGCAGCATATCTCGCCTTCCGGCGATGCGTCAGCTCTTGCCATACTTCCGCAGGCGGGTAAACCACGGGCGGCTCGTCTGGGAACGGAATGTGCGAGAGCTCGGCCTGATAAAGTGTGTCGAGCATCTTTCGTTGACGTTCCACCCGGAGGAAGAGGTTCTTATCCAAATTGCCCGACATCCGGGCATGATGCATCGCTAGAAGGGGTACCGGGTTATCGGGATCCAACTGCCGGGCCTGGGCGGCCACAATTTCATCCGCTTCTTGATATCGACCCTCCTCCATCAAAGAAGAGAATCGCTCTAACAACTGGCGAACCTGCTCTTCCCGCCGGACCAAAGCCTCAGCCACCAACCTTTGCTCCCTGGCTGCCGCCTGAATTTCCAGCTGCTCCTGACGACGCTGTTCGAACTCAACTTGCCGTCGGGCTCCTTCCCGAAGAGCCGCCTCCAACTGCCGCAACAATTGATTTCGGACACTCGCGTCCAATTCTCGAACCCGCTCAACTTGGTCCACCAGCAGCTTCAAATTGTCGATAGCAGCCTGGGGATTAGTGGCCATCAACTCCCGGGCTGCATTTATCCCCGCTACCACATCGGCAACTACCCGCTGCTCGATCAACTTCCGGGATCGCTCAAACTCCGCAACCAGCTGTCCTTCACCCGGTGTTACGGAAGGCAAGGGAGGTTGAAGTGAGGCCTCCGGACCTAAAAGCTCTAACCGGGGAGCAGCTGCAGGCTGGGGCAACTCGCCGGCTTGGCTGCTGCCATTTTGGCTCAAATTCTGAGCGGTGGTCAAAACCAGCTGGGCGGTCACATTTTCTGGATCACTTTGCAAGGCCTGATGAGCAAGTTGTACCGCCCCTTCCAGATCTCCCGTCCGCAAAGCTTGTACAGCAAGCTGCGTAATCTGGTCTACACCTTCGGCAAACCGGCGGGCAATTTGCTCCAGGTGGTTCCAATCCGCAACCGGCAGCAATCGGCCACCGTGCAACCGGGCATCGGAAACGATTTTGGCCAAATGAGCATTGAGGTCGCTTGGTCTTGGGATAGAGACCGGCAGAGCCACTTGCCTGGTTTCTTGCCCAAGATCGATCGTTAGCACAAACTCGGCCTCACCGACCGCTTTAGCCGTTCCCAAAATCACCGTTTCCCGGTCGGCCCGGAGCGGAGGAATTTGCAGGGGCAGGACTTCCTGGAGCTCTCCTCGGACGCTATGGCTTTTCACATAGCCCACCGGAGTTTTAGCCGCCGCTATGGTTGTCCCCGCCACAAGCCCCATCTCTTCACCATAGAGCAACCGTCCACCGGTTTGGGAAGTCAAGATGGCCAGCGTTTCCCAATCGATTTGTGGTCCCAAAGCTACAGCAACAATAGGCACTCGGAGCTGATTAAAACCGCTCGTCAGCTCCTCGATGACTTTGCCACTGAGAAGATTCGCCCGACTTAGGCCTTCGCCCACAAACACAACCGCTCGAGGTCGCCCCGACTTTTCCCCACTCAGAGTCGCCAAAGCCGAGCGTAAAGCCGACTCTAAGTCCATTGCCCCCAGCGGCGTCCGCTGCCGAAACTTCGCCAAAGCCCCTTCCATTTCCGGACTGCTCGGACGTACAAACCCGGGCGTCAAAGGCACAGCCCGGAGGTCGGCGGCAATCAACGCAACGTGATCCTGCGGCCCCAACTGTCGCCGGAAGGCATCAAGGAACGCCAATTGTTGCTCCCGATAGGCACCGGCTTGGGTGGCAGAGGTATCGACAAGGAGCAACAAATCCCAACCATCCGTCCTGGTAGCAATCTCCGGCAACCGGATGCCTACAGCAAAGTAGATCGTCCCAGCTGGATCTTGAAATGACGCGGCCGGGGGACCACCTTGCTCCGCAAGGGCCGGGCCCACCAATCCCAGAAAAGCCAAAAGCCCGACTGCCGTCATCTTCCAGAAAAGCCGAATAATGGAAGTCAACATGCGTCCCATCTCCGCCCGAGACTTCGTTTTTCCCCTACCTAACACGGCAAGTACCCGGTACGTTTTCTCCACAAATCCCAATAGTTTTCCCAATAGTTTGCCTACCTTAAAACTCTACCGTCATTTTAGCTACGGTTTTCCCACTTTGCCAAACAAAAACTATCGGTTTGCCCGCCATCTCCGGTAGCCCCTTATTGGGATCCTTTAAGTGGCCCAGGCACACTCTACGCCAGGAAAGCCCCGAGTTTTCCCAAAAAGCCACACCTAGTCCGCTTACCTGCTCGATTTACCTCCTCGATCAGGACGCGATTTTGAAACAACCTGAAAATTTTCCTCGCTGATACCACCGCAAGCTTTCTCTCTAAAGAAAACCTCCATGCGACGCCCGTGCCAAAGGAAACTTCTCCCCGAGGTTTTTTACGTTCCGAAGCTTTCCTTCCCATCAAAACCCACAACACCCCTGCCCGCAGGGACCGCCGGACTGCCCCAAAACTGCGGAGATACCGACCGGCACCGCCCGAACATCCCGAACATAGGTTGCCGAAGCTGGATTCGCCTGGCCCAATATGACGCTCCTTGGGACTCCACCCGACC
>Ga0308310_1000590_pt1 | contig 16001 bp, 17 predicted proteins | sample HotsprSampleMS65_FD_203672 | JGI IMG/M metagenome (GOLD analysis project Ga0308310, IMG submission 203672) | Hot spring phototrophic mat microbial communities from Mushroom Spring, Yellowstone National Park, Wyoming, United States - 20090730_MS65 ...
GTTTGGGCTAGCCTCCACCCTCACCACCAGCGGCCTCTGGAGGAAGTCATCTATTGCACCGACAAGGGAGTGGATGTGGCGCCCTCCCACCGCACCATGGCCGAAGTGGCAGCCCACCTAGCGGCTTCCGGGGAGGCGGGCCAAAACCTCCTCCAGCGTCAACTGGATCCCTTGCTGTCGGAGTACGACTTTATCTTTCTCGACACGCCAGGGGAGCTGAATGCCCTCACCGCCAATGCTTTGCGGGCAGCCCAGCGGGTGTTGATCCCGACACGGCTCAACCGCGCCGACTTCTCCTGCACAGAAGAGACCCTGCGCTATATCGAGACCCTCAAGGGCGAGCTGAGCCAGGCCCGCGCTGTCCTGACCATGTTGGACGACCGCTACCTGCCCGGCGGCATTTGGTCGGGATCTCACACTGGACAGTTGTACGTGCAAGCGCAACAGATTTTTGCGGATGTGCTCTCACCCGTTACCATTCCAGATAGTAGCGACTTGCGCACAGCTTTTGATTATGGCCTGACGGTCATGGACTATCGGCCCGGGGCGGCCGTGTGTGGGCGCCTGCTGCAGTTTGTTGAACGTGAGGTGCTCCTGTGACTGGGTCTGAGCGTAGCTTGTTTTCTCGTGCGGGAGGAGCCCCCCGCCGCCCCGCCCGGCGCAAAGTAAAGTCAGAGTCCCCCTCCACCCCTGGACGTGAGGAAACGGCAATGTCTACCGCAGAAACGTCGGAACTCGAAGCCCTCAAAGGCCAGTTGGCGGAGGCCCAACGGCAGCTTCAGGAATACCAAAACAAAATCTCCAGCCTACAGGCTCAACTCGAGCAAGTCACAGCCCACCGCGACGAATTGCAAAAGGCACTGGCCCAACTCCAGGCAGTGGCGGATGAGCGGGCCAAAACCATCCAGGAACTGCAAAGCCGCCAAGGGCAGGCCACGCTGCCGGTTAAGCCCCAAACCTCTGCCTCCCCCCTGCAGGCACCCAAGAAGATCCTCAATCGGCCTATCTTTGACAATGTGTCCCCCACCGACGAAGACATGCCCCCCTACATGCTGGACTAGGCCACGCTGGGATCCCCTGCCCAAACAGTTGAGTATTGCACCCAGGGGAAGGGAGGTGTATGGTTAGGGATCCCTGTCTTTACGCTATGACTGCGTCCCAGGCAAAGATGACGGTTTCTGGCGATGCCATTCCACCCCACGGAGGTACTCTAATTAACCGCATTGCCTCGCCTGAGGAGGCGGAGGAGCTCCGCTCCAAGGCCCAACACTGCCCTGTTATCCGCCTCGACGAGCGGGCTCAATCGGATCTCGAGATGATTGCCATCGGGGGCTACAGCCCGCTGACGGGCTTTATGGGGCGGGAAGATTACCATTCGGTTTTGGAGACAATGCACTTGGCCAACGGCCTGGCATGGTCGCTGCCGATTACGCTGCCAGTTTCGGAGGAAATAGCTGCCGGGCTCAAGGAAGGGCAAACCGTGGCCCTAGCCAATGCTGAGGGCAAGCTTTTGGGCGTGTTGGAACTGACCGAGAAATTTACCTACGACAAAACCCGCGAGGCGCAGCAGGTCTACCGCACTACGGATGAACAACACCCAGGGGTGAAGGTGCTCTACGAACAGGGATCCGTTTACCTAGCCGGCCCTGTCACGCTCCTAGAGCGGGATCCGCATCCCCTTTTTCCGGCCTACCAGATTGATCCAGCTCAGTCGCGGCAACTGTTTCGGGAAAGAGGGTGGAAGACGATTGTCGGTTTTCAGACTCGCAACCCCATCCATCGCGCCCACGAGTATATCCAGAAGTGCGCTCTGGAAATTGTGGACGGCCTGTTTCTCCACCCGCTGGTGGGAGCCACCAAAAGCGACGACATTCCCGCCGAGGTGCGCATGCGCTGCTATGAGGTGTTGATTGAAAAGTACTACCCCAAAGAGCGGGTGATCTTGGCCATTAACCCTGCAGCCATGCGCTATGCAGGACCGCGGGAAGCCATCTTCCACGCCCTTGTTCGCAAAAACTACGGCTGCACCCATTTCATTGTGGGCCGGGATCACGCTGGGGTAGGCAACTACTACGGCCCCTATGACGCCCAGCACATTTTCGACGAGTTCCGGCCCGAGGAGCTGGGCATCATCCCCCTCAAGTTTGAACACGCCTTCTACTGCACCGTCACGGGCACCATGGCCACGGTCAAGACCAGTCCCAGCCAGCCCCACCAGCGCATTCACCTCTCGGGCACCAAGGTGCGGGAAATGCTGCGCCGTGGCGAAGTGCCGCCGCCGGAGTTCTCCCGCCCCGAAGTGGCCCAGCTCCTTGTGGAGGCCATGCGAGAACGCAGCTCCTCCTAGCCTCTTGGTGGGAAACCACCCAGGCGCTGGATTCTAGACCTAGCCGAGAGCTCGAAGGCACGGGGCAGATTTTGCAGAGGTTAACGACCTGGCCTATCGACAGTTGCCGATTTTGGGTTTATCACTGAGGGGAGGGTGGTGCAAGCTGCCCACCTAAGCCTTCCGCTACCTACCCTGGGCTAGTGGCTCGACCCCAGCGCGCGGCGGAGGCAACTGTGTTTTCTTTGCCGTTTCCAGGGTCAACCTATGCAGAAATCAACCCTTCTTTCCAGGCTTGCCCTCGCCCTGCCCGCCTCCCTCCTGCTGGCAGAGGCTGCTCTGGCCTACCCCTGTAACTGGGTTGGGGCTGAAGCCTACAACTTCTCCAGCCCCACGGTTGAGGTTGACAGCTTCGAAGTGTTGCCTGCCTCCTCCTTTGCAGGTAACGGCTTCATTGGGGTGGCTATTGAAACGGTAGATGAACAGGCACCTCAAGGCGCCATTAGCCGCCGCCTGTTTGGCCCTGCCCCTCGCCTGCAAGGGATACGGGTCGTTGGCCTCCTCCAGAATGGACCGGCCCACCAAGCAGGTCTGGCGCAGGGCGACATTCTCCTCGGGGTCGACGGACAGCGGGTCACCTCGGTGCAGCAGGTTCAGCAGCTCATCCAAAACACCCCTGTGGGCCAGCGGCTACCGATTACCTTCCGGCGCGGCGGGCAGGTTCTATCCACAGTGGTGGTGGTGGGCGATGGCCGCGTGTTGCGCCCCCTGATGCTGCAGCAGCGGTAAGCGGGTGACCGCTGAGGTAGGCCTAGCAGAGACGGTCTGGGTGGTCTGCGGCCTCAACGGCTTGCTGGCTCTTGGCCTGCTTGCTTTAGCTCGCCCAATCTTGCGCTTGCGTACAGCGCTTTGGGTTACGGAGCGGGCTCTGGACAATTGGCAAAGAGCAGCAAAGCCGGCTTTGGCCCTTACCTCGGCTGAGCTTCTCCACCTGCGGGCTCGCCTGCAAGCCAATCGCACCACCCTTGGCCGCTGGCGGCGCCGGCTCCAGTTCTGGCAGGGGATCCGCCGGCTAGCGCTTTGGCTGCAACAAAGGCTCTATGGATAGCTGCTCCTCCCTACCCAACCCCATCCGCTTGCAGGTCATGGCCAACGCTCTGGCCGGGATTGCTGAGGAGATGGGGGCACGTCTCATTCGCGGCTCCTACTCCGCCAACATCAAGGAACGGCGGGATTGCTCCACGGCTTTGTTTGACGCCCAGGGGGCTTGTATCGCCCAGGCGGCCCACATCCCGGTTCACCTAGGCGCTCTTTCCCAAGCCGTGCAGGCAGTGGTGGCAGCTGGCCCCCAGCCGGGAGAGGTGTTTGTCCTCAACGATCCCTATCAAGGGGGATCCCATCTGCCGGATATCACCGTGGTGGCGGCCATTCCCGGCCTGCGGGATCCCAGCCAGGTCTGCGCCTATGCGGTAAACCGCGCCCACCATGCCGACGTCGGGGGGATGCGCCCCGGCTCCATGCCCGCTGATTCCAGCGAGATCTGGCAGGAGGGTTTGGTGATCCCACCCGTACGGCTGGCCAGGTTTTCTCTGGAAGGAGAGTTGCGCTGGCAGGAAGATCTGCTGCGCCTTATTCTGGCCAATGTGCGCAATCCTGAGCAGCGCCGCGGAGACCTGCAGGCCCAAGTGGGAGCCAACGTGGTAGGGGCAAGCCGGTTTCGCCAGCTGCTAGCCCGCTTTGGCGAGGAGGAGGCTTGGCAGCTCATTGCGGAAGTGATTGCCTATAGTCGGCGGCGGATGCAGGCCCAGATCCGCGCGCTGCCCGATGGGATTTACAGGGCTGCAGATTGGTTGGAAGGGGAGGGGGATCCGCCCAAGCCGCTCCGCATCCAGGTGCAGATTGAAGTGCAGGGGGAGAGGTTGCGGGTGGACTTCAGCGGCACGGCGCCAGCCACGGCAGGCAACCTAAACGCCCCCCTGGCCGTGACCCGCTCGGCGGTGCTCTTTGCCCTGCGCTGCCTTTTGGATCCCACCGCTCCCAGCAATGCCGGGCTAGAGGAGCCCATCGAGATCGTGGCCCCACCCGGCTGCCTGGTCAACGCCCAATTTCCGGCGGCGGTGGTGGCCGGCAATGTGGAAACCTCGCAGCGCATTGCCGATGTGGTGTTCAAAGCCCTGGCGCCGGTGGCTGGATCGCGGAGCATGGCCCAAGGGCAGGGCACCATGAACAACTGTGTCCTGGGCAACCGCCACTTTACCTACTACGAAACCCTGGGGGGCGGCCAAGGGGCCAGTCGCCAGCGGCCAGGCCTGGATGGGGTGCATGTGGGCCTGAGCAATACCCTCAACACCCCCATCGAAGCCCTAGAGCTGGAGTATCCCCTGCGGGTGTTGCGCTACGAGCTGCGCCAAGATTCTGGGGGCATTGGGCAGCAGCGGGGCGGCTGGGGGCTGATCCGCTCCCTCCAGGTGTTACAAGACTGCACCCTTTCCCTCCTCACCGACCGCCGCTACTACGCCCCCCAGGGAGAAGAGGGCGGCGGAGCCGGCCAGGTGGGGATCAACCTTGTCAATGGGGAACCCCTGCCCAGCAAGATTAGCCGCCCCCTGAAAGCTGGCGATGTGGTGACCCTCTATACCCCTGGCGGCGGCGCCTGGGGCTCCAGCGAGGGGCAGGCGCGGGAGGTTGGGTAGCCCAGATGGGCAAGCAACAACTGCTCGCAGCGGCGGAGCACATCCTCGCGGCTGGTAAAGTGCTCCAGCCTTTGCACTTGTTGACCTTTCTCAAACAAAATTAAGGTCGGCAGCGAGCGCACCCGATAGCGGCGCGGCAGCCAAAAATTGTTATCCACATTCACCCGCACCACCTCAACGGATCTCTCCCCTTCGGAGGCCAGGCGGTCGATAAGCGGTTGAACGAAGCGACACAAACCGCACCAAGGGGCGCCAAACTCTAGTAACACCAACCCATCGCTTGTCAAAAGTTCTTGATTAAAAGCCTCTAAAGCAACTGGCGAGATCATTGCTCCCAAACTAAAGCAGTTGTTTGGGATCATGCTACCAGGCAACTCTGCTGGCTGCAGAAACCAGTTGCGGATGGAAAGCATAAAGAATCACAACAAAGCTCAACACCCCCAGATAGGCCCAGCGGAGAAACTCACGTGGGTACAGTTGCTGGCGCCCTTGCAGAATGGCTAAGCCGGGGATCACGGAGGTGCGGGCCTTGAGATCGCGGAAGGCGTGGCCGTACTTGCGCTCCAGGCGGTAATCCCCGTGCCAAACGGCAAATAGGTGGTAGGCCACCAGCCCCAGCGAGGTGACCAGCATAAAACTGGAGCCAATCCACAGGGAATGGGCCACACACCAGATGACCTGACCGACTAGCTGGGGATGGCGGGTGAGGCGGATGATCCCAGTTGTAAACAAGTGGATCTCCGGCTGGCGAAGGGCGACAATCTCCAGCACGTTAAAGGTGGCCGGATACAGGAAGAAAAACGAGAGCGCAGACAAAAGGACGACAGTGGTGTGGATCCCGGGAACAGCCTGCAGATTCCAAAGGATTACGCCGTCGTAGCAGTGGTTAGAAAAGTAGATGAGCAACAGCGGCGCCAAGCTAAGACTGACCAGGACAAAGAAAAGGCGGTACAGACGCGCTCCCAGCCACGCTTCTCCCCAGGGGCGCAAGTAGGCTAGTCCACTGTGGGCGCAGGCAAATCCCAAGATCATGCCCAGCATGATGGCATGGGAGCGGTAGGGGGCCAGCCCTGGCAGCCAGTGGCTAAAAAGGGGGGGTGACATCCTCTTTCGCGGTTGCCGTGACCTATGCTTAGCTTAAAGATAAGTTACATTCGACTCCCCATGCAGAAGACTCTCTTCCTACGTCTTGTCGGCCTGCTCCTGGCGATAGCCCTTATCCTGGGCTGGGCGATCCCAGGCGCGCAAGCAGCCCGTCTCACGGGCAAGTATTACGAAGACAGCATGACCATCATCCAAACGCTGCGCACGGCTCTCTTGGAGGGGGATCCTGTCCTCAAGCCGGAGGAGGCACGGGCGGAGGTCATGGAGGCCATGCAAGAATTTGTAGGGCGCTACCATGGCCCTCGCTACAACAAGTTGCCATCCTTCACGACCCTGCGCACGGTGTTCAACACCGTGGCCTCCCACTACCGCACCTCGGATCGACCGCTGGAGCCAGAAAAGCTAGAGCGGGTGCTGATGCAACTGGATCGGGCAGAGATGGCCTTGCGCCGTGAGGGTTAAGCTTTAGGCAAGGCGCAGCGTTGCTCTAATGCCAACGCGGTGGAGTCCGCTCTCCCAAAGCTCCAGCTGGCCTCCCATTTCCCTTAGGAGCCGCTCGCTAACCCGCCAGGCGGCGCTGTCTTGTGGCTGGATGGGCAGGCAGCACCGCCCTTCAAGCTTCCACTCCAGACAGAAGTGCTCCTCCCCGCCAGGATAGGCGCTCAGAGCCATTGAGCCGTAGCAGAGGGTGCGAATGCCCCAGCGACACACGCCCAGCAGCGCCTGCACCAAGCCATGGGGATCCGCCCAGACAGTGAGGCTGTCGGGAAGCCAAGAGGACTGAAGGGCAGGCCAGTCGTAGCGGATGCCCCGATCCTGGGCCTGGAGCCGAGTGAGGCTGTGGATCTCTTGCAAAAGAGGACGCAGGCGCGTTGGCCTTGGCCGCAGCGGCTGAATGGGCAGGTCGTGGCGAGCCAGGCGAGTGTATTCTTCCAGCAGCTTGAGCAGGCGCTCCACCGCCTCCTTGGCGCTCTGCAGGCACTCTCGCTCCTCCTCTCGAGAGTCGCACAGATTGGACAACACCAACTGCAGGGCTCCCATCTGGCTGCTGAGGGGATTGCGCAGCTCGTGGCCGATACTCACCAGAAGCTCCTGCTGAAAAGCGCGCATCACCTCAGAGCGCTCAAAGGCAAACTGCCAGTCCATCCCCTCCTGGTCTGCGGCAGGGGCAGGCGGGAAAGAGGGAGGATCGGGGGGGGTGGCAGGCAAGGCTTTGCTCAACTGGAAAGGCAACCCGTCATTGGCGGCAGCAGCTCTTGGCCCCTCTCTGGGCTGGCAACGCTGCTCACCATTTTTTTACCCGACAAAGCAGGCGCTGACTACCCGCTCAATCCCGGCCAGATCCCGGTGCACCTGGATCTGCTGGTAACACCCCTGCGCTCGCAGCTGCTCGGCCACCCAAGGTGCCTGGCCCTGCATCACCTCCACTGCCCAGAAGGAGTTGGGGGCTAGATAATCCGGCGCGCCCTCAATCAACACCCGCAGATGAACCAGCCCATCTTCCCCGCCGTCCAGGGCCTCTCGCGGCTCGTGCAGCCGCACCTCAGGCATGAGGTGATCTAGCTCCCTTCTAGGGATGTAGGGAGGGTTGGAGACAAGGCCGCGCAGCCGACCCCGCCAGGGATCCAAGGGTGTAAACCAGGATCCCTCAAGCAGATGCACCTGCTCCTGCAGCCCGTGATCGGTCACGTTGGCTGCCGCCACTGCCAGGGCTGCCGGGCTCACGTCCACGGCCAGAAGCTGCAGCTGGGGGTGCCTGTGGGCCAAGGCAATGGCGATGGCGCCGCTGCCGGTACCCAAGTCAGCAAAAGGGGAGCCCGGGGGCAGAGGGTTGGCCTGCAGCCACAGGGAGGCTTGCTCCACCAGCAGCTCAGTCTCGGGGCGCGGGATCAGCACTGCTGGCGTTACCTGCAAGCTCAGCCCTGCCCACTCTACCTTGCCCAGCAGGTATTGCAGAGGGATGCGCTCCTCTAGCCGACGCCGCCACAGCGCCTCCACCTCGGCCAGCGGATCCCCCTTCCCTACTGGCGGCCGACCCAGCAGCCGTTCCAATGGCCCCCAGCCCAGATACTCCCTGAGTAGGAGATCCACTTCCTGCGGAGAAACGCCAGCAGCCTGGGCTGCCTGCAGAGCCTGCGCCCGCCATGCCAGCAACTCTTCCACTAGCGCCGAGCGGGATCCCCCTGCAGCTTGGTTCAACGGCGCTGAGGTTGAGGCGTGGCCGAGGGACTGGCCTGGGGAGTTGCGGAGCGTATCCACGACTGCACGTACTCCAGCGAGGCACGCGGTGGGATGAAGGCAATCTTTTGCACATCCTCTTGGGCATCAGGTGCCAACATGCGCTCCACCACAATGGCTAGGGAAGTGACCTCAATCTGGGTTTTGCCAACCACGCTGGGGTTTTGCGCCGCCGCCCGCTCCAGAGCTTTCTTTAGGTCGTTGCGGTCAAAAAAGAAAGGCACCACTTCCTGGCCATTCTGCTCGATGGTCAGCAGCCCCTCGGGGGAGCGGCCATAGAACAGAGGCACGCCAATGGCCTCTGGGGGCACCTTTTGCCCCGTTTCTTTGAGCACCTGCTTGGCTGCCTCTACATCGCCAGGGCGGGGCACCACCTCAAAGTACAGATTGCTATTTTTAGCTCGCTCTTCTTCCGATTTCTCATAGGCATAGCCTAGGGGGATGGGCACCACTCGGGCTTGCTTGCCTATCTCGGGGTTTTTGGCCTTCACCTGCTCCAGGGCTTGCTGGGCTTGGTTTTGATCTAGCCAAAGAGAAGCCACCTGAATGGTGCGACCCTCCCGCTCCACGTTGGCAACCACAGGGGTGCCGTTCTGCGAGACAATGGCAAAAACCGGCACCAGATTGAGCCGCTCGGCTACCTCCTGACGACTCAGGGGGGCTGCCACTACCTGAGCCGGCCAGAAGCTCCCCTGAGCCAATACGGGGATCCCCACCAGCCCCAGCAGCAGAGTGCTACGGAGGGCTAACGCCATTGCTGTCCGTCTGCCGGCCTGAGTTGCAGAGCGGCCAGAGAATCGCAAAGGTGGCGCTGCCTTGCTGTGCATCATTTCCATCGTCTACTCCCAACGTCGCGCCTTGTTCTTGTTGCCCTCCTGGCAAGAGCTCCTAGGCCACCCTAGAGGTCAAGTTAAAGCATTTGTTAAGCCCTGTCGAGGGGTAAGGCTCCTGATTTGGGTGGGGATCCCGCATACCCCCTACTATATACGGGGTCGAAGGAAATCGAACCACCCTAGATGCAGATCTCAGGGCCAACCGTGAATCCTCATCCCAACTTCAGGCAAAGCCCTTGCTTTTGGATTGGTTTTGCTTGAGATCAGGTGCCAGGGATTCCTCAGGACAAAACAGGCGGCATTGCTCGACGGTAACTCGAACTCGCGTGCCCACTGGCAATGCCTCCCGCGCTAGGGCATGCAACTCCTTGCCCGTCTCCGTGGCTAGGCAATAGCGATACTCCCGCCCCAAAAACTGGCGATCCCGAATGATTGCCTTTCCTTGGGGATCGGGATGCAGGCGGAGCTCCTCCTGCAGAACCATCAACTCTGCCCACTGCAGATGGGAGTCGGGCTGATCCCCGACCGCACGGAAGGGAAGGTGCAGCAGCCCCTCAACTTTCCAACCCCCCTCGCGCCGCTCACAGCGGAGAAAGTTGGCCTGGGTAATAAACTCGGCCACAAAACGAGTAGCCGGCTCTCGGTAGACCTCCTCTGGCGATCCCCATTGCTCAATACGGCCTCCCCGCATCACCGCCACCCAGTCGGAAAGAGAGAGAGCCTCTTCTTGGTCGTGGGTAACGAAAATGGCCGAAGTCCGAGTTTGCTTGAGGATCTTGCGAATTTCCTCCCGTAGGTAGTAGCGTGTCTGCACATCCAAGTTACTCAGCGGCTCATCCAACAGGATTAGGCTAGGCTTGGGGGCCAAAGCTCGGGCCAGCGCCACCCGCTGCTGTTGTCCACCCGAAAGTTCATGGGGATAGCGGTGGACATAGTCTTCTAGGCCCACTAGCCGCAACACCTCGTAGGCGCGTTCCCGCGCCTGTTGGTGGTAAGCTTGCCTCTTGCTGGCCACCGCAGGGGATTGAAGGCCGAACATGACATTTGCCAACACGTTCAGGTGGGGAAACAGGGCAAAGTCCTGAAACACCAGCCCCACTCCCCGCCGCTCTGGCGGAACCCACTGCCCCTCCCCCGCCACCACCTGACCCCCTATTCGGATCCGGCCGCTGTCCGGCTGCTCAAAGCCAGCAATGATGCGCAATAAGGTGGTTTTCCCACAGCCCGACGGACCGACGATCCCCAGGACATCCCCTTGGGGCAGGCGAAACGCCACTTCCTGCAAAACCAATTGCCGCTGACCAGGAAAACCCTTGCTGAGGCCCTCAACCTCAAGAATGTAGGAAGAGTCCGCCTGGCCAGCGTTGGACATCGAGAAAGCCAAGAACTCAGCCATGACAATTGTTGCAAGAGATTTTCACTACCTTTACCACGCTACCACACCTCCGGCCCTCCCCGGCCTGCTGCCGGTTAGATAAGGGGCAAGCAGGAACTCGTGTTACACTAAGTTAACGAAGTTTCTCAGGCTCTGGCGGCGCTTGTTCCCGACGGCGCGTGCCAGGTTTTCTTGTGGATGAGTTTTGAGACAAAGTTGCCGGAACGTGCTCTGGTTACAGGGGCCAGTCGAGGGATCGGCAAAGCTGTGGCCCTGGCCCTGGCCCAGCAGGGGCTGACAGTTGCGCTAGTGGCTCGTTCTCAACCTGATTTGCTGGCAGTGCAGGCGGAGATCCAGGCAAAAGGGGGAAAGGCAGAGGTTTTTCCTATCGACCTGGCCGATTTGACCGCTTTACCGCAGCGGCTGCAAGCTCTTCTGGATCGATTTGGCGGTTGTGATGTTTTGGTGAATAATGCCGGCATAGCCCACGTTGGGCCTTTGGCCACTCTCTCGTTATCGGCGTGGCAGCGGGTGATCGACTTAAACTTAACAGCAGCCTTCCTCTGTGCCCAAGCCGTCCTTCCGGGAATGCGCCAGCAGGGCTTTGGCGTGATTGTCAACGTGGTCTCGATTGCGGGCAAGCGAGCTTTTCCCAATTGGGGGGCCTACTGTGCCAGCAAGTTCGGCCTACTCGGCTTTTCCCAAGCCTTGGCTGAGGAAGAACGGCAGCACGGTATCCGGGTAACCAGCCTCTGCCCTGGAGCGGTGAACACGCCCCTCTGGGATAGGGTGGAGGTTGATTTTGACCGCTCCCAGATGCTCTCGCCGGAGTGGGTAGCGGATGTGGTGGCCTATCTCGTCCGCCTGCCCAGGGGTGCTGTAGTGGAGGACCTAACCCTCATGCCAGCAGCCGGGACCTTGTAGGTGGGGCCAGCTCTGACCCTTCCGAAAGCAATGCTTGTCAGCCCGGCTTTTGAGCCGACCATCTCGCGGCAGCGTCTCTCCTGACAAATTTCTTCAACTCCTCGTTCAACTCAAGGGATATCTTGCTATGACTCTTGCCAAGCCTGGATTGAGTGCCGAGTTTCGCCTGAGCGACAAAGCCAACCTCAAGTCTCGGGTTCTCCGCGATCTGTCCCCTTCGACAGAGCCAGAGACTTCAGAAAGCCTAGATCCGGCAATGGTGGCGGCAGTGGAGACGTTGCTACGGGGAATTGGCGAGGATCCCGAGCGGGAGGGCCTCAAGAAAACCCCGGAGCGGGTGGTGGCGGCGCTGAAGTTTTTGACCAGCGGCTATCGACAGTCTTTGGAAGAGCTCATCAATGGGGCCATCTTCGACGAAGGCCACGATGAGATGGTGCTGCTGCGGGACATCACTGTGTTTAGCCTCTGCGAGCACCACCTCTTGCCCTTCATCGGCAAGGCCCATGTGGCCTACATTCCTAAGCAAAGGGTAGTGGGCTTGAGCAAAATTGCCCGTATTGTGGAGATGTACTCCCGCCGCCTGCAGGTTCAGGAACGCCTGACCCGGCAAATTGCGGAAGCCTTGATGGAGGTGTTGGATCCTTATGGGGTTGGAGTGGTTATCGAGGCTACCCACATGTGCATGGTGATGCGCGGAGTGCAAAAGCCAGGCTCCTGGACGGTTACCAGCTCGATGGTGGGGGTGTTCCGGGAGGATCCCCGCACGCGCGAGGAGTTCTTGAGCCTTATTCGCCACCCGTCCAACCTTTAAGGCTCCCGCAGAGTTTTGCCGGCAAGGAGATTAATCCCCTACTTAAGTGGGGAATACTAGCCTAAAATTGATGCAAACTCTGCCAGCAGCGAGGCCTGTCATGAGCGAGGTCAGCCCCGAAAAAGACGCTGGTTGGAAGCCGCCAACCCCGCCTGGTGTCCAACGCTCCCCACGGGCGGCTGCCCAAACACCATCAGCGGAACCCCCAACTCAGCTGGATCCGTTGGTGAACAGGACTACCCCTCTCGCGCCAGGGATCGGCTCGCGTCCTTCTGTGAGTGCTCCTAAGCCCATTCTAGGCCGGCCCGTCCCGCCAGAGGTGGCTGTCGCCCCTCCCCAGACGCCAGTGCCCATGCCGGGCTCTGTGGCTCCTCCGCAGGGATCTCTGCCCACTGCTGCTGCGGCAGCTCGGCCTCAAGCCTCCCCTCCCAGGCCAGCGGCTCCGCCTTTTGTCCCGCCGGCTCGTCCGACGGCTGTTGGTCAGGTCCCGCTGGCTGCTGCTCCTAAGTCTGCCCCCTCTGGCCCGACGCTGCGCCAACTGGTGCAGGAAGCCTACGAAAAAGGCTACTCGGACATTCACCTGGGGGTGGGAGAAGTACCCCGCTTTCGGGATCGGGGGGAAATTGTGATCAGCAACCACCCCGTTACCACCACTGAGATGTTCTATAGCTGGCTGCGGGAAAGCCTGCCGGAAAACCAAATCCGCCAGTTTGAAGAGTGCTTAGAGCTGGATACCGCCATCCAGTACGAGGGCTTGGTGCGCTGCCGGATTAACTGCTTTGTTTCCCTCCTTGGCCCCGCAATGGTAATGCGCCTCATCCCGCTCAAGATTTTGACGCTGGAGCAGTTGCGGGCGCCGGAAGTGCTCAAGCGCATTGCCGAGGAGCCCAAGGGCCTCGTGCTGGTGACTGGCCCAACTGGCTCCGGTAAGTCCACGACGCTGGCGGCAATGGTGGACTATATCAACTCCAACTTTGCCAAGCACATCATTTCCATTGAGGATCCCATCGAGTTTGTTCACCAGAGCAAGAAATCCCTGATTCGGCAGCGGGAGGTTGGGATCCACACCCTGGAGTTTGCTAACGCTCTGAAAGCCTCCCTGCGGGAAGATCCGGACATCATCCTCATTGGGGAGATGCGGGATCGGGAAACCGTAGATATCGCCCTCAAGGCCGGCCAGACAGGCCACCTCGTGTTTGGAACCCTGCACACCAACAGCGCTGTCCGCACCATCGAGCGTCTGCTAGGGATCTACAAGCCGGAAGAGCAGGAGCCGATGCGCCTGCAGCTGGCGGAAACCCTGGTGGCCATCATTGCTCAGACGCTGGTGCGCACCACCGACGGCAAGCGCACGGCAGCCCACGAGATCATGCGCAACACCGATGCCATTCGCGACTACATCAAGCGGGGAGCGGTGGACGAGATCGAGGAGCTCATTGCCGACGGCTCCTACGAGGGCATGTGTACCATGAACCAGTCGCTGTTTCGGCTCTATCAGGAAGGGAGGATTACAGCGGAGGTGTGCCTGGAGGCAGCTCCGCGGCGCAACGAGATGGCCCAGTGGCTGCGGGGCCGGATATAGGCAGGACAGGTGCAGGTGCTTGAGGGAAGGCTTGCCTTATCCTAGACTGAGAGCAACGGGCATGCTTATCTCCTCAGCCAAGCTTTGGCTAGGGGGATAGGTTGGTGGTAAAAGCAAGTTAGAAAACAGGAGAATCTCTACCGTGAGCGTGATCAACCAGCTCATCGAAACTGCAGATAACCAGCTGCGCTATCTCTCAGTTAGCGAGCTGCAAGCTATCCAAGACTACATGAGCAGCGGGGAAAGACGGCTGCAGATTGCTCAGGTGTTAACTGAGAATAGAAAGCGGATTATCGATCAGGCCCAGAAACAGCTATTTGCCAAGCGACCTGAATACCGACAACCTGGTGGCAACGCCTACGGGGAGAAGCGCTACAACCAGTGCCTGCGGGACTACGACTGGTACTTGCGTTTGGTAACCTACGGCATCGTCGCTGGCAGCAAGGAGCCAATCGAGTCCATTGGCCTGATAGGGGTGCGGGAAATGTACAACAGCCTCAACGTACCCATTGCCGGCATGATCGATGCGATGGTCTTTTTGAAGGAAGCAGCCCTCAGCTTGTTGGATCCCGATTCGGCTGCCGAGGCCGCTCCCTACTTTGACTACATCATCAATGCCCTGAGCTAGCTGCCCTTGGAGGAAAGGGAGGCTAGGGCCGCACGGGCGCAGGCGGCTACCTGTTCCTGGGGATCCTGGGCAAGCCGGGCAAGACCAGCTTGGGCAGCTTCCGTCCCTAACTTACTTAGGGCAATGCAGACGCGGTAGCGCAGTTGCCAATCCTCAGAAGCGATGAGGGGCTCCAGGTAGGGGATGGCCCGCGGATCCCCCAGATCCCCTAAAGCTGCAGCAGCGGCGGTGATTAGCAGTTCATTTCCTTCCTGGAGAGCCTGCACCAGCGTGTCGAAGGCGGCGGGGTTGCCTAGCTCGCCGAGGGCAGCAACGATGCTAAAGCGCACCAGCCACTCCGTCTCCCGCTGATAGGCCTCTAGGAGATCGGCCAGGGCCTGCGGCTGCTTGAGATCCCCCAGAGCAGCAGCAGCGGCAGCTCGCACGTCGAACTCGGGATCCTCCCGCAAAGACCGCTGCAGAATTGGCAAAAGGATGGCTGGATCGATCCCTTTTGCGGCCAGGGTGCCCAGTTGGCTGATGGCAGCGTAGCGGACGCGGGCATTTTCGTCGGCTACTGCCTGCTGCAACAGCGTCAAGCTTTCCGGCGGGGAGAGTTCTCTGGCCTTGTTAATAGCGCGCAGCCGCTCTCCCAAATCCTGAGAGTTCAACAGCTGCAGCAAGGCTGTCAGTGAAGGCGGATCCCCAGCAGTTGTTGTCATAGTTCTTTCCCTCCGTAGCTTTCTCTGGCTGTAGCAAAGAAGGAAAACTCAGTGTTATCATTCTGAAGCAGTGTGTGCCGTCTTTCGGTCCTATGGCCTTATTGCAGAAAGAAAAGCAGGAGATTATCGAGAGATATCGACTGCATGACACTGATACTGGCTCTGCCGATGTGCAAGTTGCCTTGCTAACCAGCCGCATCAACCAACTCTCGCAGCACCTTCAGAGAAACCCTAAGGACTTCAACTCCCGCCGCGGCTTGCTGATGATGATTGGTCGCCGCAAGCGACTGCTCAACTACATCGCTAAGCATCATCCCGAGCGCTTCCGGGAGTTGGTCGAACGGCTAAACATTCGGGTGAAGAAGTAGCTAGCCAGTCAAGGCACAGCCGAGGAGCTACCTTCGTGGGCAAATCTAGCCGCCATTCCAAAGCTTCTCAAGGCCGCCCCAGTCAGCCTGCTGGGCAGGGGGAGAAAAAGCCAGCCAAAGGAGAGCGGGCTGCTGTCATTCCCCCTGAGGTAAGCCGGCGCATGGTGCGGCGGATCCTCATTTTTTCTGGGATCCCTTCTACGCTTGGCCTAAGTAGCTTTGTTGTCAACTACTATCTTTTAACCAACCATGTGATAGCCCTGCCCCCCTACTTTACTTTGGTGGAGTCGCTGGCCTTTTTTGGCCTTGGCTTTTTGGGCATCAGCTACGGTGTCTTCTCGGCCTCTTGGGATCCAGAGCCCGGATCCCTGCTGGGGGTTAGTGAGTTCCGCCGCAACCTAGGCATTTTCCTCCAGCA
>Ga0308310_1000600_pt1 | contig 15934 bp, 19 predicted proteins | sample HotsprSampleMS65_FD_203672 | JGI IMG/M metagenome (GOLD analysis project Ga0308310, IMG submission 203672) | Hot spring phototrophic mat microbial communities from Mushroom Spring, Yellowstone National Park, Wyoming, United States - 20090730_MS65 ...
GATAACTGCTGCAGGTTGCATCGAACACATACTGCGCCGGTACGACCGTAATGGTGTCGCCGCCGAGTTGACGGAGGTGCGCCGTCAGATCGAGCACTCGATCCTGTGGTATAAGCAGCGTGACCATATACCATCCGGGTGCACCCGCAGCGCGCGACGTGCTGGGCCAGACCGGCGCTATTGTCGGTCCCTGCACACCGGCAAGGTCAGAGCGGACCGCCACACGACGCCCCACATCTTCCACCGACTCACCAGCGATATTTGCTGTCACCTGCACGAAACGACGCGCGCGCCGCCGCGCCTCGATTAGTTCTAGCACGGTACGGGTTGCTGCCAGCGCCGCAGGATTGGCGCGCAAACAGCGACGACTCGCGATCAGACATGCCTGGGTACGGAGAATCGGCTCGCCAACGATCTTCAACTGGTTGTCGCGCAGCGTCACGCCGGTTTCTGTAATATCCACGATGATGTCGGCGTACCCAAGCCCCGGCGCTGCTTCAGTCGCTCCCTGCGACTCAACAAGACGGAAGTAGTTAATGCCATTCGCATAACAGAAACGGCGGGTCAGCGATGGATATTTGGTCGCAATACGCAGCGGCCGACCCTGACCGTGCAACTCCACTGCCAGATCCGCCAGATCGTGCCAGGCAGTCACATCGATCCAGGTCTCCGGGACGGCGACGACCAGTTCGGCAGCGCCATAGCCAAGATCATCAAACAAAACGATCAGATCATCACGGTCGCCACGCAGTTCTTCGACCAGATCGAGACCGCTAATACCGAGATCGATTTCACCCGCCGCCACTTTTTCGACAATATCCGTCGGTCGATGGAGCAGCACTTCTGCTCCGGGGAGTGCGCGAATGGAAGCAGTGTAACGGCGCGGATTCGGGCGCGCCACGCGCAATCCGGCGCTCTCAAGAAAGGCGATTGTGCCGTCGTACAAACTGCCCTTCGACGGTATAGCAAAACGCAACGTCATATCACTTCACTTCTCTGGAGAGTTGCCATCTCTCTGGAAACCGACAATCCCGCCCTACTACACGTCGCGCATGATACGACGCAGGAAGACAACAAGACGACTGAGACCGGCCACTGCCAGCGCGCCAGCAATCAACGCTCCGATTGCACCGATTTCGATACGCACAACAGTCGCCAGGCTGCCGGGCACAAACGCCACCCCCGCCAGTAAACGGGCGAAATGGGCACGTCGCAGTGATCGTTCATCAACAATCATATCGGTCAGCGCCAGACGCCGATCAAGATCGGCGAGACGCCAGGCAACCAGCATCGTAACCAGACCAGCGAGCGGAACAAGTGGCGCGACCTGAGTAAATGTCGCACCAGCAGCAACAACGATCAAACCAGGCACGGTAATCGTGCGCGTCCAGTCACGCTGAAGGATCGCACCGGTTGCCCACAAATCGCCAAAGGCAACTGGCACCAGTGCAAAGAGTGTCTCACCCGCTGCAATCAGTCCACCTGCGAGCAATGCAGTTGCCAGGACAATCGCGCTCACAACTGCCAGCGATCCGCTGGAGTGCGCTGGATGTACAGTCCCTTGCTGCAATGCAGGCGACGCAATTCTCCCTCCATCCGAATGGGTTGCATCATTTGCAGCAGCGCTATCGCTTGCTGCAATGCAGGCGACGCAATTCTTCCTCCATCCGTGTGTTTTCCGTTCAACGCGCTTATCCTCGTTGATGAAAAGCTGCTGACGCATCATGAAACATTGTCCGGGTCGATCCCCAGCGCCCGTAGACGCTCGCGCAGAGCGCGGAGCCGCTCCTCTGCCTCCACTCGTGCCCGCGCTTCCGCTTCCCGTGCGACCGCTTCCGCTCGCGCCCGTTCCTCCGCTTCCAACCGCGCCACCGCTTCCGCTCGCGCCCGTTCCTCCGCTGCTTCCCGCGCCCGCACCAGTTCCTCGAACGTCAGAAGCGGCCGACCGTCCGGGTAGAACAGGCTCACGCCCTCCTCCGTCACCGCGAACCGCACCCCCAACAGCGGACTGACCCACCCGTTCATCTCGTCAATCGTGTGCAACCGCTCCCCCTGCCGTACCCATCCCATCGCATTGCACTGCTGCGGGTCAATCAGGTAGTACTCGCTCACCCCGTACCGCTCATAGAACTCGTGCTTGTGCTCCATTTCGCCCGCAGTGTTGCCCGGCGACCATATCTCGAACACCACCTGCGGCGGCTGTCCCCCTTCCTCCCACTGTAGATACGCGCCGCGATCTCCCTTCGGGCGGCCATGGCGACCATCACATGCGGCGCGCGACGAATGTCGGGGTGCCCTTCCACCGGATACCACAACAGGTCACCCGCCACGGACACATCTGGTCGGTCGGCGAAGAGCGCTGCCAGATTGCCCTGCACCACCGTAATCCAGCGAAATTGCAGCGTGTTGTCCGCTATCGGCTGTCCATCGCTTTCCGGGTAATCGCTGGATTCGCTGTGGGTATCGATACACTCATCGTCGCTCCCCTTTCCCGTGCGTGGCGCAAGAGTATGCTCCAGCGTAACGCCGCCCCGCGTCATTTCGTTCCTGCCGTCGCCCGCAACCATCGCACCGCTGCACGGTTTGCGGCTTAATCAGCTCATTATTGCGGGAATCACAGTATAGCACAGAATTGCGACATTCATCAGCGCTGCATACGCGCCAGCGCCTGCGCCAGCGGCGTCTCCACATTCCAGTCGACAACACGCACTCCAGCCAGATAAAGACGTTGCAGCAGAGCCTGACGTTCGATGCGTGCGATCCGCGCGGCGAGAGCCGCCTGGGGTCCGAAAACGTTCGCTTCGAAGGCAACCGGATCGGGACTGACAACCAGCACTTCGTAGCTGTGCGCGTGCATATGCAGAAATAGGAATAGCATCACCCGGTTGCAGCGGATTGATCAGAATGATTTGTGAGCGCGCCGGAAAGAGGCGCGTTGGAATATCGGCGAGGCTGGCGAGGGCAGCGCGGTCTCCGGTGCGCGCCTGTGCCAGCGCGCGTAATATCTTTTCACGCTGGATTTTGCCGTAGCCGGGAAACGTCCACTCGATGGCATGTCCGTAGATCAGCAACCCAACCCGATTGCCCTGCCCTATCAGGGCATCTGCCAGCGCGACAGCAGCCTGCACTATACTTGAACAGCATATGACGGTTGCCCTGCACATCGCTATCGCGCGCTGCACGTCGAGGGTGATACCAATGTCTGCGACACGCTCCTGTTCGAACTCGTTGACATAGAGTGACCCGGGGAAACGTGCATCGGCACGATTATTGATCCAGCGCATCGAGTCGCCTGCCCGATACTCGCGTACTCTAAGGAATTGACTCCTGCCCTGCCCTGGCGCGCCGTGATCGTCCTGGAGTAGATGCACATGCGCCGAGAGTGAATGCCGCGAGACGGGTCAACCGCACGACCTCCGGTACAATCAGAATCTTGCCTGGCGCTGCGACTTCGATCTGGCAACGATACAAACCGAGATAATCACTCACTATCGCTTGCACGCCGCTGAAATGGTGAAACCCGCGCGCGCCGCGAACGGTGTACGCAACTGTCACCGACGAACCTGGCGTGAGTAGCGCCACGCACGTGGGACACCCTGCGATCAATTCCAATCCTGCGGGCAGCACATCTTTGATCGCAACAGGCACAGTGCGCATTCCATCGTTTGTAACCGTGACGCTCACATTGATTGTCGCGCCCGGCGATGCGCGTTCTGTGCTCAATGTACGCGTCGCCTGAACTGTACAACGTCCGGCATATCGAGCAGTGCAGCGCCAATGAAGATGACCGGTGGGATTGCTAGCACGATCAACGCACTGTTGAGCGTGGCAAGACCGGACAGCACCAACCTGAATACCAGCGCACTGAGTGCGATCAGGTTGCAGTAGTCGAGTGTTGCTCTCATCGCATAACCGGTGCCGGAATCGCCTGAAGCACCGCGGACAGGATTTCCTCTGCGGCGCGACGCTGCATCCAAAGATCGGGCGTCAGAATGAGAGGTGCGCCGGCGCCGGGCGAACAAAAACTTTGACATCATCGGGAATGACAAAATCGCGTTCGTCGAGCGCAGCGCGCACCCACGCCAGTTTGAGCAGCGCCAGCGATCCGCGTGGACTGGCGCCGACTGCCACACGTGCATCACTGCGCGTGGCTGCCACCAACCGCACGATGTACTCCTCAATGTCGGCATCGACATACACCTCAGCATCGCACATTGCTAGCAATTCTTCGGCGCTGGTCACCTGCTCGATCACGGCGTCATCGCGCCAACGCTCACGTCGCCGCCACAGGATCTCACGCTCTTCTTCTAGCGAAGGATATCCAATCGAAAGTTTCATCAAAAAGCGATCAAGTCGCGCTTCGGGAAGCGGAAAGGTTCCTCGTGCTCGATGGGGTTTTGCGTCGCCAGCACCAGAAACGGTTCCGGCAGCGGCATTGTCTCGCCTTCGAGTGTCACCTGGCGCTCGTGCATTGCCTCCAGTAACGCCGATTGGGTCTTCGGCGAGGCGCAGTTGATCTTGTCCGCCAGAACAATATTGGCAAATACTGGTCCCCGTTGCAACTCAAAGCGATCAGCAGCACGGTTGTAGACATAACCGCATAGTAATGTCCCCTGGCCAACAGATCTGGCGTGAACTGAATACCCGGAACTCAAGACTCAGCGTCGCCGCAAAACTGTGTGCAATCAGTGTCTTTGCCAGACCGGGGTAATCCTCGATCAACACATGCCTACCAGCGAGTGTCACCGCCGTAATCCGCTCAAGGACAGCCCGCTTGCCAACAATCAATAGCATGTTCAACCTGTTCGATCACACGTTGACCGAGAAGGGTGACATCGGTATACTGCCCTGGCATACGGTTCACTCACGATCAATCGCCGCGTGCAAGACGCTCAACGGCGGCAACAATCTGATCCGGATCAATATCGAGCGCTGACTCGCCACGTTGCAGGAATATGCTGCGACGCGGGCGGTGCGAATCAGTGCCAGCACGAAGAAAATCGATAACATACTGCAGCGCGTCGATCATGCATGCCGGTTGCAATACGCTGGCGAGCGACACCCAATTCGACACGCTCGCGTGCAGCCATTGTTTCAGCCAGTAAGATAAACGTTGCGCCAACCGCCAGCGTGAATGGTCGTGCCGCTGTGCAAGCTCGCCATACGTTAGGCGGTCATCATGATGAGCAGATACGCTATGAAGATTCCGCACCAGCCAGCGCCGAAAATCGCGCGAGAAGACGGTCATAACCACAACGAATAGTCTCAGTGTCAGCAAAACAACACCCAGCCGTCCCCTTCTGATGATCAGCGCGCCAGTTGCAGCGCTGCGCGCCAGTGCAGGCGGTGCAAAGAGGTCGTAGGGAAATGGCTTGCCCGCCTCCAGAATCACCGATGGCGATCTTGCAGCCAGCACTATCAGCGCGCCAAGCGAAACGACCAACCACCCTGCAAGCCGCTGACGCATATGCTACGACATAGATCACCTTTCGATCGGCGGGATATCCGTCAGAGCAATGAGCGTCTCTTCGCGCCGCTCCAGATCACGCCAGGAAATGCACCGCTGCGCACGCTCATCGGCGCCGACCACGGCAACGAAACGTACACCCCGGCGATCAGCGTCGCGCAGGTTGCTACTTAAGCCGCGCATGCGCACATCGGTCATCGCTGTATAGCCGCGCGCCCGCAGGAGACGCGCCACTTCCAGCGCATACGGATAACTGCCATCGTCGGTTGCCACCACCATCACAACCGGCGGACAGGGAAGAGGGGCGGCAGGCGATGCCACAGCCACGACCCGTTCTAACCCGTATGCAAAACCAACTGCCGGTGTCGGTTGACGTCCACCCAGCGCGCTTACCAGATCATCGTAGCGCCCGCCGCCACACAACTGTAAGCCGTCGTCGGAGTAGATCTCGAAGATCATACCAGTGTAATAGTGCAACCCACGTCCCAGCCCAAAATCGAGCTTCATGCACTCTGGTGCCACGCCATGCGCTGTAGCCAGACGCAGGATTGCATGCAACTCCTCGAGACCAGTCACAGGATAATCGCGCAGCAATGATCCGGCATATGCCAGCGCCTCGTCAGGTCCGCCTTCGATACGACACAACCGGTCGAGCAATTCGAGCGCCCGGTCAATCTGATCGGGCGACTCACTGCGTCGCAATTTGCGCACCAGGCGACCAACGATCGCTTCCGGCGGTCGAGTGCCGAAACGCAGGTTGACCCCGATTTCACGCAGCGCATGCAGCAGCAATGCTTCGGCACGCTGATCGTCGATCCCATCGAGAAGCGCTGGATCAACAGAGAACGTGGCGGGTTGCGCGTCCAGTTCTGCGCGCACTGCTGCGACCCCGTGCTCACGGAGGCGTTCCAGTCGCCACACCAGCCTGCCCTGAGTTCGTTCACTCAACCCCAGCGATGCAAGCAGCGAGCGAATCAGACCAATATGACCAATGCGCACTGTAAAGCGCGTCACGCCTGCCGCAACCAACCCCTCGCACGCCAGTGCCAGACACTCGGCATCGGCGCGCGGTGCCGCGCCGCCGATCAACTCAACGCCGATCTGGGTGAACTGACGATAGGTGGCGCGCTGCGGTCGCTCATTCCGAAAGACCGGGCCAGCATAACGCAGGCGCAGGGGCAGCGGTTGATCCTGCATACGCGCGACATAGGCGCGCAGGACTGAAGCCGTCCACTCTGGTCGCAACGCTAGGTCACGACCGTTGAATGTGAACTCATAGACCTTGCCGACCAGTTCTTCACCCAGTTTGCGCAAATAAAGGTCGCGCTGTTCGATAATCGGCAGATCAATAGGTTCGTAGCCATACGCACCCAGTACTCGCTCGATCGCCGCAGCTGTTGATCTATATACCGTCACTTCAGACGGCAGGACATCGCGCATACCGCGCACAGCATCGATACTTGATCCCACAGATCGGTCACTCCATCCGAACAGGAAGACACAAGCCCGGAGGGGTTCATTTCCCAACCTACGTTGCCCAGGCGATATGATCTGCCTGCTGCAACGCACAACAAACTTGAGCACAGGCGTCCAGCGCGAGCGCCTGTGTGCTTCCTTGCCCCTGAGAAATACAGCAATATCGTCGGCATTGTACCCGATCCAGCACAGCATCACAAGTAATCAACGATCAGGCAGCCTGATGCGGAACGTTGCGCCATCGCCGGGAAAACTGCTGACCTCGATGGTTCCGCCATGGGCATCGACCGCCATCCTACAGAAGGCAAGCCCCAGCCCGGTGCTGCTCTGACGAGCAGGGCGACTCTCACCAGTCCCAGCAAATGGCTCGAATATCCGTTCGATCTGATCGGGGGGTATGCCTGGGCCGGTATCGGTAACCTCGATAACCGTCTGCTCGCCGCCGTCAGGATGCGGCTCACGCCAGATGCGTAGCGTAATCGTCGTTCCGTAGGGGGTATGTTTGAGCGCGTTCGAGAGCAGATTCAGCAAAACCCGGCGCAGCAAACGACTATCAGCGCGAATCTTTGGAAGTGTCTGTGGCACATCAAGGATCAGGGTTTTTGACTCGTATGCCAGCCATCCGGAAAGTTCGATGGCACACTCAGCGCAGAGATCGGGAAGTGATACATCGCTCAGACGCAGGCGCAGACGACCTTCGTTGTAACGCGCTAGATCGAGCAGATCGTCGACCAATCCCGCCAGGTTGCGTCCGGTGCGCAACGCACTCTCGATCAGCGCGCGTTGCGGGTCGTTCAACGTACCTGTGCTCAATAATTCAAGAAATCCGATCAATGCTGTCAACGGATTCTTGAGATCGTGGATGACCATCTGTGCCAGTAATGTAACGTTGCGTTCGCTCTGCTGACGCATTGCGTCGAGTTGTTCCAACTCTTCACGCTGACGTTGCTCGCGTGCGGCAGCGATGGCAAGGTTCTCCAGCGCATCGATCTGAATGGGAGACAGGCTGGTATCGCGCTGGAGCCGGGTGCGCAGTTCCTCCGAAAGCGGTTCACGCCGCTCCAGCGACTCAATCAACGCATCTATGGCTTCTACCATTGCCGGACGCACCAGTTCGAAGGCAGCGCGATCCATAAGGCTACGCTGCCTTTGATCACGTAACTCAAGAAATGCAGCGTATGCCACCAATGCAAGCGCGGCAATGCCCGCAGCATGGGACAACCAGAACGAGAGATTGTATACTGGCGCGGCGATCTGCTGGATTGTCGTTGCTTCTCCCAACAATGCAAGAGCAGCCAGGAACGCAAGCGAGAGACGGATCGATGATCGACGGTATAATTGAATGTACCGCCAGAGCGCAAAACCGCAGGCGACCACGGTTGCGAGATGGAAGAGAGCGTCGATACCCGGTGGTGCAGGGACGAATAGCCATCCGATACTGAATGCGAGAAGCACGGAAAAAAGCGCCATGTATTGGCGCGCACGCCGCCGCCGATCCTGAGCGGCGGACGATGCCTCGAATGCGCTGGCTAAAATGAATATGCTGACGACGGCAAGGCTGATGATGGGACATTCAGGTGTTGCATCGGGCTGTGATACCGCCCATAGCGCATGCACCAGAGACGTTGCAGCACCTCCCAGCAATCCCAGACCAACTGCCAGCGCGCGATTGTCGAGCGCCTGCCATGCCGCGATGACGATGACTAGCGCCAACGTTCCGATGATCGCCGCAGTGCTTGCAATCCCTGCAAAGTAGAGCGGCGACGCTAAAGGATACGGACGATCCAGAGCTGGGAATATGCGCTCAAGCGCCAGAGCGGACGGAACCACAAGAACAATCGCCATCCACCCCGCAACGACCCACCGCGAAGTCGGTTGGCTGGCGTCGAAAGCGGAAGACGGTCTGGCAGAAAATGGATGCATTGGAAGTTCAAAAGTTTTTCATGGTAACCCTGTACTACGAAGATACCGCTATGACAACACGTAAGAGTATCATTCAAAAGAACGAAAATATATCGGTGTTTACCAGTTTCCATCATGCACTGATGAATTGGTTCAGTAAGGCGGCGCGTGATCTTCCCTGGCGCCACACCCGCGATCCGTACTGCATCATGGTTGCAGAAGTGATGCTTCAGCAAACACAGGTTGATCGCGTGCTGCCAAAGTACGAAGCGTTCATTACGCGCTTTCCAACGCTTCAGGCGCTGGCAGACGCACCAACTGCGGAGGTCATCCGTCTATGGTCTGGGCTTGGTTACAATCGCCGGGCGGTCAATCTGCAACGTGCGGCACGTGAAATCGTCGAACGCTTCGATGGCGTTTTTCCGCGCGATGTTGCTACGCTGCTCACGCTTCCGGGCATCGGACCCTACACTGCTGGCGCTATCGCCTGTTTCGCCTTTGAACAGGATGTGGCGTTCATGGACACTAACATCCGGCGCGTTATTCGCCGTGCGTTGACCGATCCTGCAGTAACGGTTAAAGACCGAGATTTGCTGGCGCTGGCACAGTCAGCGCTCCCGATTGGGCGCAGCTGGATGTGGAACCAGGCGTTGATGGAACTGGGGTCATTGATCTGCACTGCCGACTCGCCAGCATGCTGGCGCTGTCCCCTACGCGATCTGTGCTGCGACTATGCCGGGCGCCGCGCGTCGGACGAGCGTCTTGAAGCGACGCCGGTGCGCAAACGTATTGCTGAACGTCGTGATCGTCCGTTCGTCGGATCGAATCGCTACTTTCGCGGGCGTGCTATTGCTGCGCTCCGCGCATTGCCTCCTGGCACGGCTCTTGATCTGGCAGAACTTGGACCACAAGTGCGCCCTGATTATACTCCGAATGATGAAGCCTGGCTGGTAGCCCTCCTCAACGGGTTAGTGCGCGATGGATTAGTCGTGTGGCATGGCAACGGGGTGCGACTCCCGGAGGAGTGAAGGCGTCGGTGATGGACAAAGAAGCGCGCACATTTTGACAGGCAGAGGTTGCGCCATAAGCAGCGCAGCACCTGTGCTATAATGCAGAGCCATGAGAACAGCCATTGCCATCAATCCGCATCATGCTGCCCATGACGAGCCGCGGCACGTCGAGCGGGCGGCGCGTCTGCACGCGATTAATGCCGCACTGAACGCCAGTGATCTGCGTTCGGTGCTGCTTGAAGTTCCGGCGCGTCCGGCGACTGAGGCGCAACTGCGCGCTGTCCACACCGAGCAAATGATCGAACTGGTGCGCTGGACGGCGACACGCCCGAGGTCGTGGATTGATCACGACACGTACACCACATCGGCAAGCTGGGACGCGGCGCTCATGGCCGCTGGCACAACCCTGGCGGTTGTTGATGCAGTCGTCAATGGGTCGGCGCAGAACGGGTTTGCGCTAGTTCGTCCGCCCGGTCATCACGCGACGCACGCCGAGTCCATGGGCTTTTGTCTGTTCAACAATGTTGCTATTGCTGCGCGCTATGCTATCGACCATCTGGGAATCACGCGGGTGGCGATCATCGATTTTGATGTGCATCACGGTAATGGGACACAGGATATCTTCTACGATGACGATCGGGTCTTCTTTTGTTCAACCCATGCTTCGCCACTCTACCCGGGCACCGGTGCCGAACGCGAGATTGGTTCGGGCAGAGGATACGGCACAACAATGAATCTTCCGCTCCCTCACGGTGTTGGCGATGCCGGGTTTGCCCGCCTGTTCGATGATGTCGTCATTCCAGCGCTGCATCGCTATCGCCCAGAGCTGATCCTGGTATCCGCTGGTTACGATGCCCATTGGGCTGATCCACTTGGACCGTTGACATTGTCGGTCGCCGGGTATGCTGCACTAACGCGCCGCCTGAAGGAAACGGCTGAAGAGGTCTGTCATGGGCGTATTGTACTGGTGCTCGAGGGCGGCTACAACCTGAAAGCGCTGGCGGCAAGTGTTCTGGCATGCCTGGGAGTTCTGGCGAACGATGATACTGTCGGTGACCCGTTCGGACCATCAAACGAGCCGGAGCCAGATATTTCGGCGCTGATTGCTCGCATGCGCCAGAATCATCCGCTACTTGCCGGATAAACAAAAAATGGTACCCCTATGAGCATTGCAGTCATTGATTATGGCGCCGGTAACCTGCGCAGCGTCATGCGGGCGCTTCAGCGAATCGGCGCCCCACTTGAAGTCACCAGCAACCCGAATGTTGTGATCGACGCGCCAGCGGTTATACTGCCCGGGGTTGGAGCGACCCGCGATACCATGCAGAACCTGGAACGCCTGGGGCTTGTCGCTGCTATTCGTTATGTTATTGCACGAGGGACGCCATTTCTTGGCATCTGCGTGGGAATGCAGGTGCTCTGCGAACAGAGCGAGGAGTTTGGACTGCATTCCTGCCTCGGCATTGTCGGCGGCGTAGTGCGACGCCTGCCATCCGGTCTTAAGGTGCCGCAGATCGGGTGGAATCAGGTGCATTATACGCCTCACGCAGCGCGGCATCCGCTGTTCACCGGCATCAACGACGGCAGCGACTTTTATTTTGTCCATTCATACTACTGCGATCTGGTGGATGAACGCGATGCCGCTGCGGTGACAGAGTACGGCGTCTCGTTCCCGAGTGTGCTCATTCGCAACAATCTGGCAGCAGTGCAGTTCCATCCTGAAAAGAGTGGTCGCTGCGGATTGCAACTGCTGACGAACTTCGTCGCATGGGCAGGAGTGTCATGATGGAAATCATTCCCGCCATCGATATGCACGATGGGCGATGTGTGCGCCTGTACCGGGGCGATTTTCAGCGTGTCACTGTATACGACGATGATCCAGTCGCGGTTGCGCGTCGCTGGGTCACACAGGGCGCGCAACGCCTGCATCTCGTCGATCTCGATGGTGCGCGCAGCGGTCATCCAGTCCACACCGACATCATCCATGCGATCGTGCAATCGGTCGATGTGCCAGTGCAACTCGGTGGCGGACTACGCAGCATTGCGGCAGTTGAGCGTGCGCTGGAACTTGGCGTCCAGCGTGTCATCCTCGGTACAGCCGCCGTTCACGACCCGGAACTCATCAGGCAACTGGTGCAGCAGTTCGGCGATGCCATTGCTATCGCTGTCGATGCGCGCGACGGTATGGTAGCCATTGCCGGGTGGACTGAAACTGCTGCTATCAGCGCCGTCGATCTGGTCGAACACATGGCAGCGCTAGGGGTGCGGCGCGTGATCTACACCGACATCGCACGCGATGGCACACTCTCGGAACCAAATATTACAACCACTCGTGCGCTTGTGCGTCCTGGCGGTCCTGCCATTATCGCATCAGGCGGGATCAGCACGATCGACCACCTGCGTCGCCTGGCGGAGGTTGGCGTCGAGGGCGCGATTGTCGGTCGTGCGCTCTACACTGGCGACCTCTCGCTGAGTGACGCGCTCGCCGCAGTGCAGTGAAGGAGTCTGTATGACCAACCCCGGCAAGCCAGCTCAAACGACCAGCAAATACGAGGAAGAGCGCCTCCGCGCCGCCGAACAATCGCAGTTCGTCTACCTTCAGGGACAGATAGACGAACTGCGCCGCCTGCTGAAAGAACAGTCCAACAAATACGCATGGGCGATGGAACAGATCCGCAGAGTTGAAGCAAGCGTCTCTCAAATTGGGGGACTGCTCGACCGCCAGCGTCAGGAAATGGCGCAGACGCTCGACAGTTATCGGCGCGACATTATAGCACTGCGTAAAGAGGTGGCCAGTGCGCTGGTCAAAATCGACGAAGGGTTGCGCCCGATGCGCGAAATGCAGTCGCAGATTCAGCAACTTGGCGAGGCACGACGTCAGGATCGCGACGCGATTGCGCCGCTTTTTCCGCGCATCGATGACCTGGAGCAGCGTATCACGTCCTGGAACGCACAGATCAAAGAAGCTGAAGAACGACATCGCACTCTCCAGGCTCGTCTGAACGACTTCACTGCCGCCGATGAGGCGCTGCGCGACGAGATGCGGCGGTTGAGCGAGGACCTGCAAATCGAAAAGCAGAGTCTACGCCGTCAGGTAGTCGAAGCGCAGCAATTAATTGCCGACATTCACCCCACCCTTGAGGCACATGCCAGTCGTCTCAACCGCCTCGACGAAGTTCGTCAGCATATCGATTTGTTTGCCGAGCAACTACCGCAACAGATAGCCGCACTCAACGAACGCCTGAATGCAATCCCCGGCGAGATTAAGCGGGTCGAACGCATCTCGACTGAACGGTTCCTGATGAATCAGGAACGATTGGAAGAGATACGTCAGCAGCAGGACGAAAAGATCGCGTCACTTGCGGAAACCGAAGAGCAGCATATGCGTCAGATACACACATGGCTTGATCGCATTGATGCCTGGTTGCGTGAACTGGAACAGCGTCAGAATCGCACATCCAGCCATCTTGAGCATGTTCAACGCGAGAGTCTGGCGTATCTCGCCGATCTGGAACGTCGGGATGTGCGCCTGATCGAAACATTACTGGCGGCGCTCCGCGCGCAGGCGGATGAAATCCATGCTGAGCAGGTAGAACGCGGTCGCGCGCCACAGGATCAGTGAGATGCTCGTCGTTCGGAGAGACACGATGCTGAAACGCCGCATTATTCCATGCCTCGATGTGAAAGCGGGTCGGGTCGTCAAAGGGGTTGCCTTCCTGAACCATCGTGACGCTGGCGATCCAGTTGAACTTGCTGCCGCATACGACGCCGGAGGCGCTGATGAACTGGTGTTCTACGATATTACTGCCAGTAGTGATGAACGCGCGATTATGGTCGATGTGGTCGAGCGCACTGCAGCACAGGTGTTTATCCCGCTCACGGTTGGTGGTGGGCTGCGCAGTGTCGAGGATATGTACCGCATGCTGCGTGCAGGCGCCGATAAAGTGTCAATCAACACCGCAGCTGTGCTTAATCCGCAATTGATCGAGGATGGCGCACGTCGCTTCGGAAGTCAGTGTATCGTTCTTTCGATCGACGCGCGACGGATCAACGCGCCGGATGAACCACCCCGCTGGCAGGTTTTTACCCATACCGGACGTAATCCACGCCCCACCGGACTCGATGCGGTGGAATGGGCGCGTCGCGGCGTGGAACTGGGTGCTGGCGAGATTGTGATCAACAGTATGGACGCAGACGGCGTTGGCGGCGGGTACGACATTGACCTGCTTCGGGCTATTACTGAAGCGGTCGACGTTCCTGTCATTGCCTCTGGCGGGGCCGGTTCGCCGGAACATATGTATGCCGGTCTCGTCGAGGGGAACGCCGATGCGGTGCTGGCGGCGTCGATCTTCCATTTCGGCGTCTATACTATCCGAGATGTCAAGCGGTATCTGGCAGAACGTGGGGTGCCGGTGCGACTGTGAGGGTTGAAGGTTGGGGTGACGAAAGTTGAAGGTTGAACGTTAGAACGTGGGAACGTTGAACGGTATGACCGACACAATAACGATTGTTGTGCGTTACTTTGCCGCGCACCGAGAGATAACCGGGTGCAACGACGAAACGCTGACTGTCGCGCAGGGAACAACCATTAGGGTGCTCTGGACGATGCTGACCGAACGCTACCCGCGCCTGGCGGGATATAGTGGTCGCTTGCTGTTTGCAGTCAATCAGGAGTTTGCCACACCCGACCAGGTTCTGCACCACGGCGATGAAGTTGCATTCATTCCTCCAGTGAGCGGCGGCGCTCCCCGTGCCTTCGTCGTCACTCCTGACCCGCTCGATCCTGCGCCACTGGTTGCGCTCGTGCAATCGCCCGATATGGGCGCAGTCGTTACATTTGCTGGCATAGTACGCAATCACTTTGGCGGTCGCAAAACCGCATTTCTGGAGTACGAAGCTTACACCAGTATGGCAGAGGCAGTGCTGGAGCAAATCGCCAGGGAAGCGCGCACACGCTGGAATATCGGCGGAATTGCTGTTCATCATCGGATCGGTCGCCTAGAGATCGGGGAAACAGCGGTGCTGGTTGTAGTTGCGGCGCCGCATCGTCGCGAAGCTTTCGAGGCGGCAGCATGGATCATGGACCGCATCAAAGAAATAGCGCCGATCTGGAAGAAGGAATACTGGGCGGACGGTGCTGCCGAATGGGTAGGCGACGAAAAGGAACGTAAGCGCGAATTGCCGGATCAATGTTCAACTACGTAATCCAATCTGCCCCTACTCCATGGTGAATGCGAGACTTCTCGCATCGCCACAGCCACAACAGATCAGCGCCGGTTTGGTCAGCACTCACCCGTCCCTGTCAGAGGCACATTTATCTCCACAGCTACGTTTTTCGCACCGCATCCACCAGCCAGCCCAGTAGCGTGGCCAGCACTGCCAGCACAAACACCAGCCCAACCCCTACCCACCACGGCTGCGCCTGAAGGACGGGCAACACCGCTGCCATTACCGCATCCCCGGCGCCGGCCAGCGCTACCGTCACTGCGCCGGACAGTCCCGCCAGCAGCACCACCAGCCCACCCCTGCCGATCCGCAGCGCCCACGGTTGCCAGGCAGGAACAGGCGGCGGTTGCAGCGGGTCCTGCCAGGGATCGAGCGCCGCCTGCCAGGCCGCCTGCCGCTCCAGGACGGCAGTGAGCAGGTCAGTGTCTCCTCGTTGCCGGGCTGTACGCCGAATCGCGTCCATTACCTTCTGCGAGGTGCGGCGTCCCTCGCGGTCGCGCGGCGGAGAGTCTGGGAGAAGGTTTTGCAACGTCCGCGCCGCCGCCTGGCGCACATCCGCATTCGCATCGCCCAGTACGCGCAGCAGCCCTTCTACTGCCGCTTGATCGCCGATCTGCCCCAACGCCTCCGCCGCCGCCCGGCGCACATCTGCGTTCGCATCGTCCAGCGCGTGCAGCAGCCCCGGCACCGCTGCTTGATCGCCGATCTCCCCCAACGCCGCCGCCGCCGCCTCGCGCACATCTGCATTCGCATCGTCCAGCGCGTGCAGCAGCCCCGGCACCGCTGCTTGATCGCCGATCCGCTCCAACGCCTCCGCCGCCGCCCGGCGCACCCACCACTTTGCATCGCCCAG
>Ga0308310_1000614_pt1 | contig 15786 bp, 14 predicted proteins | sample HotsprSampleMS65_FD_203672 | JGI IMG/M metagenome (GOLD analysis project Ga0308310, IMG submission 203672) | Hot spring phototrophic mat microbial communities from Mushroom Spring, Yellowstone National Park, Wyoming, United States - 20090730_MS65 ...
GATTTTTGGACAGCTTCACTGGTCAAATCGAATCAGCCCGCCTATCCCGATGCACCACCAGCATGGTGGCACAGCCTCGTGCAACTAGGCTGCCCCATGGGCGGATAGAGTAGCTTGGCTTGGTGGTAAGCAATTACCCGACGAAGGACCTCCTCCATCGATTCGCGGACGATTAACCGGTCGCCGGTGGTCAGGGTAATGGTAGTATCCGGGCATTCCTCCACATACCGGATGAGTTCCGCGTTGAGGAGGAATTCCTTACCGTTGAGCCGACTTAGCTTGATCACAGTGGTTTCTCCGTCCGGTTGCCGAGCCGATTTCGGACAGAAGCAAAAAGGGGTCAAGAAACCTCCCCATCTCCTGTAGTTGCCGGATCTTCTCCAAGCCGAGTTTTCTCTCGCTCGCTTGGAGCGAAGTTTGTACTGCACTTTGGGACTGTGATACCTCTGGCGGTCAACACCTCGGCACCTCCGATGTTGAGGGCCGGATTTTTCACCGCCATTTGGGGTGATGTTTTTCTGAGAGCATTAACGACGTAACGCGAGTAGCTCGTCCAGGAGCTGCTGTACAGTACTAATTACTCGGGTATTTCCCCGGTACATAGTGGAAGCGATAATCAAATCGATGAGGTTTCCGCCGATATCGGTGTTGGAGAGCTCCAGGGCCCCAGCAATAATGGAGCCAATCCCTTGCTGTCCGGGATCTCCTTCGATGGGTAGGCCGGAGTTGACCCCCTCGACAAAGAGGTTCTGCCCCCGCTGCTCGAGACCGGCAGGATTAGCAAAACGGGCCAGACGGATCTGCCCCAGGTTTCGGGTTACCCCATTACTGAAGACACCGCGGATGATACCGTCCTCGCCGATGATGAAGCTCGAAAGCACGCCCGGCGGTGAGCCATCTTGCCGGGTGACGGCAACGCTGCTCCGGGCAGTGGCTAGACCGGAAATTTGGGAGAAATCCAGCTCAAACTCCAGGGGGGATCGGGAGGCCACGTGCCGCCGCTCGATGGTCACCCGGGTGTTGGTGGCAGAAATAAAATTTCCTTCTCCATCGAAGGTTATCCGGCCGGTACCCACCGCGATTCTTGCCCCTGTGTCCGGGTCGTTATCCGGCGAGTCGGCGTACCACCGGTAGGTGGTGGTAGCCCCTGTGCGTTCCTCCAGAACCATCGTCAATCGGACCCGAATGGGAATTCCCAGGGAGTCGTACACCAGGAAGTCGGTGACGGCACTTTCGCCCACAGCTTGCTGAAGGACAAACCAGGGCAGATTGATCGTGCGGGTTTCGGTATCCGTCCGGAGTTGCAGGCCCGACAAACCAATGTCGATACTATTGTCGACCCCGTTATTTGCGGTAAGGATAATCCGTCCATCACCCGTGACAATTCCTCCCGCACTGAGTCCAGAACCCTGGTCGATAGGAATCGGGTTAATCGGATCTTCGTAGGGTGCACGGATGCCGAAGGATTGAACCATAAAATCAATCAGGTCCTGGACGGTGGTATAACGTGTAATCTCGAACTGTTTCACGCCCAATTCCCGGCCACCTTTTTTCCCGTTGAAGAGGAGAACTCCCGGCTCAAAGATCCGCTCGTAGATGCTCCCATCTCGCTTGAGCATATCCACTAGCGGGGTGGAAGGGATGATCTTGGGACCGTCGAGGTCGACGAGGGCATTATTCCGGATGTCGGCATCCGGGAGGCGGTCGGTGATCGTCCAAGGCTCGGTGGTGTTTGGGATCTCGGCAACGAAGTGGAATTCGCTGCTATTGGTGGCCAGGCAGCGATAAATTCGGCGAACCTGCCAAATAGCATCATCGGGGTTGGTAGGGTCGGCTTGGGGGAGATTATAAAGAAGGACTCGACCATTACTGATATTGATGGGATCGGTGATGGGAGAGGGTCGGCTTTCAATCCCCACGCCGGGACCTCCGGGGGCGGTGGCAAAGGTGATGTAGTAGGTGTAATTGCCCGTGATAAGGCCATCCTGAAGGAGCGGTTGTCCCCCGGCCGTGACATCATCCATGGTGTCGAGGAAACTCCCGATGGTGTAATCTTGTTCTCCAACAAGGCGGAATGTTTCCTCTCCTGCAGTGACATTCCGCCGGTAAATCCGGATCATCGAGTACGGACCTTCAGGGCCAGCAAGGGGCGGCGAAGTAGGAAGGCGATCCAGAAGCACCGCGTTGTCTGCTGCTCCAACGGTGACCGTAAGGGTATCGGAGGGAGAGCTTTCAGCGAGGTTGGACAGGGCCAGGGGAGCATACCACACCAATCGATATTGATAAGTGTGCCCGGGAGTTAATCCGCCTGCCGGATCGAACGTGCTGGAAGCGGTGGTGCCGGCTCCACCTACGTTCGGAGGAGTGGCAAACAGGGTGGAGGCTTTGGTGGTGGGAGCTGTATATCGCCCATCCCCGAGAATCCCCGTCTGAATTCGGCGGGCTTGGACCGCAATGTCTCCATTGGGCCGAAGATTTCCCTGAAGGTAGGCGTTTTGCGTGGCCTGAGCCACGGCGGTAGCTCCCAAAGGGATGGTCAGGGGCACAAGGACTGTACGGTCGATGTCAAATTCATTCGTGATTCCATACCCAAGCAGTCGATTGCCGGTGATTGTCACCAGCTCATAGGCCGAGTTAAACTTAAAGATTCCGTTCCGAGTATACAGACGCTCGCCGCCCGGACCTTCTACCATGAAGAACCCTTCCCCTTGGATCGCCAAATCGGTGGGATTGGCACTGATTTCGATGGTACCTTGATTGTGGTTTGGGGTGATGTCGGCCACCATGGTGCCCAGTCCGATTTGGCGGGGATTGGTTCCCCCGGAGTTGTCGGTGGGCATCGATCCCAGGGCCAGCGTCTGCAAAAACTGCGTGGCAAAGGCTACCCGCGACGACTTGAACCCTACAGTGTTGCTGTTGGCTAAGTTGTTACCGGTCACATCGATCGTCGTTTCTGCTGCCGAAATTCCAGTCAGGGCTGTGCTTAGGGCCGACTGAAGTCCCATGGACATTTGCCTCCTTAACAAAGGGGATGGGCTTGATGCCTTCCCCTACCGAGGTCCTTTACGTTGCTAGGCCGGTAACGCTGCCGGTATCAAGCAGTTTGCCGCTCCCAAAGGTGCGAGAACGCCTCAGACGATTTTGGCATTTGCCCGGTCGCTGCAAGTTGCACTGAAGACGGGGAAATTTCTCCTGTGGCGAATTGCCAAGGCTTATGGGCGAGGTTTTCTCTGGCCGAATCAGCCCAAAAGGTTGAGGCCGAGAAAACTCTCGCGACCGGCGGCCACAGTGCGGATGTTGTCAAGCAGCACGGTTTCATTTCCCACAACAAGATGGACCTTGTTTCCTTCGAGGCTGATCTGCTGCACGATTCCCTGAACTGTTCTGCCACTCTCGGCCAACCCTTCTACCTGTTGGCCCAACAGGGAGGCCGCCGTCTGAAGGGCTTGTCCTTGCATGACAGCCTCCAAGGTTTTTGTCAGTTGCATGTTGGATTCCACCGCTCGCAGCTGGGCAATCTGCTGGACCAATTGGTGATTGTCCATGGGAGCCAAAGGATCCTGGTGCTGGAGCTCGGCCAACAAAAGTTTGAGAAAGACATCGTTACCGATTTCCAGCACCCGGTTGGATATTTTCGGCCCTGCCGTTGCGGATGGCGGGGAGGAAGTGACACCTTCGATAGCCATAGCTCTCAACCCCAAAATGCAATTACGGCAAGGGGTGGCTTGCCCCCTTTAGCCGCCGGCTCCACGGGTTTCTTGTCCTCAATATTGTCCTCAACATTTCTCCTGGTCCTCCAGTGCCAGCTGCTTGTTGCGGGGGATAAGTGTTGTCGTCTTTATATACGCACGTCCACACGTGCCGCCTCGATAACCCCCGGGATGGCATTCCCGGGTTTTGCCGGCGAGGAGGGTTGAGTGTCCGATTCCGCCGGATCGGAGCGAACCCCTCCCGGTCCGGTAAACCCTGGCTGACCAAAGAAGGCCTGATTTCGAGAGCTTGCTCCTTCTTGGTTGAGTGTCACCTCGAACTTTTCTACCGATAGGTTGTTGGCTTCCAGTCGTTGCCGCAATTGGTGGAGGTGATCGGTGAGGAGGTTGCACACCTCAGGCCGATCGGCTTCCAACCGGGCATGTAATTTTCCCTCCTTAAACCGGAGTTCGAGTCGGAGGGATCCCAACTCCGGCGGATGGAGCTTTAGCCGAAGGATCCCATCGCGGCGAAGACCGCTGGTGAATGCCTGAGCCACCCGGTGGATAAACCGTTGGTGGTCCGCCACGTCGAGTGATTCCCCTAGCCAAGAGGGAAGAAGATTGTCCGGAGAAGTAACCCCCAAAGGCCCACCGGCGGCTGGCCCAGGAGAAGTCACCTCCATTATCGGCTGTGTGCCCCCAGAGCTTAAATTCGCCAGGAAGAAAGAACCTTCTCCGCTTGCGCTAGCAGTTGCCTGGAAGCGGGCAACTTCGGTACTGAGAACGCTAACGGGACTGCTTGCCGAGACCTCGGAACCTGCTGAGGCCAAGAGAGTACTGAATGGAAATATTCGGTCAACTCCTGGGGAATTGACCGAGGAACCCGAGCCCACGCCTACACGAGCTCCCTGGATCCGGGCGGAGTCGGACCAGTCTGCCACCGGGGCACCTTGCCGGACTTTGGTTTTACGCACAATTCGTGGCTGCCGCGATTGAGAACCCTCCGGACTCGAATGGGTATTGCTCACCTCCGAGGGGATGCCCTCTCGCGGAGGATCCCCTGAAATCTCTGGGGCGGAAGCATCCCGGCCTTCAAGCTGGAAAGTCCTTTGAAGAGGCCGATCCTTGGGCGAGATGCTAACCCCAAGAGGCTTAGCCTGTCCGCTTGGCTCTCTTCCGGGAAGCGAGCTGGCCTCTGCAGCCTTCCCTTGCAGCGGGGCGGAAGGTGCAGGAACTGGTGGGTTCATGGAGCCAGTCTGGCGGGGTGCTTCGCGGATGACAAGACCAAATGCTATCGGTCGGTTCCTTTCTTCTTCGGTAGAAGCTTCGCTTGGCTCGTGGAGGGGACACTCCGGCGAAGGAAGAGGGCCTTCCGAATCCCTGCTTGGAACTGGGTCCGATTGCCCCGGTGCGGAGCCGGTAACTTCCGATAGTTTTTCCCCTTCGGCCGGACCACTCGCCTCTTGGGGAGGGTTATGGGTGGTGGGCGTTGAGTTGGGACTCTCGCGGGAACCACTGGCCAGCGGCGGTGGTACCTGGCACAGATCTGGTTGTTTTTCAGATTCGTGCTCCAGATCTTCTGCCGATTCTGACTGAGGACTGACCTGGCCCCCGCGAGGATGAGAGGCTAAATGTTCGGTTCGCTCCGTTGCTGCTATGGTTGCAGTCTTGCCGGAGGAATCGCTCGGGTATAACCCTTGCGGCTCGTCAATCGATTTCGGGCTGCTTTCTGCCCAAGCATCTAGAAAGGGGGTTCGTGTGGTGCATGGGGGGACAGGCCGGGATGCCCCGCGTTCCAATAGGCCGCTAACCAGTTGAAGATGGATATTAGCCATCGTAATGCTCCCGCACTAAGGCCCGAAGGTGGCCTTTGAGCTCGGAAGGTAAGATTCCGTGCCGCCATCGGCCAATAGCCTTCGGGAAGTTTGGCCGCCCACGCTTGGTCGCTAGCACCGTCGAAGTGATGGCGAACATCTTTCCCGACTGGAAGTTTTTAGAGGGGGAGTGGCTGCCGGGAATACCGCTCCCGGATGATAGATCGGCCTCTGGGCGGGAAAACCTTTGGAGGTTCCCAAGAATTATGGCTGGACGGGGGATACCTGTATTTATTTTCAGTTAAGGCGGGTGAAGTCTCTTCCCAGGCCGCTGTGTGGGCACAGGGCCTCATCGCTTCGTTTTCGTGCTTTTTGCAGTTCGAAAGGAGAAATGGCTCAGCCTGCTGGCTCACGCCGCTTGGCGAGCCCTAGAGCCTCTCCGTTGTCTTGCTCCCAACTTGGCCGATTTGCCCGGGTTAAGCTGCAGGAGAAACCGTCCCGGGTTTATCTTCACATGTCGATATTCCGCTGTATTTTTCGTGCTCCCCGAATACACCGAGGAGTTATTCTTCCCGCTGCCAAAGTGTTTCGGGGAGATTGAGGTCACCTCTGGCTCTTCCCCAGGATTTTCAGGGCAGCTCGGGATGACCGAGCGGCCGGCTGTTTTGTAGCCGATGCCCAGGGATGGGGTGAATTTGTCTTCGCCAGCTCTCTCGCCTTATACGCCTAAATGTCGACTGGGTTTTTCCCAAAATCTCGAAGAAGCCCTCTTGGCTCCCAGGGGCAAGGCCAAGCCGTGCAATCACCCACCAAGCCGTGCTATCACCCACAGCGTGCGGCAAGGATCATGCGGCAAGGATCAGGAGCTAACCTCCTGGGGGTGGCGGCATAGCCGAAGCCCCGGCTGCCGTCTGAGCTTCTCCGCCGCCCCGGGTCCGGATCTTTTCCAGCAGCTGCCCAAGGAGGGCTTGTTCTTCCGGGGATTTAAACTCGGCAAGGATTCGCCCCCGTTTAGAAGCAGGCATTTCGGTTAGGATGGCCACTGCTTCATCCCATTGGCCCCGATCTGTCATGGCGCGCAGTTGGGCCTTGGCTTGATCGGGCCGGAGAGATTCCAGGATGCCTCGAACCGTCTCCATAGCAGCGGCTTTGGCTTGGTCCTGAGCTTCGGCTAGCTTTTTTTGGAACTCTGCTTCCGAACGGGCAAGGCTTGCCTTTTCTGCAAGAAGTTTTTCCAACTGAACCTGCAACAGTTTTTCTGCCGTCCGGAGCTGCATTTCCCGCAGCTCCAAATCTCGGGATGTCCGAGCCCGTTGGGCGAGGAATTCCTCATAGGAAGGATCCTCGCGGAGAAGAAGCTCTATCTTTTGTGCCTGTGAATCTTCCGAGGGAGCTGCAACCAGAACTTCCCCCCGGGCTACCCGAATCATGTTTTGAAGCCGTTGAGAATCGATTTTCCAATGCCAGGAAAAATAAACCGCGATGAGAACCTCAGCAAGGATAGTTCCCACGCAGAACCACATGAATAAAGTTCCCAAGATCCGAACGATTTTTCCCAAGGCGTCCCTCATATTTGGCTACAAGACCAATCCCTGTTGTCTCTACTTACTTTCCCTGCAGCTTTTCACCGCTTTGCAACCGGAAATTTGGAGGTGACCAGAGGTCGAAAGGCTCCTCGTCGATCCTGGTGCTTGTTGGGATACCCGCGGTTTTTGGAGGCGATGGTTTCGCTCGATAACAAAGTGCTCCGGTTAGCTCGTTATTTTGATTTCCGCCGATCGGAACCTTCTTTGCTTGGCAAAGATGCACGCATGGCCACAAGCTCGTCGGTTTGTCGGGCGAGGCGGCGGCTTTCCTCCTGCTCGTGCTGCCTGAGCCGTCGCTCACGGAGTTTTTCGAGAACTTTGACGGCGGCATCGGCTTGAAGGAGTGCCTGCCGGCGACGGTCAATTTCGGCCGCCAATTTGTTCCGCTGTTCTTCCAGGTGTCTTTCCTGGCCGGCAAGCACCAGTTCGTACCTCCGGGCGTCGAGCAGGTTTTCTACCGGCACTTGGCCCGGGGCTGCAGCCTGGGTCATGTAATGTTGGAGTTGCAATCGCTCCGCTTGAAGACGGGTAAGCTCTGTGGCTAGCAGCTGTTCGGCGGCCAAGGCAGCAGCCAGCTCCTGACGTCGCCGATCTCGCTCCTCTTGCCGCAGACGTAAGATGGCATCAAGCCGAAAATGAAATCTCGCCATCCGCTCGCAACTCCGGACAATGCTCCCAACTCCGGACAATGCCAGCATAGGGAAATTGCCAAAAGCATTTCCCGTGCCAATTCCCAGGCCTATTCGGCCTCAAGTTTTCCATCGATCCCAAAGATTCGTAAGACCTGCGATTCAGCGATCGATTTTTTTTCTTGCTTGGGTGTTTTTTCTTTTCGCCCGCATGGCGGCAGCCACGTAATATGTCGAGCCGGTGAAAACTCAGGCCCAGCTCTTTCCGGGGGTAACTCTGATCGACGGGATCCCCCTGGGTGGCCCCGATGGGACCTGATGCCGTGTGTGGGCTCTAGCTCGGCCGCCGCTTTTCGGTTTACTTTCTCCCGGTAGGTATTTACGGGCTACACCATCTTTTGACCTTTGCTTATTCTGAAGCCAACCGTTTGCATCCTTTGGCTCGAACTCTTCCTTCTCCGAAAATATCCCGCTGGACAATTTTGAAGATCCATCAAAGGGTCCGGCCTGTAAGAACCCTCCAGCCGGGGCCTCCAAATCCCATGGGGCCCAGGCAGGCCGTGTTGGTTCTGTGTGCTTTTTTTGGCGGCGGATTTTTGGCTCCTTTGGTCGGGAGATTCATGGGATCCCTTAGCCGGCGGTAGGTGCCGGGGCAGTTGCTACTGGTAATCTGGAATCTGAGGTGTTTCCTTGAGACTGACCCAGTCGCTGGGCGGCCCGTTGATGGAGAGTGAGCAATTGTTCCACTGCTTCCTGAAAGCTGGCCGGGATCTCCACAGGCTGCCGGGGGTAGGTTTCGATCGCTTCCCGGAGTTCTAAGGCACAATCCACCAGCTTGTCGGAACCCCGCCGATAGGCTCCCACGGTGATCAGATCTTCATGTTCCCGGAAAGCCGCCAGAAGGCGACGGACCGTTGTAGCTGCCTGTCGGTGTTCTGCAGAAGTTACTTCTGGCATCAGTCTGCTGAGACTTTCCAGGATGTCGATGGCGGGATAATGACCTGCAGAGGCAAGCTTTCTCGACAGCCAGATATGTCCGTCGAGCAACCCGCGAAGACAATCGGAAATCGGCTCGTGGGGGTCATCGGCCTCTACCAACACGGAATAGAAGGCGGTGATAGTTCCGGCAAGTCCCCGACCCGCTCGCTCCACCAGCCGAGGCAGCAACGCAAAGACAGAAGGCGGATAGCCCCGAGCACTAGGGAATTCCCCTGCAGAAAGCCCTACTTCTCGCTGGGCCATAGCCAGGCGAGTTAGCGAGTCGATAAGCAGGAGCACATCGTGGCCTTGGTCTCGGAAGTATTCGGCCAAGCGGGTGGCCACAAACGCCGCCTTCACTCGTAGGACGGCCGGTCGGTCGCTGGTAGCTACCACCACTACACTCCGGGCAAGACCCTCGGGACCGAGATCACGCTCAAGGAATTCGCGAACTTCCCGCCCTCGTTCCCCAATTAGGGCAAGCACCACTCGGGAAGCAGCTGTATACCGGGCCATCATGCCCAAAAGGACACTTTTCCCAACCCCGCTGCCAGAAAAAATGCCTAGCCGCTGGCCCTTTCCGCAGGTCAGGAGGCCGTCGATGGCCCTCACCCCGGTGGGAAGGGGTTCGGTAATTCGCGGGCGTTGGCACGGCGGAGGAGGTGCTGCTTGGAGGAGCAGGCGGTCAGGGAGACCCCCAAGGGGTTTTTCGTCTAGGGGGTTCCCTAGGGGATCAATTACCCGACCCAAGAGAGCAGGACCTACCGGCAATTGGCCAATTGTCCTTCGTAAACGCACCCGTTGCCCGCGGCGAAGCCCAAGGGTTTCCTCATAGGGATAGAGCAGGGTCAGACGGTCTTGAAAGCCAACGACCTCCGCTAGCAGGGGTTGCTCTCCTGGTCGCTCGATTTCTGCCACGGCACCCACCGGTGCGGGGAAATCGGCAACGGCCACGGCTAAACCTGTGGTCCGCAGAATGGTACCTTCCATGGCGACGGGGAGGGCAGCCCGGATCCGACCAGACCAGCTTTCCCCGCTCCACGGGCTATCGAAAGCGGGTCTCATAGCAGCTCCTCCTCTAGCCGGGCCAGTTGGGCTTCCCATCCGGTATCGATCATTCCGTAGCGAGTCTCGAGTCGGCAACTGCCCGGCGAGAGTGTGGGATCGGGCACGAGCTCGAACTTGCTCTTCAGCCCAGCGGTGCTAGCAGTGACCGACTCCCGCAGGAACTCGTAATCCTTCGGGTGAAGACGAAGCTCCATCGCGGGGGCTCCAGCCGCCAAGTCTAGAGCTTCTTGGATCCACCGCAACGGAATTTGCGGATCGCGTGATAATTCCTTCCTGACTATCCGCCGGGCGATTTCCACCGCCACATGGAGGCAGGCCTTTTGCCAGTGATCGATCTGGGTTTGTCGGGCAATCTCCAGTTGCTCCAGGGCTTGGCGGAGGAGGGGTAAAGCGGTCTGAAGTCCTTCAGCCACCTTTTGGCGGAGCTTTTCGGCGGCTTCGGCCTGGGCTGCAGCTAAACCTTCTTGATGCCCTTGCCGGAAGGCGTTTTGTTTGATAGTCTCCGCCTCCTTTCGGGCCTGTTGGAGGATGGAAGCCGCTTCTTTGCGGATTTCCGCAATGTACCGGCTTGCCTGGGCTTGAAGGTCCTCGAAGTTGAACGCCACCGTTTGGGGCGTGTACAGTGTCCCTGCTTTGATGACAGCCATGCTTGGTGCCAACGCCGATTTCCTAAACCTTACATTGCTCGTCAGATTCGCTTTCCTCTTTTGCAGCCTCCGCTCCGGCGGAAGATTTTGCTTCGGAGGTGCAACTTTCGATTTACCTTTGTTTCTCCTTTTTGAGGGCAAACCCTCGCAGGTGGATCTTATCCGCTACCGGAACACAGGATGGCGGCAGCCGAAGGTTTCCACCCGTGCACCACAGATGTCCCAAAGTCCTCCGGAGCCTCTTGCCTAAACCCAAAGGCCGTGGGTTGCCAACCGAGTTCCTCCTACTAGTGTCCGTCTGTGGACCCTAGCGTGAGAGCCGTTCTTGCCGGATAACTTGTCGTAACTTGGCTGCATTTGCGACCTGTCTTTCAGGTCATGGATCCTGTCGGTTCCTTCCGGAACTAATTTGGATGTTCCAAGGTCTTTCCGGTTTGGGGAAATGCCTTGCCGGACGAATGGTTACGATAGACAAATCGGGAGATTTCTGCGGTATTTCCCAGTTAGGCAAAGGGTGCTGTTTTGGTCAGTATGGAAACCCTCCTGGCTTTAGCCACTCAGGGTGACAGCGACTCGTAAAGGTAGATCAATTTGGCCTGCAGCTACCAGTTGCTGAGCGAGTTCACAAAGGCGATGCCGGGCCTCGTCGATATCCCGCAGGGCGGTGGGGCCAAGTTCTTCGATTCGCTCTTTAAGAAGTGTCCGCTCTTGGGGTGGAAGAACTGCCATGACCCGGCGAAGGAAGGAATCGGAAGCACCTACCAGGGCCAGTTGAAGTACAAGGGGCTCGGCAGCGGCCACCAGCTCCCGGAGTGACAGGTCATCCAGGAAGGCCAAATCCTCAAATTCCGGAATCGGCGGGGCCAGTTGCTGGGCCAGGTCTCGGTCGAAAAGTTGTAAACTTCCCAGTATCTGCCCACGGGTATGTCGGTCGGCAGCTTCAACGATGTTTCGCACTGCGGAAAGTCCCGCCCGACGCCGCCGTCCCGCTTGGACCAATTGATTGAGCCGCAATTCCAATGCCCGTTCGATTTCCCGCAGGATTTCCCCGTCGGTTTCCTCAAGATCAATCAGTCGATGGAGGATTTCCACTTGAAGTCCTGGGGGGAATTTTGCAAGAACCTGTCCTGCTTGCTCTGGAGGCAAATGGGAGAGCACCAGGGCGATAACTTGGGGCCGCTCGCTGCTTAGAATTTGGGCCAACGTGGTTGCCTCGGAGTTTTGGAGCCGTTCGAAAGGTCGGCTTCTCGGAGGTCCGGCTTCTGCCGAGCTTACCCAGGGATTTCCCCCCGCCGCAGAATAGGATCTGTACAGGTCTTCCGTGGAACTGGGGGGAAAAGAGCTGCTCCTGTTTCCAGTGGTGTTGGTTCCCTCCGGCAGAAGGCCTTTTCGGTCGGATAGATTCCTCGGCTCGGCAGGAGTCGCGGGCTTTCGGTCGGCAGGCTGTCGGGAGCTAGAAGAATACCCCTGGCCCCCAAAGTGTCCTGGTTTCTTGGTTTCGGTGGGATTGGCTCCGCCGTTGAGAAGGGAACAAGCCGGCGAAGATCCGAAAGGGGAGGGCAGGCGACCGGTGGCCACCAAGAATTCCTCTAGGATTTGCAGTTCCTCCTCCGAATTGCTCCACTGGACCTTGGCGGCTTGCCGCCGGAGTTCTTCTGCCACCGCCGGCGGCAACTGGGCAAGAAGGCTCTCTGCTTGGGGGCCTAACGCTGCAATCACAACCGCCGCCTTCTCAAGCGATCCTTTATCCGCCATCATGCTTTCCCCCCGCTAATCCACGCTCGGAGAATTTCCACAGCAGTGGTAGGATCTTCGGCGACTACTTGGGCGAGTTCTTGTCGCAAAGAGGCTCCCTTGGTTTGGAAGCGACCGAGTCGGGAAGTGGCGGGCACGGCCTCAGTCGTGGCCGCAGCCCCCGCCGGTGGTGTTGCCGCTGCTTCCGCAGGGGCAGAGGTTTTTTCTACAGCAACACTTACCCCCTTGAGTCCCCGTCCGAGCATCGCCAGGGTAGCCGCCATTAAGGCAATGATCCCTATCGTCTTCCAATTCTCATCGAGCCACTGCAACACCAGTGTCGTCCAAGGGGGACTGGGTAGAGGAGGCGGCGGCAAATCCTGGAACTCCGCTACCGTCACCAACTGGGTGGGATCTGGGACCCCTTCGGGTTTGGGGAGCACTGCCGCTACCAATTGTTTGATGTTGTTAATGACCTCGGCACGGATGGCGTCCAGTTGGGCAGGATCGGGCTGAGCAGCAGGAGCCCCACCGGAGGGAGGATTACGTTCTTGCCAAATCTTTCGGAAATAGCTGCTGGGAATCGTTACTGCTACACTGACCCGCCTGGGAATGAACCCTACCCGCTCACTACGAACAATTTGGCTGGAGACCACATTCAGCTGCGATCGCTGGGATTCTTCCTCCTGCTCTTGCTGGGTGGCTCCGGCAGTTCCTAATCTTAGCGGCACATTGGCCCCTTGTTGGGCCAGATATCCAGGGCGACCTCCAGCCGGATCGTTTTGCCGAGTGAACGTTCGCGTAGTTTCCAGGGTTTGATATTCCACGGTCTTGGGATCGTGTTTGATTTGTTCCTCGCGGCGGAATTGCTCGGGATCAAGCTCTACGTAGGGGGTGACCGTTACCCCCGGGACCATCGCCAGAGCTCGGAGGATATCTTCCTTAAGCTGGTGTTCGTACAGTCTCTTGCGGGCGAAGTAGGGATCCTGCAAGGGGGAACCGTACGGGGAGGCCTCCCCGAAGGTGGTTTGTCCGGTGTTCACATCGGTGATGGCCACATCCTTCGGTTGCAATCCGGCGATGGCCGCCACCACCATCATCCGGATCGACTGGGCCAGGGCTGGATCTAAGGCCGCTGTGCCTTCCGGCTTGACAATCACCGCGGCAGTGACCAACCTTTCCCTGTTGAGACCGCCCCGTTCCACGACATCGTACATGACCATGGCCCGCTCGATACCTCGCATCGAGCTAATAAATTGGGAAAGGACCACCTGTTTGGCATTTTTGATCCGTTCTTGCCGGCGATCTCGCGGTTCGTACGGACTGCTTTTGTCGAGGGCACGGTCGAGGATTTCGCCGAAGTTGGCCGGGAGGGCATTATGCTTGGCCAGGGCTGCAATAAAGTCATTCTGCCTCCCGCTGGGGACTCGTACCTTGCCGCCAACGATTTCATACCCGCGAAGTCCCTCCTGAGCGAAGGCAGCTTCCATGGCGGTAAGCTCAGCGGAAGAGAAGCTTTCTCCCCCTAGTAAATAAGTCCGAGGACCACTGGGCCGGTAAAAGACGAGCATCCCCAGACTGACCACAAGAACCGCAAGCAGCAAAACGGTAGTAAGCCGCATCGCGGGCGGCATTGGGCCAAAGACTTCCCGCAGTTGCTCCCAAAGTTTCTTTCCCCAGTCCATCCTTGGACTCCGCTGCTTGCGGGACCAGAAGCTTTCGCTCTGGATCTGCTATTTACCCCTGAGGCTTCCTAGTCTTTCCGCTCCGATTCTTACCGTCCGCTCAGGGATCATTCTTTTGAGGGTCTTCTTCCAGGGTTTCCTTCCGAGGTTGATCGAGGGAAATCTTAGCTTTCCCTTAATTCTGCTTTTTCTCGCATGTGTTCGTGCGGAATTCTCTCACCCCACGGAGTGTTTTTCCGTTGATTCGCCGGGCCTTACACGCGGACGTTTTGGAGTTCCTGGTAGACCTGCACCAGTTTGTTGCGAATTTGCATCATCAGCCGGAAGGCCAAATCGGCCTTTTGCACGGCGATGAGCACTTCGGCGGGACTGACCTCCTGTCCGGCGGCCAAGGCCTCGACGGCCCGGTTGGCCTCCTGTTGCATGGCATTGACCTGTTCGATCGATCGAAGGAGGAGATCGCGGAATTCACTCCCGGCCGGGGCCGGACCTATCGCCGATGGCGGTGGTCCATACTGCCCTGGTAAAACGGCAGGAGTTCGGAGGTTGGCTATGACCTGCTGGTTCCCCACGCCGAAAACGCCTTCCATGGTTTGTGGGCTCCTGGAGCTGCTTTTGCCGAAAGCCGACTGCCGGCCCTTCGATGCCGATTGCTCCACCTTTTGACCGAAGTCCCCGCGATTTTAGTGTAGGGAACCCCGGAAGCCGTTCGGCCCCTGGAAATCATCCAGAAGCTTTTGGAATTCAGCCGGAATTTGTGAGATTTGCTGTTACCGGAAATCTGGCCCTTCTGAGCTCTGGGGAACGGCTGGCCATGGGTCCGTTTGAAAATGGTCGCGGTTTGGAACGTCTTGACCCTCAGCTGTTGGGGAACGAAATCGGAAATTTCTTTTCGCCCAATCCCATTTGGCCGGTTTCCCTCCGGATCTGACTACAGGTGCTTCTGCCCACGAACGAAAGGTTACCGCAAAAGTAAGCCTATTAGGCTAGAATCCGCAGGGTTTGCTGAGTCATGTCCTTGGTGATTTCGATGGCCCCAAGGTTGGCCTCATAAGCTCGGGCGGCAAGCAAGGCATCAGTAAATTCCGTCATCATGTTGATGTTCGGATAGGCTACAAAACCGGCATAGGGACCGCTTTTAATGGCATCCGGATGGTGCGGTTCGTACTTGTAGATGGGCTCCACCGGATCACGTTCGATCCTTGTCACCCGGACTCCGCTGGCTCCAAATGCCCCCACCGATGGATCGACTTGAAAGACCACAAATCGAGGCTGATAAGGCTCGGGTTCTCCCAGTTCGTTCCGCGTTGTCATCATATTGGCCAAGTTACCTGAAATGGTCGTCAGGCGGAGCCGTTGGGCGACAAGGGCACTGGCACTAATGTCGAGTGCGGCAAACATTGTGCGGTCTCTCCGATTTTCCATTCAGGAAATTTGGACCAGATCCAAGGTGAAAAATCACAGGTGCTCGGCGATGGCCGTTTGCAGCTGTCGAAATTGGCTTGCCATGATCGCCAGAGCGGTATTATGCAGCAAGTGGTTTTTTACCATTTCTGTCACCTGGTGTTCCAGACTGCAATTGGTCCAGTCGTGAAAGATCACGGTCGGAGACGGCTCGACAACTCGCGCGTGGAGGAAATCTTCTAAACGCCGATGGGGGGATAAAAGGGTTCTCCCCGCATGTTGGAGATAGGCAAGATCGCCTGGAGAAAGTTCTTCTGCCCCGGCGGGGGAAAGCCCACTTTGCCGCCGGGCAATAAAATCCCGGAGATACTCTTGGAACTCTTCGACCGGCAGGTCGCGAACTTGGTAGCCAGGGGTATCGATGTTGGCCAAATTACCCGCTAGCACGTGGTGGCGGGCCTGAGTAAAACGCACCACCTGCTCCAATGTGGGAATGGTGGTTGCTCGGAAAAGATGGCTTAGCATCGTACCCTTCCGTGGTGACTATGC
>Ga0308310_1000618_pt1 | contig 15706 bp, 9 predicted proteins | sample HotsprSampleMS65_FD_203672 | JGI IMG/M metagenome (GOLD analysis project Ga0308310, IMG submission 203672) | Hot spring phototrophic mat microbial communities from Mushroom Spring, Yellowstone National Park, Wyoming, United States - 20090730_MS65 ...
GCCCAATACACCCGACTCACCACAGCTTACCTCGTCTGGTGATTTTAAGCTAGCTTTTCAACTCGGCGGGATTTCCCGTCTAATTCCTTGTCAACCAAACAACCATCTTCAAACAACGCCATTCAAGCTCTGCCCCTCCAGGCCGTACTAAAAACAGACGCTACTCAGTTCTAACCCCTCAAAATCCGGCGGTTGACTTCCGAGTTGATTTCCTGCCTCGAAAGTATCACCGCCGGCCCTCAAAGCCCATAAAAAGCTGGCTTTGAAATTTCTAAAGCCCGTCAGGCCGGTGTTCTGCAACTTAGCCTCGAGCGATCACCCTGAAAACCAGGTTTTCTATGAGAAATTTTCAGTTATTTTTTAGGCAATCCTTTTCCAATTGATTAGCGGATCTTTTAACAACCGTCGCCACCCCACCCAAGGCGTTCTTTTCCAAAGAAAGCCTGGCTTATATACGACCAATTTGCCCAACCATTGGCTTCTATCAAAGAAAAATAGATCTTATAATTACATTTACGAATCGGATACATTTACGAATCGGAAAAGTGCTTGAAATTCTCAAAATTAGCACACATTCCTCTAGTTCCGCAGGAGCCTACCAACCCCTTCAACTTCTGCAAAAGCTTTTCAATCGCGCGCCCCGTGCAACCTTACTTAACAAGTAGCTCGACTCGTAACCCCCAAAATCCGATCTCAACCTTCAACTCAACCTGAGCCCAGCCTCCCCATTTTGGTGGCAACTTGCCCCGAAATGCAGGAACCCCGTTATTTGTCAGTAGTTAACCCCCCAGAAGTTCTGACCCTGAGACAGTACGATTAAATCTAACCAACTTAAATTTAGGAATTGAACTGAAATGCATCCGGCAAACCGGCTTGGATTGAGCGGACATGCCCCTTCTTCTGAACACCGCTAGCTAGTCCACCCTGTCTCCAAGCCGAGACTCGGCGAACACTTCAACCACCCACTGAATGTCATAATAAAGTAACTTTCAGATTACCCCGTTCGATTTCACGCCAAAACAAGCTTTATCGGGTATCGGGTAGAAATCGATTTGGTTCAACCCCAACCCGGGCTGAGCTGTAACGTCTCTTGACCGTATTCTATGGATCGGCTGATGTTGCACGTTCAAACTCTTTAATTAAGCCCGAATCAGCACCCGCTATAACCGCAGGTTATAGGCCAAAAGGTTAGATCTTCCACAAACAGATTTGAATTCGTCCCCTGGTTTTCAGGAAGGCGAAGAGGATCCCGAATTAGGGGCACCTCCTCCTTTTGGAAAATTCCCCACCTTTCCTAGCCCCTCTCCAAGGGGTTAAACCCGATGATATGGTGAAATCACACCTTTTTATCCGGTTAAACTACAACTTGTGATCCGGTGAGACTACACGTTCCAATCCGGAAAGCCAAGAATTTAGGTTTCTGGGAGGTCAAAGTGCTATACCATTCAAAGTTGGTTAGCCCCGCAACCCTCGACAGGCACTTTTCGCTGATACCCCGCCAGAAGCTTTCGATCCCCTCGAACAACGGATTTCTGAATGTGGTTCCCGATCGGCTAAACCACTCGTTCCATGTCGGCCGGGCCCAACCCGGGAGTCTTCCCGGCCAATGTTTAATTTTACCAGACCGGAGCCCGATAGGTCACCCCGGCACCGCTTCCCACCACGAATTCCTCATCTGAGGACTCTTCTGTAGCCGGGTGGCCCCGATGTCCCCCGTTCCTGTCCTCAGAAGTTGGGAGACCGGGAAAGCTAGTCGTTGAACACTCCCCCGTTTCCAACTCGGACATTGCCCCCCATTTCCCACCGCTTGCCCCGGGGAGCAGCAAGCTGCCTGAAGGCCCAAAAACCGCCCACCTACGAATGCCTCATGTTTCCCGCATCGGTCGAATGTTCTTCCGGTTTACCGGGGTCAGCTCGGTCCGTGCCGAACCCGCAAAACCGTAGACCAGGCCCCACCTGGAGGTCGAGACCCAGCCGCCCTACTTCCCCCGTAATGGAAACCGTTGCCCCAACAAGTCTGAAAGTCTTACTAGGAACCTGGACCCACCTCGAATACTGAGAAGTATGGACGGGAACTGGGGCGACTTCTGAATTTCCGAACACCTGATCTGTGAAAGAGCTACAGAACTCCGACCTATTCCCTCAACGGTTGAGCTCCCTGTAACTCGAGCCGTCGGTGGGAGGAGTTTCCGCTTGACACCCCCAAAAAACGAGGATATTGAAGTATTCTGCAGGAATTGGAGAGGATTCTTGGGTGACCGCAGGGCTTCCATCTCAGGAGGTTATCCGCATGTCTGCGTCCGCATTCAGTCTGACCGGTTTCGACGGGGTTCTCTTCCTAGCGTATCTCTTATTTGTGGTCCTTTTTGCGATGTTCATGTCCCGCAGGGAGAAAACCTCCGAGGACTATTTTTTGGCCGGCAGGCAGCTTACGTGGTTTCTTATCGGGATCTCGTTAATCGCTTCCAACATATCGACTGAGCACTTTGTGGGCATGGCAGGTGCCGGATTTACCACGGGACTTGCAATCGCTTGTTACGAGTGGACGGCTGCGGTAGCGATTGTGATAGTCGGACTTTTCTTGTTACCCAAGTTTCTCGCGCGCGGCATCTACACAATCCCTCAGTTTCTGGAATTCCGATATAGCCCCGGAGCTCGGGGACTTATGGCTTTCTACATCATGGCGGCCTATGTGCTGGTGATTATCTCTGCAGTGCTTTATGCGGGAGCACTTGGATTGGACACAATCTTTGGAGATGTGGTGCGGAGTTGGTATGCTGAAACCCCCTGGCTGCAACAAACCGGAATTGCGGAGTGGTTAGGCAGTAACTGGGTACTAATTGCTTCTGTATGGTTTATCGGTCTGCTGGCGGGCGTGTACACCGTTTGGGGTGGACTAAAAGCAGTCGTTTGGGCCGATTTAATCAATGGTTTGGCACTGATTGCTGGGGGAGCGTTGATTACATTCTTGGCGTTTGGGACTTTGGTGAGCCAGCTTGGGGGAGGCGACGTTCTCGCCGGCTTCCGAGAGTTCTTCCAACGGGCCGGTGACAAACTTTCTGCAGTCAAACCTTGGAACCATCCCGAGGTGCCGTGGATTGCTGTATTTATTGGCGGCCTTTGGATTCCGCAATTCTTTTACTGGGGATTAAACCAGTTCATTACACAACGAGCTCTGGGGGCTCGGAGTGTTTCCCAAGGCCAAAAGGGAATGGTTTTCGCCGCTTTTTTGAAAATCCTAATGCCGTTCATTATCATCTTCCCCGGTATCGTGGCCTTTGAGCTCTATGCGAACGAAATTCGCGAAGCAGATCGCGCCTTTCCCCATCTTGTCCGGACCATCTTGGGGCCGGGTTTAAGCGGATTGATGTTAGCGGCAATGTTTGGAGCGGTAATGAGTTCTTTGGACTCCATGCTCAACTCTGCCTCCACAATCGTTACAGTGGACTTGTACCGCAGACATATGAATCCTCGGGCTACGGAGCAAACACTTTTACGGTTGGGGAGGTTGCTCACCGCTCTTTTCGTAATCATCGCTTGTTTGTGGGCACCCCAACTAGGCTGGATCGCTGGAGGAAAGGGGGTGTTTGACTACATCCAGCGAACCTGGGGATTTATCACGCCAGCGATCGTGACTGTTTTCTTCTTCGGGCTATGCTTTTCGCGTGTCAGCGCGCAAGCTGCCGTGGGAGCTCTCTTGCTGGGACCGGCGTTTTATATGTGGTGTCTTCGCAGCATGCCCGAAGTTGCTTTTCTGCACCACATGGCTTTCACATTCGTCGTGCTTAGTCTGTACATTCTTATCGTAAGCCTGCTTTCGCCTTTGCGGGAAGAGGAAGTAAAACTCCAGCCAGAAGACTCCCCTTCGGAAGTGAGCATGCCATGGGGTCAGTTCGCGAGACCTCGCGGTTTTATTCGCGGATTTCTCGTGCCTATTGTCACAGTAGCACTTGGAGCTTACTGGATGAGTGTGGCGCTTTTTGATTTTTCCTGGAGGATTTTGGTCTCTCTGTTCCATCGGTGGCAAATTGGCCAGTTTCCGGATTGGTTGCCCTTTGTGACCACATTTATCCCCGTGGCTTTGTATGCGATCATCGGTGTGAGTCTACTCCATCTACCCTATCCGCAGGTACGTTATGTGCTTGCTAAAAACTTGAGGCCACGGATCGGATGGATCCGTCCCATCCGGGCATTCGTGGGATCCCTAATCCTCGGGAGCTTGCTGGGACTTCACGTATACCTTTTTGTGATGTTTCTTCCGAACATTTTCGGGCCTGCGGTTGCAGGATACATCCCGGGGTATGAGCAGCTATGGAAGAGCCAAATCGTAATCGATGTCCCGGTAATTACGCGCGCTGATACTGAAGGTTCCGCGACCCTGTTGAGCTTAGGTCATCTCCAAATCGGACTAACGCCATTGGTGCTGCAAACGATGCCCCTCATTGTAGCAGCCGGTGTCGGTGGACTGTTTTTCCTGGGGTGTATTCTGCTTTGGGGCATGGGAGCCAGACCCGGCATCCAACCGCGACCGGAAGTTGAGCTAGATCTCACCCCAAGCCGGAGCGCGCGCTTCTTTGGATTGTTGGTTATCCTGCTGGTGGGCTTAGTGTACTATCTTTTCTTCTAGATGCCTGGGAACACCAGAGCTATCAACCGAGACAAACACACAGGCGGTACTTACTGATAGGCACTGCCAAAAAAAGTGAATGGGAGGAACTGGGGACTTCTCCTGGACGAAGATTGGGGCTGGCGAGTTTTGTCTCGGTTCGGATGCCGTTTGAGCCGATGAACTTTTGCCCGGCCGAAAACCGATCCACCCTATTCCGCTCTTAACGGGAAGTTGGTATTTTCCTGGCGGTTGGAGATATTCGATCGGAAAAGAGCGACGAAAGCGGGGGTATCACCCGGCGGCATGCCTACGTCGGAGTAGTTGTAATCGCTTTTTCCACAAGATCATGGAACTGAGGAAGGTTTCTTAAACTTCCGGCAACGTCCTGATGGGCAAAAATTCGTACTCGCTTAACATAATCGTCGAACTGGGTTTCGGCTAGAGTTCGGACAACCGGCGACACTTGTGCCAGAGGCCGATACACCCCTTCCTTCAGAAAAAAGACATCGACTTTAAACTCCACTTCCCGTTTCGCCGGTGGGGCATCGATCAAGATTGTGTGCGGTGGTAGTGCCCTTCCCAGTTCCCTGCTGCATAGCTCCCCTAAGCATTCGCTGCACCGGACCAACCACAAGTAAGGCCGGCGAGCTAGGCTTTGATAGATTTCTCGGTTCTCAAAGAAGCTGTATTGGGTGACTCTCTTGTAAAGACTCCTTTTAGAACCGAACAAGCCTTCCAAAAGAGCCCCAGCAGGGCTGTTGCCGGCTACACTTCGAAGTTTCTCAATAAACGGCAACTCGGTATAGCTGAAAAGATCGGCTAGGTCCAGCCGCCGATAAAGTAGGGAAAAAGCCCGTTGAAACATGGCGGTAGCAGACCGTACACAATGATGCCAGTAGACCTCGCTAAACATCACGTAGCGGGCAAAAAGGAGCATTTCTGCGGCTGTCTTCCCTTTTTCCGTGATTCCTAATCCGTCTCCGGTGGCATTCAGGCAAAGGCTCCCCAAAAGCCTTTCCTGGTCGAAGTTCCGCCCGTAAGGCACACCGGCGTGAAGACTATCTCGAAACAAATAGTCCATCTTGTCGACATCTACTGGCCCGGAAAGCATGGTGGCCAACAATCGTCGGGTTTTCGATCTCCGCCCACCATTCAGCAGATCGAGGACCTCAGCCGGTTCCACCTGCCAGTCCTCTTGGAGGACTTCGGCTAAGGGGGAAGTTTCCAGATAGCACCTCACCAATTCCTCATGCCGGGGTACTTCTGAAAGCTCGAGATCCTCGATGGGATGACAAAACGGCCAGTGCCCCAAGTCGTGAAGCAGGGCCGCTACGATGAATAAACTTGCCTCCCGGGGGGAGACCTGTTGCACAAATCGAGGATCGTGTGCTAAACGTTTGATCACAAGGAGAGCCAGACGGTAAACCCCTAAAGAATGCTCAAAGCGTGTATGGTGGGCCGCGGGATATACCAAAGAGACTAATCCCAACTGGCTAATCCGAGCCAATCGACGAAAAGCAGCCGTGTCGATAATCCGGCGAACCCGGTCCGTCAGTGGTACGTCCAATTCCGGCGGAATGCGGACCAATTGGCGACGGCTGTCCAGACCCATGATTTCCGGAATTGTCAACAGCTCTGTGCAAGGCATTCGGGTCTTTTCCCCCTCTTGACAAACAAGGCTCTCTGCCAACTATGTAGCCGCATCTCGGCCCAACCAGTCCGAAGGCCGGTCGGCACAAGCCCGCTTTTTACTGCAACCCATTTCCGAACATTGCACTTCCAGCTCCCGAAGCGAGCATCCTTTTCCCTAGCTCCCACCGTTGGCTAATTGCCGAAACGACGCAAGACTCATCTAAGGTGGAACTGAGCATTGAAGCAAAACCAAATTACGACCTGATGCTCCTCATGCCACTAGGTTTCAGACTGCTGCCGAAAAGATGAAAAACGGTTACGTGGAATGTTTACGCTCGGATTGTTTGAAATTTGCCTACGGAGATTTTGCAACTCGCCATTTTTGGGATTCCTGGCCCCATTACAAAGCTCGGAGCAAAAATATGCCTTGTGGCCGCGGTTTGTACAATAAAAGATGGAGAAGAGGCTTTGGGTTCTATCTAGCTGACCCGCTCGATATGAGCTACCAAAGAACACTTACTAGCACGAACCCAAAAAACAGCCAACCCACCAGAGGCATCCGTCCCAAGCCTGGAAAAAAATTCATGAAAATCCGGGATAGAACAAATGCCAACAGAGCCCCAGTGCCCGCGACCAAGGCCCGCTGGGGACCCATGAGAAGACTTGCACTGAACATCGCCGGAGTAAATCCAGGCCGAGATTGGGGGCTCCAAAACCAGGCTCCTAAAAAAACAATCACTCCCGCGGCTGCCAAACTCATAGCCGCCCAAAAGACGGACTCAATAGGGTCGGGAACACCAAAAAGTCCGAAAGCCGGCAGCCAGGGCAAAGCAAGCCATAACACAATCCCTGCCAGGTACAGAGGTAAAAACAGACGAACAGGTACCTTTTTTCCCTCCCATGCCATCACCGTGGCGGCAAGCAAAGTGGTTAGCAGAAGCAGATGGGCAAGCGTCCGCCGGATCACCGCTGCCCAACTCGGAGGTTGAGCATCGGAGCGGTAATCCGAAACCGCCAACCACCCCCATATTCCTAAGGGCTGTTTGCCCCACAAGTGAGGAAAGTCCCTCCCGGGCTGGAGGCTGGCCCAAAACACCACAACGAAAAGTACCGCTGTGAGAGTCTCCACAAAAGGGTATCTAATCGAGATCGCTGTCCGACAGAACCTACACCGACCTCGAAGCAAAAACCAGCTGAGAATCGGAATGTTATCGTACCAGAGAATCGGTGTTTCGCAAAATGGACAGTGCGAGGGCGGATAAACCAAGCTTCTTCTCTGAGGGAGCCGGTGGATTACTACATTCAAAAAACTCCCGACCACGGAACCCAAAGCAAATATCAAAACCCCAACCACCAGCCAAAAGGCACCGGTCATCCTTCTTTCTCCAGGGACATTCCGATAACCGTTCGGTAGAGGGAATCTGCAGCCAAATCTGTTTCCGGAGCCGAAGGTTAAATCTCCGCCCCAACGAAACCTCCCTTCTTCGGTGTGATACGTTCGGATCCTTGCGAATCTTAGTGGCCTGCGAGACCAGCCCCGATAACATTTGCCGAAAACTCCAAGCCGTTGACAGCCGAAGCGACCGCCGAAAATAGATTGATTGCCGATTCCAGCACCGGTATCGCCGTACTGGGATAACGTTGTGGATTATTCCAGAGTTTCGTGCCCCTGCGGCCGCCCCTGAAGTTTTCGGCATTCTCACTGCCCACCGAACTTCCTGCCACCGCCGCTGCCTGGCGTAGATGGTGGACCTCTCCCTTAGAAGAAAAAGTCAAAGCTTGTTGGGGATAAGTTACAACCCCCTGGTCTCCCCGAAACCTATCTCCCTGGACCACCCGATGGCCTGAAGGGTCCCATTACCTCTTCGACAGACTGCTCTTCAGAAGCCCTGATGATCTGGCAATGATCCGAACATTTTTCGCCCGAAAGCTCAGCGAATTCAGCAGTGTACTATTCTGCGTGCACCCCGGAAGCTTTTCTAGCGAGGATATCAATAAGTTTTCCCATGCAAATTCTGGAACTTTTACCAAATAACGTTCCTCGAGTGATTCGTAAGCCAATTGCCAAGTTTAAGCCGGCGAAAACACGCCGATAAAACGCGACTTCCCACCACCGGCAGGCCCCGGCGGGCCACTAGACTTCCGGCCTAGGGCTCGAGAACAATCTTTCCGATTAAACTTCCGGCCCCACCCAACGTATTGGCCTCCTGGAGGCGATGGGCTTCGGCCGTTTGGGCCAAAGGCATCACCCGGCCGATTACAGCCCGCAGTTTCCCGTCCGCAGCCCACCGGTTGATGTCCTCTGCACAGCGTTGTTGCTTTTCCGGGGAAGCATTAAACATCGCAAACCCGAAGGCCGAACAATCCCGGACATAAAAAGGCCCGACGGGGAAAACCGGACGGGCATCCCGCCCTGCCATCAAGATCAGGCGTCCAAACGGAGCTAAAAAGGAAACTGCCCGTTCCAAGTTTTGTTCCCGAAGGGTTTCCCACCACACGTTCACCCCGTTGGGAGCCTCCCGGCGGAGGACCTCGTCGATATCCTCCCGCGTGTAATCAATGACCACATCTGCACCGAGTTCGCGGCACAGCCTTGCTTTCTCCGGTCCACGGGCCGTGGTAAGAACACGGGCACCGGCTATCTTTGCCATTTGAACCACACAGGAGCCGACACCTCCCGCCCCGCCATAAACAAACAGGGTCTCTCCTGGCTGAAGCTTGGCTTTGTCGAACAATCCCAAGTGAGCGGTGATGGCCACCAAGGCCAAAGCTGCCGCCTCTCGATCGGACACATTGGGTGGGGTCGGATATAGCCAACATTCGTCCACCACCACGTACTCTGCAAAAGTACCTTGACGGCCCAGAAGTCCCTGGTTGCTCCCCCACACCCGATCTCCAGGCTTAAAACGTTTTACTTCCGGTCCCGCCTCTTCCACTACCCCAGCCAAATCACACCCCACGATGAATGGTATGGGGAGCTCCCAACGGATCATGCCGGAGCGGATGTAGGTATCCACGGGATTAACCGAGACGGCCCCCACCTTAACCAACACTTGACTTCCCCGGGGTGTGGGCTTGGGAAGGTCTCCGTAGATGATCACCTCAGGGGGACCAGTCTTTTCAATGTAAGCAGCTTTCATATGCATTCCTCCAAACTCTTCGACCGATTCCGATCCTATCAACGCTCCTTGACCTGGAATCAATAGAGTTTCAAAGGCCCAAGAATTTCAAATGATCCGCGCGACCCGGCACTTCCGATTGTCTACTGTCTCCCTTGAGTATGCGTCGGGTATTGCCCCGCAATCCGTGGGATTCATCCGGACCAGCATCAACGACGCGAGGCCAGGATAATGTCCCTCGAGCCTCCGAGGAAACGCACCGATCGAGGAAAACTTCCGAAGAACTATCGATTTCCTCGAGCCCCAAGGGGGAACATATGCCTTTGGCCTCTCCGGTTCGTTAAAGTATGCTAAAAACTCGCAAAAAGCAAGACTGGGTTCTCTCCTCCATCGGGCGGGAACGATGCAGAAATGCTGATTGGGCAAGCTGGAGGGCACCTCTGCCAAAGTACTGGCCTCCCAAAGTCAAGCCGGGACGATAATGCAGTGTACGAGGTTTCGTTGGGCAAATCGTGTTGTTCCGAATCCAACAGGAAAAAAACTTAAAACGGGGAAGGGACCAACAGAAACACACGGGCTTCACGTAAGGAAGGCGTGCTAGGGGCCATTTCCATACGAAGGATCCGGCGAAAGACCGAAAAGATTTTTTCTTTAAGGGGATAAAAAAGGTGGCGGTACCAAGGAACTGAGGCTTGGGCGACGCCGGCCTAGAAGCTGAGGTTGGGTGAAACTATACGGAACCAAAAAAACTTGCTGGTGAGGCTCGCCGACTATGGAATACCTCTTGAGTGCGATTGGTTTGCTAGTGATGCTACTCCTTGCCTGGGTGTTTTCCGAGAACCGTCGGCAAATGAATTGGCGACTTATTGTTTCCGGAGTGTTGCTTGAGATTTCGCTTGGAGCCCTGCTTCTGCGGACTCCTATTGGAAGGCAGAGTTATCAAACTGCGGGCCGGTTTATCACGCTGATCAACCAGTGGTCTGATGCGGGTGCAGAGTTCGTTTTTGGCGAGGGAATCCGCCAAAGTCCGTTCGCTTTTTCGGTGCTACCGGTGATTATCTTCACCGCCTCGCTGACAGCAATTCTCTTTTATCTCGGAGTTTTACAGGCGATCGTCCGATTTATGGCTCGCGTGATGGTGTGGGTGATGGATACCTCCGGTGCGGAATCTCTTGCCGCGGCTGCCAACGTGTTTGTGGGGATGACGGAAGCCCCACTGGTGATTCGGCCTTACTTGGCATCTATGACGCGTTCGGAGATTATGGCTTTGATGACCTCCGGAATGGCCACCATCGCGGGAAGTGTAATGGCCGCTTACGCTATGATGTTGGCGAAGGTGGGAGCCGAACCTGGGCACCTTCTGGCCGCATCGATTTTGTCGGCCCCCGCGGCGTTGGTGATCGCCAAAATTATGGTACCAGAAGTCGAGGATTCTTTGACGAAAGGCACAGTTCGGGTGGTGGTTCCCCGCCAAGACCGCAACCTCCTCGATGCAGCCTGCCGAGGTGCATCCGAAGGGCTAAAACTCGCACTGAACGTAGGCGCGATGCTCATAGCCTTTGTAGGCTTGGTGGCGATGATCAATTGGTTCCTCGCCCTTTTGCCCGAGTTCGGCGGGCAGCCGCTAACCCTGGAACGGATGCTGGGATGGGTCTGTGCTCCTTTAGCTTGGATCATGGGAGTTCCCTGGGAAGACTGCGGGAAAGTGGGAATGTTACTGGGGAAAAAGACCGTGTTAAACGAGTTCTTAGCCTACATGGACTTAGTGGCGATGAAAGACCAACTTTCTCCCCGTTCCTTCATCATTGCCACCTATGCCCTATGTGGCTTTGCAAACCTGGGGTCTATTGCGGTGCTCATAGGTGGGCTTTCGGCCCTGGAGCCGGAGCGGCGAGCTGACTTTGCCCGCTATGGCTTTCGATCGATGATTGGTGGAACGCTGGCGGCCTACATGACGGCCACCACCGCGGGAATGTTTCATCCCTTCTAGGCTGGTTCATATGTTTTGCACCATGTGGGACTGCTCTCGGTAGAGTCTCGTGCCAGCACAAAGTATCCTCCCAACTTTCCCACCAAGGGCCCTAAGGTGAAGGCAGAACCACCCTGGGCTATGAATTGAAGACCAACAAGGGAAGAATAAGACTCTGCATGGTTAAAACTTCCAAGGGGAGAAGCGGATCCGCGATAAGTTCTGGGTGCGTCTGACTGAGCATTTCTTCCACACCAAGGGGTTCAGAGTTTCCAGAAGGCAAACCTCCAGGGAAGCCCGGTTCACGCAAGTTACCATTGGGGAAGGAATTCTCTGGTATCGGTTTTCTTGGAAGGATTCACCAAAAGTTAAGAGAAGTTCAAACTACTCGGGGTAACCAGGAAATCCATGTCACGACAAAAGATTGCGGTCATTTTGCTGCTTTTTCTGGGTATTTCACTCCAGGGGGCCTGGCCGGTGCCGGATGTGAACGAATCCCACTATGTGGCCAAAATGATTAGATACTGGAATAAGGACTGGGTTGAAAACGACCCTTTCCTCGAGTCCGCCAACGCTCACCCGTTTTTTTACACGGTATTCGGTTGGCCTTCCCGAGCCCTGGATGCCGACGTTTTTACATGGGTAGGCCGGCTGGTGGGGTGGTTTCTTCTAAGCTGTGGGTGGTATGCCTTGGCTGCACCGCTCGTTAAATCCTCCAGCAAAATTCTGCTTTCAGGAATCCTTTTCACATGTCTGCAAGAACGCTTTAACATTGCCGGGGAATGGATTGTGGGAGGACTTGAAGCCAAAGTTCCGGCATACGGATTGGTTTTTTTGGGGATCTCGGCCTTGCTTCGGGCTAAATGGAATTTGGCTTGGGTCCTCCTCGGATTGGCCACCGCATTTCACGTTTTGGCCGGGGGCTGGGCGTGGCTCGCAGCCAGCATCGCCTGGGTCGGTTCCCAGCGGAATTGGGCTGAGGTCAAAGGTATGCTTCCTGGTTTAATAATCGGAGGATCCGTGGCTTTAATAGGACTGATTCCTGCAGCCACTTTGAATCTCTTTGTAGATAGGGCTACGGTCGTCCAGGCTCACGAGATCTATTTATACCGCCTAGGCCACCATCTATCGTTACTTCGGTTACCGACAGGGGCCATAGAGAGATTCCTCCTGCTGGCATTCGTGTGGTTTCTGTTAGAGTGGCAGAGTGTGGCACACCACAGTCATCGTCTATTCCGGATTTATGTGGGTGCTTCGCTGATATTCGCAGCCGTTGGGGCCATCCTGAGCTTACTAGAATGGGTATCTCTGCCGCTTGCTGCGGCGTTGTTGCGATACTATTGGTTTCGGCTGGCGGATGTGATGGTTCCTGCAGGTGTGGCGATTGCGGCGGTCCGGTGGGGCCACGAGAACCCGGTGTTGCAACAAAGGATGGCTAACTTTTATCGAGCGATCCTTCTCACAGTAGTATTTCTACATCTATGTTCATACGTATACATCAGATTGCGACCGCAAATGCCTCGGGCCGATGAAAACCGGGTTGAAAACTATGCCGCTTGGCGGGATGCCTGCCGATGGGTTGCTGAAAGCGGCCAAATTCCCAAGGGCAGCCGCTTTTTAACTCCCCGAGTTTCCCAAACGTTCCGATGGTATGCCCGTCGGGCTGAGGTCGTCAATTGGAAAGATATCCCCCAAGATGCTCGCTCCATCGTCAACTGGTGGCATGCCTTGTGCGAAGTACACGCCTATCGGGATCCTTCCGGGCAATTGCGGTGGCTCCCCAATTTGGCTCAGGCGGGTACTGGTCGGATTGTCTCTCTGGCTCGGCGGTACGGAGCACAATACATTTTGGTACCCTCTTGGCCACCCTTGGAACTGCCCATCGTTTATCAAAACACGACATACACCATCTACCTGATACCAGAATCCCCCCAAAAGAACAGCTAACAATCCTGGCCAAGGCGGGATCCGTTTGCCGTCAAACCTATGATCGACACCCTAGAAACCGGGATTGAAAGTTTGGTCCACGGGAAGAATTTGTGGGGGATCTACCGGACCCGATGCCAGCGGGGCCAAGAGGCTTTTCGGGGGGTTTCCATTGGGGCAAAAGGGACTAATGCTCCCCGGAAAAACAGCATCCCTTTTTCCCGGACAGAGTTTGCCGGGTTTGTTAGCGGGCTCCAGGGAAAGGTTCCATTTTGGTGTCCCATTCAAACGGTTCCCATCGCTTGCTGGCGGCTCCAGGATGAGGGTCCGGCTTTGCACCGCGGACTTTTCGCCGGGAAAGCACCTCGAGCGGCAGCATTTTCCGGCTGAGTGGTGCTACCCCGATGGGGAGGGCCACAAAACGGGGGGTTCCGCTCCGCCTCTATGAGATTCCATGGGATCCCAAAAAGAATGAAGACCTCCTCCGGGAAACGGAACTGAAGGACCGAGCCAATGTGCGGTTTTCCTCAGCATAAAATATCGGAAACTTCCACAAGCAGGTTGTCGATCCCCGCCGACTGCCAACCACCCGAGATCGGACGGGGAGTATCCTGTGATCGTGACTTAGTAAGATTGATAATTTGGGAAGTCCAAGAAAGATAGGGGACATAAAGAGTCTGAAAATTATGAGAAGGATACCGGAGATCTCGAAAGATAGGAAACACGTTCTGCAACCTCAGGATACTTTTCTCCAAGGGAGGATCCAGGAGCAATCTGAGAATAACCACGGGAATCCACGCTGGGCAGAATTTTTCTCGGCAACCAGTCTTCGACTGCGAAGCTCACTTGGTTGCTTGGCCGGCGGGTGGTGTCTTGGTTTGACCGCGGTGTTCCTGTGGTTGCTTCCAAGTTCCAAGGCTGCCCAGTGGGAGGGTGTGCCCTTTTCCCAATCTCAAGTCAAACACGTGGAAGTGGAAGCGTGGTTCACCCTGCCTGCCGCTGACCGCCCGAGCCACCTGGTCGTAAAAGCGAAGATCTCCCCAGGGCATTACATTTATTCGATCACCCAGCAGCCCGGAGGGCCAAGACCCACGCGGATCCGAGTGAAAGAATCCGACGATTTCCGAGTAGCAGGTCCGTTTCAATCTACTCTGCCTCCGAACACAAAGTTAGATCCGTTGTTCGATAATCTCCGCGTGGAATATCACACCGGAGAAGTTACATGGTTTGCTCCCCTGAATTGGCGAGAGGGAGTAGCTTTACAGGGAGCAACAATTGCCGGCACCGTTCAAGTTCAGGTCTGCGATGAAACCACCTGTTACCCTCCCCAAGAATATCCTTTTGAAGCTCGTTTGGCACAGGGGGTTTCCTTACCCGAAATCCCGCTCCACACTCCCCCCTCCCAGGCCGAACCCGCTCCGATGCCGGCAGTCTCTTCACAAGTTTCTTTGGGAATGTGGGTGGGAATTCTTGCAGCTGCCCTGGCTGGTGGCCTAATTCTCAACTTGATGCCATGTGTTCTTCCGGTGATTAGTTTGAAACTCTTCGCCCTGATCGAACAAGCTGGCCAAGACCGTCGCAAGGTTCTGGCCCTAAACCTTTGGTACGTCCTCGGACTAATGAGTGTGTTCCTTGTCCTAGCCACCTTTGCGGCATTATTCAATTTGGCATGGGGACAACAGTTCACTTTTACCTGGTTTAAGGTAGCTCTGCTCGGATTCGTGTTCGCTTTAGCACTAAGTTTTTTAGGAGTTTGGGAACTTCCCATTCCGGGGTTTGCGGCAAGCAGTTTTGCCGGACAACTTCAAATGCGGGAAGGAGCTACGGGAGCCTTTTTCAAAGGCGTGCTCACGACCATTTTGGCAACCCCTTGCACAGGCCCGTTCCTCGGGGCGGTATTCGGATTCACGCTGGATAAGCCTCCCTATGTGGCCTATCTCATTTTTGGCACGGTAGGAATAGGCATGGCCCTTCCCTATATCATCATCGGTTTGTTCCCGGACCTTATCCGGGTCCTGCCTAAGCCGGGGCCGTGGATGCAAACCTTAAAAGAACTCATGGGGTTTTTCCTCTTGGGGACCGTGGTTTACCTTTTTAGCACAATTCAGTCGCGATTTTTTGTGCCCACCTTGGCTTTTGTGGTGGGATTGTGGTTCGCCTGTTGGCTAGTGGGAAAAGTTCCGCTAACGGGGACCAAATTGCAACGTCTCCTAGCCTGGAGCGGTGCAGGGGGATTCACTGCTTTGGCTGCGATATTTTCCTTCGTGTTTCTAATGCCGAACCCCAAAATTCCTTGGGTACCATTTTCACCGGAACGACTCGAGCTTGCCCGTCAAGAGGGACAAACTGTGATGGTCGATTTTACGGCCGATTGGTGTCCCAACTGCAAATGGAATTTGGCCTTCGCGATCGAAACCAAGCGGGTCGCCGAATTGGTCGCCGAATACAATA
>Ga0308310_1000621_pt1 | contig 15704 bp, 13 predicted proteins | sample HotsprSampleMS65_FD_203672 | JGI IMG/M metagenome (GOLD analysis project Ga0308310, IMG submission 203672) | Hot spring phototrophic mat microbial communities from Mushroom Spring, Yellowstone National Park, Wyoming, United States - 20090730_MS65 ...
TCTCTCGCTTTCCTGGTACCCCTACCTGTTCGGTGCCGCTGTTGCGTGGTCCGGCCCCGACATCGAACTGGACGACTTCGATCGCGCCTTCGCGCTCCTCTTCCTCGACCGCCCAGCCGACGACGCGGGCGTGCGCGCGATCCATCGCCTGGGGCGCGCGGTGACCTTGCCGAGCCTTGGCTTGCCGAACCGCTCCAACAGTGCCCTGGCCCTCTTCGACGAGCCGCTCGCCGGTCACCTGATCGAGCGGACCGACCCGCACGACCTGGAGGAACTCGCCGAAGCGGCCCGCGCGGCGCTGCGCGCCTGGGTCGCGCTGCCCGATGCGCAATTCCGACACGACTACACTTTCACGGCGCGCCTGGTCGTCTTCGCCGCCGAGAAGCTCCTCGCGAGCCAACGCGTACGTCGATTGCTCGGATCCCTGCCCGATCCAGCCGACGAGAACGGGCGGTCACGGGGGTTCACCCAGCTCGACGAGGCGATCGCGACACTCGAGGCACACCGGTCGCTCCTCGAGCCCCTCGCTCGTGAGTTCGAGCAGCGCTGGCTGGCCCATGCCCGACGGAGCGAGATCCACCAGACGCTCGACCGTTTCACAGCGCTCGGCCAGCGTTATCAGGCTGCTATCGCCTGGCTCCGCGAGCAGCGTGAACGGTACGCCAGCGGCCTGCCAGTCGATGCCACGCTCGCGACCTACTCCCTTGGCCCCTATCATCCACTCTGGGAGGAAGGAGTGCAGAAGTTGCTGGAGCTCGTCCGCCTGGCCGGACCGGACAGCCTCCCAGCCCAGCTCCGCGAGTCACTGGAACGCGAAGGACTGCTCGGGGGAGCAGGCTGACCACGCGGCACAGCACCCAGGCGACCGGCGCAGCGCAGGTAGGACGCCGAGCGCGCTGCGCCGGTCCTCACGCTCTGGCGTGCAACTCCTGCAGCGCCAGGCGCACCGCCCCGCGCGTCGCCTCCTCGACCAGCGTCACCGGTCCGACCGCCGACGGAAGCTGTCCGAGCAGTCGCTCGCGCAAGAGCGACGAATGCAGGAGGATGCCGCCGCCGAGCGCCAGCGGGCTCGCGTTCAGCTCGAGACGCGCCCGGACCACCTCGACCGACCGGGCCAGCTCGGTCGCCGCCTCCTCGACGATGGCCGTCGCATGCGGGTCGCCAGGCGATGCGAGTTCGAGCACCCGCGGCGCGAACCACGCCAGCGCTGCCGGCGCACCCCGCACGCGCTGATAGACCAGCGGAACGAGATCCTCCGGCGCGGTCAGTCCCCAGAACGCGAGTGCCGCCTCGAGCAGCTCATGGGCCTCTGCCCGACCATCGGCCGTTCGGGCCGCGAGTCGCAGTGCCTGCTGGGCGATCGCGAACCCGCTGCCCTCGTCACCGAGCAGATATCCCCAACCACCGGCGCGCGCGGTGCGACCGTCCGGTGCTCGGCCGAAACAGATCGACCCGGTACCGCTGACGAGCGCCAGACCCCAACCTTCGGGGCAACCTGCCGCCAGCACCAGCTCGCTATCGCTGACCAAGAGAAGCCGCTCGGCGAGCGAACGAACCCGGAGTGCTGTGCTGACCCGCTCGCGGTCACCCGGCCGGTCGACCCCGGCGAGCCCGAGACACGCCACGTTCACCGGCGCATCGCTCGCAACACCGGCAGCCCTGCGGGCAGCCTGAATCGCGACCTCCACTGCAGCGACGACCCCTTCGAGCCCCACGATCTGGAGATTGCTCGAGCCGGTCGTCCCGACGCCGAGGATTCTTCCCTGCGCGTCAGCCAGCACCGCGCGGCTCGTGCTCCCGCCACCATCGATCCCGAGCAGAAGCTCAGCCGCCATCGCTCTCCTCGAGGGCGGCCCGCACGAGCCCACCGGCACGTCCGAGCCGCGACCGGGCTTCTGCAGCATCGACTCCCGCGATCGCCATCACGATCGCCGTCTTCGGCTCGCCGCCCGCCTCCTGGAGCACGCGCTGCGCATCCTGCTCGCTGAGTCCAGTCGCCTCCATCACGATGCGCACCCCGCGCTGCCAGAGCTTGCGGTTCGTGGGTCGCACATCGACCATCAGGTTCCCGAACGTCTTACCCAGCCGCACCATCACCGTCGTGCTCAAAGCAGTGAGCACAAGCTTCTGGGCCGTCCCGGCCTTCATGCGGGTCGAGCCAGCGATCACCTCCGGGCCGACGACCGGCGCGATCACCAAGTCAGCCAGATCGGCCAGCGGCGCGGGCCGATTGCACACGAGCACGGCCACGTAGGCGCCACGCTGCCGCGCTTCGCGGAGCGCCCCGCGCACGTAGGGCGTCCGTCCGCTCGCGCTGATCCCGAGCACGACGTCATCTGGCCCGCAGCCCAGCGCAGTCAGCTCGCGCGCGCCCGCCTCCTCGTCGTCCTCGGCAGCCTCGACCGGTCCGGTCAGCGCCGCCGGCCCGCCAGCGACCAGCGCGACGATTCGACCCGGCTCCAACCCGTAGGTCGGGATGCACTCGATGGCATCCAGCATCCCCAACCGGCCGGACGTCTCAGCACCGACGTAGACCAGGCGCCCACCCCGGCGCATCCGCTCGACGACCACGTCCGCCAGTGCGGCGATGGCAGTCCGCTCGGCCAGCACTGCCGGAATCACCCGCGCCTCTTCCTGCAGGATCAACTCCACGATCGCCTGGCTCGAGAGCTGGTCGATCTGCCGCGTCCGCGGGTTCACCGACTCGGTCGTTGCCTGCCGCAGCTCGTCCTGCTCGTCCATCCGTCCACTCCGCTCCTGCCACCGGCCGAAAGTGAAAAACCCGGCGATCGCTCGGACTGGTCGACCCCTGAGCCTGACTGCCGAAACCGCACCTGCAGCGTGCAGGATAGCATGCCTGTCACCGGGCTGCAGATATCGGATACGCATGGCGACCTTGCACGATCCGCCAGCGACCGAGGCAATCGCGCCCGCGCGCCATCACCCAGACCATCCGTCTCCTCATCGAGCATGAGCCGGCAACGAGCCAAGCGCGGAATCGCTCGCCTCGCGCTGCCTCAGCGCGCCCCCACTCGGTCCGATCCGCGAGCACCGACCAGCGTCGCAGCGTCAGCCAGTGACGCCAGGCTCTGTCCATCACCCGCCCGTAACCCAGCGAGCGCACCTCTCGGCCGGTTACTGGCCACCGCCCGCCTACCGGGCGAGCGCGGCTGCTCCCCAGCCAGGCGCTCCTGTGCGATCATTCCACTCGGTAGCGACTGATCGATCGCGCCGCCTTCTGACCCACGAGCGCACGCCGACAGACGAGAGGAGGAGTCCGATGCCCACCACGATCACCCAAATCGAGACCTACGATGTGCGCTTCCCGACCTCGCTCACCCTGGCCGGTTCCGACGCCATGCATCCTGACCCCGACTATTCGGCCGCCTACGTCATCCTCTACACCGATTCCCCCGGTCTGGAAGGGCACGGTCTCACCTTCACCATCGGCCGCGGCAACGAGCTCTGCGTCGCCGCCATCCACTCCCTCGCTCCGTTCGTCGTCGGCCAGCGGCTCGAGGAGATCGTCGCCGACTTCGGTCGCTACTGGGATCGCCTCACTAACGACGGTCAACTCCGCTGGGTCGGTCCGGAAAAAGGCGTGCTGCATCTGGCGACCGCTGCGGTGATCAACGCGCTGTGGGACCTCTGGGCCAAGACCGTCGGCAAGCCGGTCTGGAAGCTGCTGGCCGATCTCACGCCCGAAGAAATCGTCCGCCTCGTCCCCTTCCGCCACATCACCGATGCACTGACGCCGGACGAAGCTCTCCAACTCCTCCGCCAGCAGGCACCGACGCGCGCCGAGCGCGAACAGGAACTGTTCCGCTCCGGCTACCCCTGCTATACCACCTCGGCGGGCTGGCTCGGCTACTCGGACGAGCAGGTCGCCGCACTGGCCCGCCAGGCGATCGATCAGGGGTTCACTGCTATCAAGATGAAGGTGGGGCAAGACCTCGCTCACGATCGCGCCCGCGCTGCGCTCCTGCGCCAGGTCATCGGCCCAGACCGCAAGCTGATGATGGACGCCAACCAGCGCTGGGACGTCCCCCAAGCGATCGCCTGGATGCGGGAGTTGGCCGAGTTCGACCCCTGGTGGATCGAGGAGCCAACGCACCCGGACGACGTCCTGGGGCACAAGGCGATCGCGGAAGCCATCGCACCGATCGGCGTCGCCACCGGCGAGCACGTCGCGAACCGCGTCGTCTTCAAGCAGCTGCTCGCCTCCGGCGCCATCCGCTTCTGCCAGATCGATGCCTGCCGGCTCGGCGGCGTGAACGAGGTCATCGCCGTCCTGCTCATGGCCGCCAAGTTCGGCGTCCCGGTCTGTCCGCACGCCGGCGGCGTCGGCCTCTGCGAGTACGTCCAGCACCTCTCCATGTTCGACTACCTCGCGGTGAGCGGCAGCCTGGAGCACCGGATGATCGAGCATGTCGATCATCTCCACGAGCACTTCGTCGACCCGGTCACGGTGCGGAACGCCCGGTATCTCCCGCCGCAGCGACCGGGCTACTCGATCGAGATGAAGCGCGAGTCGCTCGAGCAGTACCGCTACCCAGAAGGTCCGGTCTGGCGCGAGTTGCGGCACCGCGCCCCGGCGAGCGAACAGCGCTGAGACCGTCGCCGTGCTGATGCGTCCGAGCGGCGCGCGTCCAGCGCTCTCCGCTCGATCGCGGTCGCCAGTTGGACGGAACACCGAGCCGCCTCCGGAATCGGGGCCGACGCCGGCACCGATCTCACCGCACTGCAACGACCCTCGGGCAACGGGTCCTTCGAGCAGACCGCCATCGCGATGCGGCAGCCCACTACTCACCCGAGTCGGGTCGAGCGAGCAGCCTCGGCTGGCCGAGCCGCAGCGGATACCAGGCCGTCAGACGTGCCTTGCCCTGCGGTCACGTCATCCCGATGACGACCGAGCGTCGGGAGCGTCCTCCGACTCGCAGCCCGCCGATGGTCCGCCCCGGGCATCGCCCACGGCGCGTCGCTGAGCGGATCGTCCCGCGCTCACCAGATCGAGGGATCGTAATCGGCGCTCCAATCGTGGAGCGTCCCGGACGGCCCCTCCCAGTAGAGATTGCCGGCGTCGTCCATCCAGGTCGGGTCAGGATTTTCGCCGCTCAACGCCTGGCTCCACTCCTCGGCCATCCAGGTATTGAAGGCATCGTGCTCGGGGTCGTAGAGACCACCACCGCTCGAGTAGAGGTCGCTGTACAGGTCGCCGGAGAAGTCGTAGCCACCGCTGTCCCAGCCGACATCCGCGAACGGGTCCTGGAAGCCGTACAGAGGCGTGCCGTAATCGAATGCACTCCAGTCCCAAGCGGGCGTCATCCCGCCGCCGTACCCCATCCCGCCACCAGCGACCCAGACGTCTGGCACCGGCCCACCCTGAAGCGGCCCCGGCTGCTCGATCAGTTGCTGTTCGGCATCCTGCAGTACCTGCGGGAGCTGGGGCACGTACTCGTCCAGGAGCCCATAGGGAGCGATGAAACTGACGATGTACCCGGTCTAGCCATCGCTCAAGATCCAGAGCACCGCCTCGTAGGGCTGTCCGTTCTGGACCGCCGCATAGGCCAACTCGATCGCCGGCCAACCGGCAAAGGACACCCACTGCGCATGGTACGCATAGAGTTGCTCGCTCCGCTGTTGCAGGCGTAAGTAGACGACCGCCGCGTACTGCAACGGATTGAGCGGCTGCGGGAGCGGCTCCGCCTGCCAGAAGAGTCCTGGCTGGAACGGCAGATTCCCGTGCGCGGGCGCTAGGTAGGCGACACGTTACCCATCGGACACCCGCTGCCAGCCGTTGGCGAGCTGATTCCGCTCCACGTTCGTCCGGCGGAGCGCCGGGGTGCCGTTCGCCGCGATCCCCGGTGTCGGCGACCCCTGGTCGCGCGTCAGGAACCACAGGCCAGCTGCTCCGATCACACCGACGGACAGACAACCACACACCAGCGCGATCGCCCCGAGCACCAGAAACCAGCCTCGCCGCGCCATGGCTCATCCCCCGGGTTCTGTCGTCTGGAAACGATCACTCGCCCCTTCGCTGCCCGCAGTCTACTGCAGCGCGGTCCTGCTCCAGGGGTCGAGCGCTTCTGGCCACTGGCCGCGGCGCCTTGTCGGCGCAGAGCGGCTGCCTATCGACCAGTCATCACCGCCTCCCTGCCAGCGCCGCGTCAACTGACCGCCGTCTGCCGGCGCATGCCCCGGGAGGCGGTGGCCGGCGCCACCGGCACCGGCGCGACTCGCACCACGAGCACCGCGCGGGCGGGCCCGCATTCGGTGGCGCCGCACCATGAGCGAGCCGGGTAGCCCGCCATCGCTGCTGCGCCCGGCCGACGCCTGAACGGGCAGTCCGGACGCTCTCCGCCGGCAAGCGGTCCCTCACGCAGCGACCGCCAGCGCCGCCCCCCGATGGGGTGACCAGCCGCGACCGTCCGCGGCTCCCTGCCAGTGCGGCGCGGCGCGACCCTTCGGTGACCAGCGGACGAGCCTGCCTCCGGCTGGTACAGACGTCGCCCCGCCGCGAACGGCTCGATCCCCGGCACAACGCTGCAATGCGTAATTTGCCCGTCGCGAAGCCGAAACGGGACTATCGACCCCTCGAGCCCGCGTTTTCCGCGTCGTATCATAGTGTTGTCCCCACGCACGTGGGGGTGTACCGGAGAACATGGCGCGACCCAAGAGCGGGCGAGCGTTGTCCCCACGCACGTGGGGGTGTACCGACGTCGCTCCTCTTGCCAACTCCGCCGCCGAGCCTCATCCCCACGCACGTGGGGTGCACCGAAATTTGAGCTACCGTTCCTCGTCGCACACGCGTTCTCGCAAGACCGGCCCCGACCGCCAGTCTGGTAGTACACTGGGCATCGCTGTGCTCGGTCGGGTGAGCCGCATCTCAGGAACGAAGGCGTTCAGCGGCACGACGACTCCGAACACGCATCGCTCCGGGTCAACGATCGGCAGGCCGGAGCGCGAGCGAGATCGAGTGCCTTCCTTCCCGACTCGATCGCACCTGGAAGTTCGACGATGCTCACGCTACGCTCCCAAAGGGGGGGACATGCGTGTTCACCTCGGCCCGCCGCCGACCGATCCCGCATTCCAGCCGGCTCCGCCCTGGCGACCGCTCCGCGAGCCTCGCCGGGCCAGCCTGGTCATCCTGCTCTCCCTGCCCCTCGGCCTTCTCGCCGCCTTTCTCTTCACCCTGCCGCTCCTCCTCCGCTCACCCGATCGCTCGCTGACGATTCCCCTCTCCGGCCTGCCCAGCCTCCTCGCTCTCCTGCTCCTCGTTCCGCTCCACGAACTTCTGCACGCCCTCCCGCTGCCCGGCTCGCTCCGCTCGCCCCAGCTCGTCCTCGGCCTTTGGCCGCGCTCGCTCCTCGCCTACGTCCAGTACCTCGGCGAGCTCGGTCGGGCGCGATTCCTCGTCGTCGCGCTCAGCCCGCTCATCGCGGTCAGCCTGCTCGCCTACGCCGGGCTCTCGCTCCTGCCCAGTCTGGCACCGTTCTGGCTCACCCTGGGCCTCCTGAACGCACTCGGCTCGGGCGCCGACCTCTTGGCGGCAGCGCTCGTCCTCACCCAGGTCTCGCCTGGCGCGCACCTGCGCAACCACGGCTGGCGGACCTACTGGCGCCCAGCCGAGCCCTCAAGGGCCGACCGTCCCACATCACCCGACTCGTGATCGACCGCTGCGCCGCCGCCCGGTGTCTCTCTCGCTCGGCCGTTTTGCGCCCTATCCGGCGCGCGGTCGCTGACTCGCTCGCCCCGCACCGGCATCGCCTCGCTGACCAGCTCCCATCGACCGTCTCGCTCCCGCCAGTACTGCGCGAACCGCACCGGCAGCGAGGCAGCACGGTAGAAATCCGCCCGATCCATTAGCTGCCAGTGCAGGTGCGGCTCCGTCGAGTGACCCGAATGCCCGCACCGGCCGATCACGTCGCTCGCCTGCACCCGCTGACCCGGCCGCACCGTGACGCTCCCGCACTGGAGATGGGCTGACAGACTGTACTCCCCCGGCCCATGCTCGATCACCACGAAGTTGCCCAACAGATCCCGTGCCAGCGGGTCGATGATCCCGATCCCTCGAGAGTCGTGGTGACCGTCGCGCACCGCGACCACCGTCCCATCGGCGGCCGCGAGGATCGGCCGACCCCATGCGAAATACTCCTCTGGCCGGCGTACATCCAGCGGCGCCGTCCGGCCGGCTCCATCGGTCACGACCAGGTCGAGCGCGTACCGTTGACCGACCAGCGACCAAGAATGCGACGTCTCCGGATCAGGTCCCCCGTTGGCAACGGTCCAGACGCCTTCGACCGGCAGGCGATACCGTCCACGCGGTCGCCAGTCGTGCGGTCCCGGCATACCCGAACGATAGCGGAGTCTGGCTGCCCCTCCCCGATCAGCTGGCGCAAGGTGAAGAGCCACACGAACGGCGAGAGGAGTCCGATCAGCTGGCTCGCGACAAAACGCACCGTCCAGCCCACTCCAGCCTGCCGACTCCACCGCGCGATGCGGTATAGCCAGGGCAGTAGGCTCGCCACGAGCGCCCACCGCAGCGGCGCCACCACCGCTAGCCGGTCGTCCAGCATCGGCAGGACCCAGCCCGCCACCCCGAGCAAGAACAGTTCTGTCTCCCAACGCTCGAGCACGTCGAGCAGGCGCCTCATCGCTCCACTTCCTCCCGTGCGTCACCGGGACGTGCCCCGTCACTGACCGCCACTGGTCCGCGCGCTCCCACCCGCCCAGCCAGCACCTTGCGCGGAAAGCCGACCACCACCAGCGCGACGGCCGCGGTGACGACGAGGAGGATCAGGAGAAAAGCCACGCTCAGCGCCTCGGCCAGCGCGCGCTCCGAGCTGGCACGCAGCGCGTCGCTCAGGCTCGGCCGCTGCGCCGGATCGAGCAATGCGTCGATCGCTGCCCGTTCCCCCAGCCGCTGCTGGATCACCCCGTTGAGCACGGCACCCAGCACGGCCACCCCCACCGCCCCACCGATCGTCCGCGACAAGCCGACCAGCGCCGTCGCGATGCCCCGCTCGCCCCACGCGACCGCGTTCTGCACCGCGATCAGGAACGCCGTCGCGCTGAACCCCATCCCGATTCCGAACAGCGCTGCCGCAGCCACCGCCCACCCCAGGACCGGCCACCGCGGGACGACCTGCAGGACGAGCGCACCAGTCAGCATCGCGCCCATGCCGACGACCACCGAACTCCGGAAGCCGAAGCGCAGGATGACGCGACCAGCTGCCGTCGAGGCTACCGACCAGCTCACAGCGAACGGCATGATCGTCAGGCCAGCCGTCGCCGCCGTCCCCGCTCCCAGACCCTGCATCGCCAGCGGGAGGAACGAGGTCAGCCCGAACATCCCCGCTCCGATCAGGATGCTGCCCAGCCCGACGACGGCCATCAACCGACGGCGGACGAGCTCCGGTGGAACGATCGGCATGGCCGCCCGCTGCTCCGTGCGCCAGAAGAGCACGAGGAGCGCCGCTCCTCCCAGCGTCGCCCCGACTGCGACGACCGGCGCCGCTCCACGTCCCTCCCCAGCGGCCGAAAGTCCCGAGAGCAGCAGCGTCATCCCGACCGTCAGGAGGAGCGCACCCCGATAGTCCAGCGGGTGCTCACGCCGCCCCACCCGCTCCTGCAGTGCTGCCCCCAACAGGCCGAGCGCGACCAGCCCGACCGGCACGTTCAGGTAGAAGATCCAGCGCCAACCGGCCAGGTCGGTGACCGCAGCCCCCACGCTCGGTCCCGCCACCGCCGCAGCACCCCAGACGGCGCTCGTCAGCCCCTGCAAGCGGGCCCGCTGCTCGAGCGGGAAGAGATCCCCCAGGACGGTCAGCGTCACTGGGATGATTCCGCCCGCTCCCAGTCCCTGCAGCGCGCGGAACAGGACCAGCTGCAGCATCGATTGGGCCAGGCCACAGAGCGCCGATCCGGCCAGGAAGAGCGTGATCGCTGCGAGCAGGATCCGCTTGCGCCCATACAGGTCAGCCAGCCGACCATACAGCGGGATCGTGGTCGTCGAGGTCAACAGATACGCCGTAACGACCCAGGGGTAGAGCGCGAAGCTGCGCAATTCCCCGACGATCGTCGGCATCGCCGTCCCGACGATCGAAACGTCCAGGGCAGCCAGAAAGGTCGCCGCGAGCACGCCGCTCACGATGGCGACGGTCCGCCTCCGTCCGAGCTCCGGTCGTTGTGCTAGCGGCCACACCATGGCGACCCTCTCGACCCGGTCAGAAAGGCAGCGAACCTCGTCGGAACCGTCCTCGTGCTCGTCAACCGGCACTGCCGCGATTACCATATCGCGTGAGCCGCATCGGCAAGCACGACCTGCAGGCGGCAGGGCGCAGTCTACGGTGCGAGCCGGAGGGCAGCAAGATGAGCGTGACCACCATTCGCGGACGGCAGCTCGTTCGGGCGTCGTCGACCGGACGATGGGTCCAGTTGCTCCTCAGCCTGGCCGTGCTGTCGGCAGTTGTCGCGTGGCCATCGCTCGCCACTGCCGCGCCGACCGGGCACGACGCGTTCCTCGACACCTGGGCGCGCAGCGACTTGCCCGTCGCCGAAGGCCGCGTCGACCGCACCTGGATGTGGGGACCCGAGCCGTTCACGGTACCGCTTCGCGAGCCCTACGTCGACGCGCCGGGTGGCACGCGCCTCGTCCAGTACTTCGACAAGTCCCGCATGGAGATCACCGACCCGGCGGCTGACCGCGCGTCACCCTGGTACGTGACCAACGGGCTCCTCGCCAAGGAGCTGATCACCGGCCAGCTCCAGCTCGGTGACCAGACCTTTCAGACGCATCCTCCCGCAGTCGTCAACGTCGCCGGTGACCCCGACGATCCAGCAGCTCCGACCTACGCCACGTTCTCCTCGCTCCTCACTGCACCAGCCCTGCCCATCGGCAGTGTCGTGACCCAGACGCTCGATCGTGCTGGCCAGGTGGGGAACGACCCGGCCCTGGCACGCTATGGCGTGACCGCCGCCCTCCTCGTCTCGGAGACCGGCCACACCGTCGCCTCGGTCTTCTGGAGCTTTATGAACAGTCGTGGCACGGTCTACACTGGCTGGCGGTTCCGCGAGGATGCGCTCTTCCCCAATCCCTTCTATGCCACCGGTTTCCCGATCACCGAGCCCTACTGGACGCGCGTCCGCGTCGGGGGCACGCCGCGCGACGTGCTCGTCCAGTGCTTCGAGCGGCGTTGTCTCACCTACACGCCCGACAATCCGCCCGGCTGGCAGGTCGAGGCCGGTAACGTCGGGCAGCACTACTACCGCTGGCGCTACGAGCAGCTGGGACAGCCGGTGCAGGAGGCAGGCGTCTACCAGTTGGCCACAGTCACCAACGTGGTCGATGGCGACACGATCGACGTCCGCTTCGCCGATGGTCGCACCGCCCGCGTCCGCCTGATCGGCGTCGACACCCCTGAGGTGTACGGTGAGGTCGAGTGTTTCGGCGTGGCTGCCTCGCAGTTCACCGCCGAGTGGTTGGCCGGCAAGGAGGTGGCGCTCCAGCGCGACGTCTCGGAGACCGACCGCTACGGGCGGCTCCTCCGCTACGTCTGGATCGGCCCCTATCTCTTTAACGAGGTGCTGGTCCGGCGTGGCTACGCCGGCGTCGCCACCTATCCGCCGGACGTCGCCTACGCCGGGCGTTTCGTCGAAGCCGAGCGAGCGGCGCGGGAGGAACGGGCCGGGCTGTGGGGCGTCTGCCCGGTTCCGCCAGTGGGACGCGATACGGAACCAGCCCCACCGCCGGGACCAGCGCCATCCCCGTCACCGACGCCGACGCCAGCACCCAACTGCGATCCGAGCTATCCGACCGTCTGCATCCCGCCTCCTCCGCCTGACCTGGACTGCGCGGATATCCCCTACCGTCGTTTCCCGGTCCTCCCACCCGATCCGCATCGCTTCGACCCGGACCGCGACGGCATCGGCTGCGAGAGCGGATAGCTCGGACACCAACGAGCCAGCGAACGCACCCCTGTCCGATCCGCTCGCGCGGCCTGCCGGACATGGCATCACGATTCAGGACTGCACTGATTCGGCTGTCGCCCGCGTGACGGGTGAGGATCGGGGAGGATGATCGGTCTCACTGCAGCGACTGGTCGGTTGGGTCGACTCGTCATCGCCGAACTCCTCCAGCGAGTTCCCCCCGACCGAGTGGTCGCACGCGCTCGCGATCTCAACAGGGCGAGTGATCTCGCTGCACAGGGTATCACTGTTCGCCCTGCCGACTACGACGATCCGGCGAGGCTCGATGCAGCGCTCCGCGGTATCCAGCGCCTCCTGCTCATCTCGGGCAGCGAGGTCGGCCGGCGCGTCCAACAGCACCGGAAGGTCATCGCTGCCGCGGTGCGGGCGTCCAGCTCCTCGCCGACACGAGCCTCCTCCACGCCGACCGTTCGCCGCTCCGCTTCTTAGCTCTCGAGCACCCGGCGCCCGAGCACGCCCTGCAGGAGAGCGGTCATTCCTCGGTCATTTTGCGCCACGGCTGGTATACCGAGAACTGCGAGGAACGCGCCCGTCACGCGGCGGCCATCGGCGAACCCGTCAGTGCGGCTGGCACAGCACGCCTGTCACCCGCATCCCGCGCCCACTATGCGGTCGCCGCCGCAGTTGTGCTCACTGGAGACGGGCACGCTGGGCAGATCGACGAACTGGCTGGTGATGAAGCCTGGCCGATTGCTGATCTGGCCCAGGCCATCAGCGAGGTGGTCGGGCGGCCCATCGTCTTGCGCCAAGCCAGCCCTGCGGAGTACCGTGCCTTCCTTCTCCCAGGAGGCACGCCCGAACCAATCGCTGACGTGCTCCTGACCATCGAGACCAGCATCGCGCCGGAGGCACTCTTCGACGACAGCCAGACGTTGAGTCGCCTCAGCGGCCGACCGACCACGCCGCTCCGCACAGTCCTGCGGACGTGGCTGCGCGCCTGAGTCAGCCACAGGCTGCAACGGCCAGTCTCGCTCCACGTGAGGGCACCCGGCCGCCAGCGCCGCCTCACCCGCGGCGCAACGCGCGCCGCTCCATCGCGCGTCGCTGCATGATCGGCTCATCTCTCAGCAGGCGCGGCCACGATTCCCTGCGGCCGCTGGGTGGTAACACCAGTGTTCCCGCAGCCGCTCCATTCGGGTACCCGGAGAATCGCGCGGTCACCGACCGACGATCCAGCCCGAGCCTCCGAGCAGGCGGTCGCGGGATCGGCCCGGCACGACCGCGCTCGATCGCGGGAGAACACCGCCGAGGAAAGGGAGGTGCGACGTGCGCCTTTTTCGCTCGCTCGCCGCGGGCACGCTGGGGATCGTGGGCGGGATTCTCCTCTTCGCATGGCTGGTCGCCTCCTTCGTCCTCGACCTGCTCGCGGTCTACCTCACCTTGGGCGGCCTGGCGGTGCTCCTCGGCATCGTCTTGGCTCCCATCGTCTTCGTCATCGCCCCGTGGTATGCTGGGCTCGCGCACGGCTTTTGGTGGCCGCTGATCGTCGAGTACGGCGGGCTGGTCGTCTTGGGCCTCGTCTTCGGCCTGGCCGAGAAGCTCTTCAGCACCCGCGAGTGATTCCCGTCTCCCGCCGATCTGCCTCGGCGATGCCTGCCGATCGCCCCGTCGCTTCTCTCGGTGCGGCCGGTCATCCGGTTGTCCCAGCCGCAACCGCACTGCGTACGAGGGCCCCAAGAGAGCCGGTCGCGGGTCCAGCCAGCCCTGCGACGATACATCTGCCCTCTTCAGTCACCAGTCCTTCCTCGTCGAGAGGGGAACCGCGTCTCGGCTCAGCAGGTAGCCGCAAAGTCCGTTCCGATTCGGGATGATGTTCCCAGAAGTCGTTCACTGCTCCCGCCGATGCTCATCGACGAGAGAAAGGACGCACGGTGCTGATGCGCGACGTCTTCTTGCGTCGCCAGCCGGTCCTCACGCGTCGTCTCGACGTCTGGGGCTACCAGGTCAGCGCGAGTCACCCGAGCCTTGTGCAGCCGCCGCCTGCGCTGAGTGGGTCCGCCACGCATCCCGACCTGTCGGAGGCCGAAGCTCGGCTGGTGTTCGACACGCTCGCCGAAGTCGGGCTCCCCGCCCTGGTCGGCGACTCCATAGCGCTCATCGAGCTTTCTCCCGCCGCGGCGCTCGCTGCCCAGGACTTCTTGGCGGGACTCGCGACGCCGGATCGGCTGATCCCGCTCCTGACGCTCGAACCCCCACCCGATCGACAACTCCTGCTTGATGCGATTGCCGCACTGCGCAGCCACGGCTTTCGCGTCGGAACCGCTGGTGTTCCGAGCGATGAGGTGCTGCAGGCGGTCACTCGGACGATCGATCTCGTCGCCGTGGAGTACAGCCGAGCGAACACTCGACTGGACACACTGGCCAGTCACCTTCGCGCGGGGCGTGCCCTCCTTTTGGTCACGGGGATCGAGGACTATCAGGCCTTCGACCGATGCCGGGAACAGCGCGTGACGCTGTTCGCTGGGACATTCCTCGCGCTCCCACGCCCCGTCCGCGCGCTCCGCGCTCCGACCAGCCGCGCGCTCCTCCTGTTGCTCGCGCGGCTGCAAGATCCCGAGGTGGAATTCTCCGAACTCGAGGCACTGATCTCCCTCGACGTCGGCCTGACCTATCGGCTCTTGCGACTCGTCAATACGGTCTGGCTCGGTCGGCGGCGCATCGAGTCGGTTCGCCAGGCTCTGCTCGTGCTCGGTACGCGTCTGGTCTCCGCCTGGGTAACGCTCCTGCTCATGGCGGACATTCCCGACAAGCCTCAGGAATTGCTTACCCTGGCGATCGTCCGTGCGCGCATGGCTGAACTCGTCGCCGCCGCACGCGGGCGAACCAGCCGCGAATCGGCCTTCTTGGTGGGACTGCTGTCGGTCCTCGATGCGCTACTCGATCAGCCGATGTCCGACCTCGTCGCAGCTCTCCCACTCGCTGACGAGCTCGCGGCTGCACTGCTCCACCGGGAAGGTGAGCTCGGCCTCGTCCTCGATATCGTGCTGGCCTACGAGCGGGGCGATTGGCTGCGCCTGCCTGCAAGCGGACTTCGACCATCGCTCCTCAGCTCGGCGTACGTGGATGCGCTGGCCTTCGCCCGCGAGATCGAGTCAGCATTGGCTGCGTGAATGTCCGTTCGCGAACTACTCATCACTCGACAACCGGTCTTCGACCGCCACCTGGAAACGGCCGCCTACGAACATCGCTACGGTCAGCCCGGCGGGCATGCTGGTGCGCCGTCGACGCAGGACGCAGAGCGCCTTCTCGACACCATGCTGGACCTGGGGCTCGACCAACTGGTCGGTGCTCGCGCTGCCATCGTCGCCTTCCCTCCTTCCTTTCTCAGCAGCTCGCTCCCCGAACTGGTCGCATTCCTTCCGGCCGATCGTCTGATGGTGCTCGTCGAGCTCCCAGACTACCTGCGCAGCGATGTGCGCGACGCACTACGCCGACTCGCCCACCACGGCTGCCAGATCCTTCTCGGACTCGATCTTCTCGAGACGCACCCACCCTCGATCGATGACGTCGATGCCGTCCGGGTGCGGCTCCCGAATCCCACAGTGCTCCAGGAGCAGCGCAGACGCCTCGAAGCGCTGCCCGCGGAACTCCTCGCACCGCTCGCCTCCTTTCGGTCCGGAACCTTGCGTGTTCTCGTCTCGGATATCCGAACCTATCATGAGTTCGTAATGTGCCGTGACTTCGGCGTCGATCTGTTCCAAGGCCCCTTCCTCTTC
>Ga0308310_1000628_pt1 | contig 15604 bp, 8 predicted proteins | sample HotsprSampleMS65_FD_203672 | JGI IMG/M metagenome (GOLD analysis project Ga0308310, IMG submission 203672) | Hot spring phototrophic mat microbial communities from Mushroom Spring, Yellowstone National Park, Wyoming, United States - 20090730_MS65 ...
AGGAGGTAGAAGAGGCGGTCAAAGAGACCATCGCTAAAGCTTCGCCGGGCGGGGGACACATTCTGGCGTCCAGTAACTCTATTCACCCTGCCGTCAAGCCAGAGAACTACGTGGCGATGGTGGAGGCAGCGCGCAAATACGGCAACTATCCGATAGACCCGAAGCTGGTGGCGGAATATCGGCAAAGAAGCTATATGCGGCGGTATATCAAGGCATGAGACCGGCTCAGGGTGCCAGAGAAGCCGTCGCCTGTCGGCAGGGCTTTCTTATCCCACCACCACGTTCACCAGCCTGTTCGGCACCACGATGACTTTCTTCACTGTTTTGCCGTTGGTGAACTGCTGAACCTTCGGGCTGGAAAGGGCAAGCCGTTCCAGCTCCTCCTGCGGGGTGTCTACTGGCACGACCAGCACATCGCGCAGCTTGCCGTTGACCTGTACAACAATGTTCATCTCCTCCGCTGCCGCGACTGCCTCATCGTACTCAGGATAGGGCTTGTTGTAGGTGAAGCCTTCGTAACCCAGCCGCTCCCACAGCTCATCCGCGATGTGCGGCGTGAACGGCGCCAGTACCAGTATCAGCGAGTGTATCGCCTCGCTGAAAGCAGGTGAGGCTATCAGCGAGTCCTTCAGGTCGTACATCAGGTTCACCCACTCCATCACCGCCGCCACCGCGGTGTTGAAGCGGAAGTCCTCGATATCCTCACCCACCTTTTTAATCGTCTGGTGTGTTTTGCGGCGCAGTTTGCGTTCGTCCGCGCTCAGCTCCGCCCCCTGCAACTTCTCTTTCCAGTCGCGGTGATAGTGCGGGATGGCGTCCAGCACCAGCCGCCACACGCGGTGCAGGAAGCGGTTCGCGCCGCTGACGCCCTCCTCGCGCCACTCAATCGCCTGGTCAAAGGGGGCAACGAACAGCTCATACAGGCGCAGGGTATCCGCGCCGTGCTTCTCTACCACCGCATCGGGCGTGACCACGTTGCCCTTCGACTTGGACATCTTCACCATCACGTCGGGGTTGTCGGGGTCAGGTGCCAGCACCATACCTTGATTGCGCAGCGTCAGGAACGGTTCCACGAAATGCACCAGCCCGGCGTCGTACATCACCTTCACCCAGAAGCGGGCATACAGCAGGTGCATGACTGCGTGCTCGGCACCACCCACATACACGTCCACTGGCAGCCAGTACCGCACCGCGTCCGGGTTGAAGGGGCGGTTGGTCTCGTGCGGGCTGGCGAAGCGCAGGAAGTACCACGACGAACAGGCAAAACCGCCCATCGTGTCGGTCTCGCGCTCGGCAGGCCCACCGCATTGCGGGCAGATGGTGTTCACGAACTCCGGGATGTTCGCCAATGGGGATTTGCCGGTGCCCGTCGGCTCATAGTGTTCCACGTCGGGCAGCAGTACGGGCAGCTGGTCTTGCGGCACCGCTACTTCGCCGCACTTTGGGCAGTGGATGATGGGGATGGGCGCGCCCCAGTAACGCTGTCGGCTAATCAGCCAGTCGCGCAGGCGGTAGTTGACGCGCCGCTTGCCGATGCCTCGCTCTTCCATCCAGTCGGCGATGCGTTTTTTGCCTTCTTCGCTGGGCAACCCGCTGAATTCGCCGCTATTGACCATCGTGCCCTCGCCGGTGTATGCCTGCTCCAGAGGTTCGCCGTTCCAGCCGGGCGGGGCGATGACCACCGGAATGGGCAGTCCATAGCGTTTGGCGAAGTCAAAGTCGCGCTCGTCGTGTGCAGGCACTGCCATAATCGCGCCTGTGCCGTAGCCCATCAGCACGTAATCGGCAATGAAGATGGGCACCAGTTGACCGTTCACGGGGTTGATGGCGTAGGCTCCGGTAAACACGCCATCGCGCACGCGCTCGGTGGACAGGCGTTCGATCTCCGTCTCACGCTGGCTGCGGGCGATATATGCCTCCACCTCTTCACGGCGGTCGGGGGTGGTAATCTCGCGCACTAGGGGATGCTCCGGCGCCAGCACCGCAAAGGACATGCCGAAGGTGGTGTCCACTCGCGTGGTGAACACGCGGAAGGATTTGCCCGACGGCTTGCCCTGCGCATCAGCGACCTGCATCTCGAACTCCACGCCCTCGCTGCGCCCGATCCAGTTGCGCTGCATCATCTTGATGCCTTCGGGCCAGTTAATCAGCTCCAGATCATTCAGCAACCGCTCGGCGTAATCGGTAATTTTGAAGAACCACTGGGGCAGGTCGCGCTTCTCCACCATGCTGCCACACCGCCAGCACGCGCCGCCTTCCACCTCTTCGTTCGCCAGCACCGTCTTGCAGGAGGGGCACCAGTTGGCAGGGGCGGTGGAGCGATATGCCAGCCCACGCTTGTAAAGCAGCAGGAAGAACCATTGCGTCCACTTATAGTAATCCGGCGAGCTGGAGTTAATCTCGCGACTCCAGTCGTAAGAGATGCCTATCATGTTCATTTGCCGCTTGTAGTTGGCGATGTAGCGAGGCACCGTCTTGCTGGGGTGCGAGCGTTTGCGGATGGCTTCGTTCTCGGCAGGCAGACCAAACGCATCCCACCCCATCGGGTGCAACACGTTAAAGCCCTTCATGTGTTTGTAGCGGCAGAAGGCATCGGTGGGAATGTAGTTGCGGCAGTGACCGACCGATAGCCCATCTCCCGAAGGATAGGGGAAAAAGTCCAGAGCATACAGTTTCGGTTTTGGGCTGAAGTCCTCTGCCCGAAACAGCTGCGCTTCCTGCCAGCGTTTTTGCCATTTTTGTTCTATCTGTTGTGGCTGGTATTTCTCTTCCATCAGAGACCCCCCGTTGCCGAGCGTCGCAGTAGTATCAGTATAACGTGAGGCACGGGGGCTTTGCAAGGGAGTTTGCGAAAATAGCTGGGGTGCGTAAGGTGTCTAAGCACCCCAGCTCGTGAATCTACTTGGAATCTTTGGCGATGTGGCGGTCAACCTCGTGCAGTATCAGGTTGGCTATCGAATCTTTAGAGACTGGCCAGATGTACTCTACCTGCACGTTGGGGAACCGATTTTGGGCGCGTGCCACCTTCATGGGAATGTCCACTTCCGAATGCATGCCGCCAGGAATGACCATTGTAGTGAAAACCAGGATGCGTTTGGCGCCTTGTTGAACCGCGAGCGCGATGGCTTCCTCCACATCCAGCCCGCAGAACTCGTTGTGTGCGACCAACACGTGGTCGAATCGTTTTGAGTTGACAATCGCTTGTGCGACCCGCTCGACGGCGGCGTTGTATGGGTCGTTTTGTGGAGTGCGTGGATGGCGCCGACATTCCCGCTCGAGCGCACGGAACTCACTTAACACGCTGGCAGGCACTTTGTCCTCTCCTCCCGCCAGCTCAATCTGCCGCTCCAGTTCCATCATTTTTCGCAGTTTGTCTCGCGAGAAGTCGGAGGCTGGGATGCCGTGTCCGACGATAACAAGCGCCATGCCAGCCTGTTTCGTTGCCTTCACTGCCGTCGTGTCGGTATTTTGTGCTTTCTCCTGCGCCCATGTGCTGCACCACACCCCGATCAAGAGCAGGGTGGCACATGCTAACGCAAACCTTCTCATGTTCATTTAGAGTCACCTCCTGTCGCGATGTTAGGTTTGACAAAGCCTTGGGGGGGCTGATACAGCGGTTTGACGTTACTGGAGGGAGCGGTTGCTTGCGCGATGCCGCGCAGTTCCTCCATCTGCAGCTCCTGCGCCTGTTTCACGCTGAGAGAGGCGTGCGTGGTACGCCAACTCAGCCAAGCGGAAATCGCCAACGCAAGCAGGGCACAGGCAACAAGCAGCATCAGCGTTCGGGCTTTCACCTTCGGATGCCCTCCTGATGGTAGGGAGTGTATCGCATCGTGCCGCCAGCGTCCACGCTGACCAGTCCTGCGGGCGTGCGCACCCATTTGGCGTGCCCGTCGGCAAATGCCACATTCACCCCATCTCGGTGTCGGCGGTAAAAGTGGCGCTCACCGAGCCGGTCATGCGCTCCCTGCAAACAGATCCCGGTGACCTCGCAGTCGAAATGCCTCCAGCGCATGTATACTTTCCATGCACCGTCGTGATCAGTTAGCAAGAGGGTTTCGCCAGCGCGGTCTAACTGCGCCAAGCTACGCCACAGGGTCCCGTTGTAAGGGCTGGTGGGGGCAACGGAGAAAATCAGACTGATGTTGACCGTGTAGTCCCAAGGTAAATACCTAGCGCATGGGTCTGTCCCAGCAGGCCAGCAGTAGCCATGCTGAGCGGCAGCCGGACACTGCCCTAAGGCGATGCTCTTGTGATAAGGCATCAGCGTCTGAAGGTATGTGGTTTGAAACCCTTCGCCGATGTCATACCTCATGAACACGCCAGGAAGCGCTTCGTCGTAGTCCTGTGCATACATCAGTGAGGCTACTGATAGTTGGCGAAGGTTCGACACACAACTGGCGCCGTGTGCCTGTGCTCGCGCTTGAGCGAAAACCGGTAGCAAAATCGCGGCGAGTATCGCGATAATCGCGATAACCACCAACAACTCGATGAGAGTGAAACCTCTTGACCGTTTCAACCTGGTATCCTCCTTCCATTGATGGTTGACTGCATATATAATACCATACGAAACAGTAATTTTTCAATCTTATAAAAAATTTTTGTAGACTAATAGTAACTATTTTCAAATAATTGCCAAATCCTGCAACCGTTCCACAGCTTCTTACGGCGCAAGCAGCCCGTGTGTAACGCATCTGCCTGCACGCCTCCTGAGGTTAAGCGAAAAGCCTGTTACAATAATATGTGTGGTAGCCGTAACGGTGTCCGACCCTCATTTTAGAACAACGGATGGTTTTATCAATGTGCAAACCACTTTCCCCGCTCCGCGAGGGAGGCAGGAGTACAAACATGTCCCGAACGCCGGTGCTTTTTCTGTTCATGATTGGCTGCACGCTGTGCTTCGCGCAAAACCCTGTGACCAACGGCGGATTCGAGATTCTGGATGCACAGGGCAGACCCGTCGACTGGCAACTGCTGGGAGAGACGGTAACTGCGACCACCGATGCTCATTCTGGCAAGTATGCCCTGCGCTTCGAGCGCGGTGTCGCACCAAACGTGCCGCCAGAAATCGGTTTGAACCGCGACTGGATGCCCGACAATGGTCAACAGGGCAAGATGCTCGCCGAGCGCAAAGGGGGTATTGTCTTCTGGTACAAGCTGGTTTCGGCAGCGCCCAACGCCGAAGTGAGCGTTCAAGTCATCCCGATGAGCGCGCGCCCCTTCGAAGATACAGGCTCCGCCCGCGCTATCTATCGCATCCCCCTGCAGCGTGCAGGCGACGGTCGCTGGCATCGGGGCAAGCTGGTCTACGACTTCACCGACAACCCGAAGGTGAAGTGGGTGCACGTGGGTGTCCGATTAACGGGTGGTCCCGCCGTGCTGATTGTGGACGATATGGAATATGCGGAGCGGGTAGGGGCGGTGTTGCAGTTCGAGAAGATGCACTTTTACCCCGATACAGCCGCCCCCGCCAGCGGAGGCATGTTCACCTTTTCGGTGACCAATGCGGGCGATACCCCTTCGCAACCGGTGCAGGCGGCGGTGCGCGCCCCTGAAGGATGGCAGGTGCAGCCGCTGCGCGTGCCTGAGGCTCGCCCCATCGCGCCGGGGGATGGGATCACTTTCCGCTGGCGGGTGCAGGGGTCGTTGAAACCGTCTGCCCTGTATCTGACGGCTGCTGACGATAACGAGACCGTGCAGGAAACCTTCCCGCTCACCCCACGTGTGGAGCTGCAGAGTGTGCTGATGAAGCCCGCGATGGTTGCACCCGGTGGAACCGCCGAGATTGTGGCGACGGTGCATAATCGTGGTGTGGCTATCGCGGAAGGGGTGGAGTTGCGCTGTACGTTGCCTCCTGGTTCTCCCCTCACTATCGTGGGTAGCGACACGCAGACGGTGACACCGATTGCCCCCGGACGGAAGGCAGTAGTGCGATGGAAGATACGGGCACACAGGCGACTGGGAGAGTGGCGGGTGCATTGCGCTTTGCGCGCGCCGGAGACCTCCCCGCAAAACGCTACCAGCACCCTTATCGTTACTGATGCCCTCCACCGTTCAGCGCAACGGGTGGCGGGTGCGCTGTGGATACGGCAGGGGTCTGACCGCACCATTGGCGAACTGCGCGTGGGCAGCCGGGTGGTGGCGCGAATGCCTCACCTGGGCAGCGTGTTGGTGAAACTACCCGATGGCTCGGTGCAACGGCTCTACGCGCGTTATAGTGCGCCCGCCAGGCGAAGCCCAAAGGCTCCGGTAACGCTATCGGGCAGCGCCAGTGACCGCGCAGGCGCACGGTGGACCTTCACGCTGAGCCTGCAAGCGCTGGATGCTCAGACGCTGCGAGTGGCATACGCCTGCGTACCCAACCGCCCGCGCGAGATACTCTCCTTCGAAGGCCCGATGCTACTCGTTGGCGACGGCACCACCGCCGACGCGAAACAGGAAGCCCTCTTTCCGGGACTGGAGTGGCTCTCGCCCGACGAAGTGAGCAGTAGCGATTTGGACATCGCGAAAGACCATCCCGACCGCGTGCGCTTTGTGCCGCATCCGCATAAGGTCACTATCCCTGCCATGGGGGTGAAAACGCCACTGGCAACAGTGGGACTATTGTGGAACATGTATGACCAATGGGCGAAAGGGCAAGATCGCTCGCAGCCAGTGTTTGCCGTACCCGACAGGCTACAGGGAACGGCGGCGCATCGCCTCGGTCTAATTGCGCCCAACGTGCCTGCGGGCTTAGGTGAGAACCGCCTGACCGCCGAAAAGCCGTTCCGCGTTTCCCCGAACGCCCCTCTCCGTCTGCACGCGATAATCTATGTCAACCCGCAGGCGAGGGACGCGCTGAGTGTGGTGGACGCCTGGTTTGCACACTTTCGCCCAGACCCCCCGCTACCTGCCCCGCAGGGTGATGACCTGAGGCAGATTGCATGGAGTATGAAGGCGTATACCGACTCGTTGTGGGTTTCGGACGAGGAAGGCTGGCTGCCGTTTCAGGGCGGACCGGCAATCTGGTCGCGCCCGGCTTTTCGGCTGGACTATGTGTACGACCTGTTGAAGGCACTCACCATCTTGCCGAACCATCCCGAAGCCTCAGCGTGGCGTGCCATGGTAGAAAGGACTCAATCCCGAGTGAGCATGGTGGGCATTCCGCAGGCGGAGGACATGCAGTTCGAGCACGGTGATACCGAGAACACCCTGTCTTTCCTGCGTTCTCGGGCACTGGAGCTGATGCAGTCCCAGAACCCCGACGGTTCCTGGGGCTTCGACGCCGACCGACGTGACACCGGCGTGTTCAAAGGCTACGACTATCACCTGCTGGGACCACCCGATGCAGTGGAGGTTGGCACGTGCGCCCGCAACGCATACGAGGTACTGCGCTATGCCCGCATCTCCGGCAGTGTGGAGGCGTATCGCGCTGGGGCGAAGACGCTGGAGTTCATGCGGCGCTTCACTGTACCGCGCGCGGCACAGGTGTGGGAGGTTCCGGTGCATACCCCCGACATCCTCGCTGCCGCCGATGCCATCGACGCTTATATCGAGGGATACTGGTTCAGCGGTGATGCACGCTGGCTGGCGGAGGCGCGCCGGTGGGCACGGGCAGGATTGCCCTTTGTGTATGTGTGGAACGCGCATGGCAAGCCCTGGATGCGCTACGGGTCTATCCCTGTTTTCGGGGCGACGTGGTATGTGGGCAGCTGGTTTGGCAACATCGTGCAGTGGAATGGCTTGCGTTATGCTTACGCACTCATCAAACTATGCGAAACCGACAGGACTGCCCCCGCGCTGTGGAAGCAGGTCGCTTTGGGCATCACGCGCAGCGCGATGTATCAGCAGTCCACGTCTGGCAAGAACATCACCCTCTGGCCCGACAGCTACCACACCATTACCGACGTGCGCGCCGCCTGGGACTTCCCGCCGCGGCAGATACTCAAAAACGTCTATCACTTTCTGGGGCGTGAGGAAGAGCCGAGAACCTTGCGCCTTTCCAGCGGCATCCGTATCAGCAGTCGCGCGGTTAAAATACAGGCAGGCGAGGCGGGCGATACCCTGCGCGTGGTGCTGCGCCATCCGAAAGGCGAGCGCGGCAACCTGTTGATAAGCGGCGTGTCTCGACCAGCGCAGGTGCTGTTGCAGGGACAACCTTTGCCGGAGGTAGAGCGTCTGACTCCCGAATCTCGTGCGGAAAGCTGCTGGAAGTACTCGCAGGCGCACCGTGCGCTGGTGGTATGGCTGGCGACGGACGCGGAAGTCTCGGTGGAAGTACGCGGCGTGCAGAGGGCGAACATACCCGCCTTCCCCCGCATCATGACGGAGCTCAGGTTCGAGTTCGAAGAGGACACCGAAGGCTGGGAACCCGCCAACGACCTGGAGCCGTTGCAGGTTCGGCGCGGCTCACTGCTGGCTCGCTCCACTGGCAGCGACCCTTATATGGTGCGTCCGCTGTGTCGGCTGGACGGCGACTCTATCCGCTATATCCGCATCCGCCTGCGTGGCACGGGCAATCGCGGTGCCCAGTTCTACTGGACAACCCTTAGCTCGCCCGGCTTTGACGAGAGCAAGGTGATACGGTTCGAGTTACCGCTGGACGGCGAGTGGCACAAGGTGGTTCTGCCCGTTGGGGAGCACCCGCTCTGGCGCGGGCAAACGATTACCGGTATCCGCTTGGATCCGGGGTCTGCTGCTAATACGGAGGTGGAGATAGAATGGATTCGGGGAGAAAGCCGGTAAGCCATGAGTTGCGCGCACAAACTGGAGAGCGAACCTCCCGGTGAGCCGACTCCCCCAGCCCTATCCGCGTGGATGGATTTTGCCCTCCTCAGCCTTCCCCGCAGGCGGGGAGGGGTTTACGGCTCGGCGGGAGACCTGTCTCTGGAGAAGGGGGCTTGTCGCTTACGGGACGGCGATGACACCACTGCCCGCCACAGGCTGACACACGAACATATCGGGTTCCAGCCCACGCGGGGCGTAGTAGCGGTCGATAAGCGCGTGTTGCACGGCGTCGCAGGCGTCTGCGCGCACCAGCACGAGGATACAGCCGCCAAGCCCTGCGCCCAGTATCTGCGCGCCCAGCACACCGGGCACCTGCAGGGCGACATCCACCATCCAGTCGATCTCGGGAGTGCTGCAGGCGTATGCGCCCGGTTGCAGTACCAAATCAGCATCTCTGGCGCGAACCTCCGCCTGCCGAGACAGGCTCTGCAGGGCGGAGTCGGAGTAGTCCATCTGGAACGGCTGGTACTCACTGCCGTCTTGGTTCCAGCGGGCGACACGGTCGCCATCGTGCGAGCGGTTCATCCACAGCCCGAAGGTGTGCAGTTGCCCGTTGCGTAACACGTCGGCGGTGCGGCGGCTGCGCTCGCACTCTGCCAGCCCGAACAGCACGACCGCACGCAGGGGATAGCGGTTCAGTTTCTCGTCATGCGTACTCAGGTAGGGCAGGACGCGCTCGACGGGCAGGCGTTCCAGTATCTCCTGTCTCTCGACAAGCTCCGGCAGGTGGCTCAGCAGTCGGTAGAGCTCGGCAAGCGAGATGCCCAGCTGCCCGGTGTTCACATCGCGCAGATGCTCGATGCGCGGCGCAAGGTGTGGGAAGGTGTGCTTCAGCCACTCTCTGCCCAGATGGTAGCACGCCACGCGGTGATTAAACTGGTCGCGTGCGCCGGCGGTCTTCTTCGCCTGTTGGTGCGAATGGCACACCAGGAAGCGATAACCTTTCGGGAAGGGGGTGGTTCCCATCACCTGAAACGGGAAAAAGCGCATGGTCACAACGGCGTCGCGCTGTGCGAATTTCATCGCTGCGTGGTCGCCTGCGCCCCCGCGCGTGCCCACATACCACTCGGCTTCCCCACACAAATCCACGAACTGCTCCGGCGGCAGGGCAAAGCGGTTGAGATGCAGCAAAGCTTCCATCGTCGCCACCACCACTGCCGATGAGGAGCTCAGCCCCGCGCCGATAGGCACATCTCCGTCTGCGCTCAGGTTAAAGCCGGGCAGGCGGAAGTCGGCGAAGTGTGCCTGCAGGCGGGCGCAGGCGGCTTTGACATACTGCGACCACTCGCCGCGAGCGGCTGCCGCCGCCTGTAGCACCGGCGCACTGTTCACGAACTCCACCCACGCGCCAGGCTGATAGCCCTGCAGCAGGTCGTCCAGCAAAAACTCGCGCGGAGGGAACTCCTTCGGGCGCAGGTTCTGCAGTTGCACCTGGCGGTCGCAGCGCAAGCCCACCACCACGTGTACATCGCGGTCGATGGCAATCATGTTGACGTGCCCACCCTGATGGTCGATGTGCCTGCCCATGATGTTGACCCTGCCCGGTGCGCGCGCTATCACCACCGGCTGGTCACCAAAACGTTGCAGGTGCAGGGCCAGCAACGCCAGCAGACGGCGACGCTTGCTCTCGGCGCTGGCATCGTCTCCCCCGTAGGTCTCGCGCAGCAGGCGCAGGATATCCGCATCGCCCGCCTCCAACGCGGCAAGCCACTGGCTGACGGTGCGCACCCCGCGCACCGGCTCCTGCACCTGCATCCCACGTCGGGTGGTGAGGTATCGCTCGATAGCCTGCAGCTCTTCGGGGGTGTTGAAAGCCATCGCCTCTTCGGGATAGGCGACCGGTACGGTCTGGATGTTCGCCCCGCGCTGAGCCAGCAATGCCACGATGTCAGTGAGATACTCCTCGCCCTGTGCGTTATCGGCGGACAACCTGCTGAGCGCATCGTAGAGCAGGGGGGCGCGGAACAGATAGACCGACAGGTTCGCCTCCTGAGCGCTTTCCACCTGTTCCACCGGCAGAACGGCGCGCCCCGAGCGAATCCCGTCCTCCTGCGGTATCCTTTCCGGCGGGATAACCTCGCCGCGCTCGATAGCCTGCCAGAGTTCACCCAGCGCACGCGCCGCTTTTTTCTCCTGCGGAAACGCGTGGGCGACGAGGAGTCTCGCCTGTTCGGCAGTGAGAGGGGCGTGCTGCGCAGCGTCCCGAAGTGCCCGCAATATCTGCGCCCGCGCGAGGTCAAACACCTCCACGATGGCGCAAACCCTGCCACCCGCATCGCGCACCACGCGTCCCGAGGTGGGGAAGTCCGAAACGCTGCCCACTGCAAACGCGAGGTCGGCGCGGGTAGAGTAGAAGGTGTCTATCAGCCGCGCGAGGAAGGCTTCCTCGATAACCTTGTCGCCTGCCACCACCAGCACGTCGCCTGTGTAGCCCAGCGACTGCAGCAGGTCGACCGCCACGCGGGTGGCGTGCCCCGTACCGCGGGGTTCGGGCTGATGGGCGTAGATGCGCTGTCCGGGCAGGTCTTTCAGCACGCCCATGATGGCTTCCGCTCCCTGACCTACTACCACACAGTGCGTCCGAATGCCACAGCGCACGTACGCCTCGATCGCTCGTGCGATAGCAGGCACACCCGCGATGGGAAAACACACTTTCGGCAGGTGGGACGCCTTCATGCGCGTGCCCCGTCCCGCCGCGAGAATCACCGCCACTATCGGATGGGTGCGCGAGATGGTCAAGACTGATGCGTGCCGCATCCCCCTTCAACCCAAACAAGCGGTTTTTTTGCAACTCCCCGACAATTGTTAATATTTAAAGACATACACCTCGAAGGGAGAGAACTCCTTTTGAAAGCGAATGCCCGGCGCGGAGATGCTGGCGCGCACCGGTTTTGGTGTCGGGTTGACCACCACCACCGCTTCCGTCTTTCCATGCACGACATGCGCCGCATCTAAGCCAACATCCGATGGCTCGAAGCGCACGGTGTCCTTCCGAACCACGCCACGTAGATAATACACCCCTATCTCCTCGAGCTCGCGATTAAACTGAGGAAAAAACTGCAGCAATGAGTCGCTATACTTGAAGCCGCTGACCCATTCACCCTGTTCGGTGTGGTAAACATCGCCCCAAGCGTAGAACAATAGCCCCTTGGCTCCGTTGTTTAAGGCGAGGTACGCCATGCATCGGATTTCTTCAGGTGTTGGGAAACGGTTAAGGGAGTGCGGCGGTGGTTGACGATGCGCCTGTATGACCGCCCAAACGGGGCGTCCACCCGCCGCCTCTAGCGTCTTCCGAACGGCTGTGCCCACTGTAGACAGATTTTCGGGGACGTTACTGCCAATCGGGTACGGGTCTGTGCCTATGATGTTGCCTGTCTTCGCATAGCGAACCACCATACCTGGCACCTCATTCACAAAGGTTGGGTGTTCACTATCGACGTCAGCGATAGCCTCACAAAACTGCCTGACCAACTCCGGGCTAATTCCATACCCAGCAGGCTCATCGATCGCGTAGTGGACGATGGTGGCTGGATGAGTCCGCAACTGCGCAACGACCCTCCGTGCTTGATCAAAATTGCGCCTACCTGCCCGAATGTATTCACTTAACTCTGTAATAACGAACAGCCGTTGCTTATGAGCTTCATCGTGCCATGCATTTTGTTCGGCACTGAGTTCGCTCTGGTCGCCGGCGTAAATGGGACCGGTTACACAGTTGAAACCCAGCTCTCTCACGCGCTTCAGGTCTTCACGACCGACGTGGTAAGTGCCGATAGGGAAAAAATGTTTTCCGTTTACCAACAATTCACCGTTTTTGCCAATGCGGGCAACTGTGGGCACCGAATTGCGATCGGAAATCTCGAAAACAGCTTCTACCGTCTGCCGTTCCCTTCCGCTCGTTGCTGTGACCTTCACTAGGTATCGTCCGGGCTTCAACGCGCGGGCAGGCAAGGCGATGCGTTTGCTGGATGTCAGGGTCGACATGGTAATTGGGGCTTTGCCTTGCTGGCAAATGGTGACCGTAGCTTTTGCCCGCTGCCCAGAGAAGGGGCTGAGACGGACAGAGACTTCCAGCTTATCGGAGCGAACCAAAACGGTACGTTTCAGCCTCAACTCCACCAAATCGGGTACGAAAACAGGACGCCACACCTCAATGCCTTCGTTCTCAGCCACATGAGCGGTGGCAACCAGCTTGATATTCCCCCGTTCAAGGAAGGTAAGGGGAATTGAGACCGTCTTGCTTTGCCGTCCTCGCAATGAAAGGCGAACTGGCTGTCCTGCGCTAAGCGGCTGCTGGTCACGTTCCAACTTCACATTCGCGGACACAGTGATAGGTTGCTGACGCATGTTCTCGATGCGCACTCGAACCGTGTGCGTGCCCGGTGTCACCTCAGACGGAAGGTCTACGAAATCGACCCACACACCGCTTTGGGCGATGCGGGCGTTCGCGTAAAGATTGACAAGCATCTCTGCCGAAAAAGCCCACGCAGTCGTGACAATGAGCACCCCTTGCCCGACGGAAGCGACCAGTCCGATGGCGGTGCCCGCTTTAGTCCGAGCCCAAACGGAGTAGCCCTTACCCCACGTGGGGAAATGTGCCCAATAATTCAGCGCCTCGAAGCGGTTTGGTCTTGACAGGAAGCTAGAGAGTTGTGAGGTATCCAGTAAGGCTCGCTCATCCCCCAACTCTCTGGCGGCATCCGAGTAGGAAACAGACAGGTCTTCGCGCAAATCAGACAGCCAGTCGCACATCGGTGCGTAAGCCATATCGGTCAGGACAAGGATACCCCCCTGCTCCAGAAAACGCTGCCACTGTGGAACATACCTCCGCATATCTTGTGGGTCACCGTAGTTCCAAAGGGAGGTGGTGAGAACGAAGTCGTACTCTGTGGCACGCTCGAAAAACTTTTCCAGTTCAGTGTTGCGGAACTTGTCAAACGTCCAACCCAATGCTTGCAGTTGACCGTCATACTCGCCCCAGCTTCGGAAGTCGTTATTGACGCCTGAGCTGGAGATTAGAGCCACTCGCTTTGGCTTCAGAGTCGTGCGTGCCCAAGTGGGGTGGGGAAGCAAAAGGAGGACGAAGATAATCCCAAACACAATGAACCGTAGTTTCATTGCCGATTGCCTCCACGTTTCGGTTTTGCGAACTGATTTCTTTTTGTCTGTTTTGGTCATCTGCTGGGATACTGTAATGCCTGTTTCGCGCCCGTGTCGGAGGTCTCCTTCTCCAACCAGCGTAGTAATCGGAAGGCGCTTACATAAAGCCCCTCCTTTCTGATACAATAACAGCGAGACGAACGCATGGTGGAGGTTGTGTTGATGGCGGAGTGGGAAGCCTGCATCGGCATGGAGGTGCATGCCGAACTGTTGACCGAGAGCAAGATGTTCTGTTCCTGTGCTAACGCTTTTGGGGGCGAGCCGAACACCCGGTGCTGTCCGGTCTGCACAGGGATGCCCGGTTCCCTGCCGGTAATGAACAAAAAGGCGGTGGAGATGGTGTTGCGCACCGCGCTGGCGCTGAATTGCGAAATCTCCATGACCTCTGTCTTCCACCGCAAGAACTACTTCTATCCCGACCTGCCCAAGAACTACCAGATTTCGCAGTACGGCGACACGCCGATCGGGAAGCGGGGATGGCTGGACGTGCCGGTGGGGGGGCGCATCGTGCGGGTGCGTATCCGGCGCGTGCATCTGGAGGAGGACACGGGCAAACTGTTCCACCTGCCCACCGGTGAGAGCGCGGTGGACTACAACCGCAGCGGCGTGCCGCTGATGGAGATTGTCACCGAGTTCCCCCCCGACATGCACAGCGCGGAGGAAGCGCGTGCCTACCTGCAGACGTTGCGCAGTGTGCTGTTGTATCTGGGGGTGTGCGACGGGCGGATGGAGCAGGGCAGCCTGCGCTGTGAACCCAACCTGTCGGTGCGCCCCAAAGGCAGCGACACCTTTGGCGTCAAGACCGAGTTAAAGAACCTCAACTCCTTCCGCGCGGTGCAGCGGGGCATCGAGTACGAGATTCAGAGACACATCCACGTGCTGGAGTCGGGGGGCAAGGTGGTGCAGGAGACGCGCGGCTGGAACGACGAGCGCGGCGAGAGCTTCCCCATGCGCAGTAAAGAGTACGAGCAGGATTACCGCTACTTCCCCGAACCCGACCTCGTGCCGGTGCAGTTCAGCGAGGAGTGGATCGAGCAGGTGCGCGCCTCCCTGCCCGAGCTGCCGCTGGCTAAGCGTCAGCGTTTCATGAAGCAGTACGCCCTGCCGGAGTACGACGCCGCCCTGCTGGTAGAAGACCGCGCCACGGCGGACTACTTCGAAGAGGTGGTGCAGCTGGGTGCGGAGCCGAAAGCGGTGGCGAACTGGATGAACGGCGACCTCGCCCGCCTGATGAACGCCGCTGGCATCGAGAACATCCGCGACTGCAAGGTGCAGCCCAAACACCTGCGCGACCTTATTGGGCTGGTGCAGAAGGGCACCATCACGGGCAGCGTCGCCAAGCAGGTGCTGGAGGAGGTGTTCCAGACAGGGGCGGAGCCGTCGCAGGTGGTGCAGGCGAAGGGGTTGACGCAGGTCAGCGACGCCGGGCAGCTGGCTGCGTGGGTGCAGCAAGCCATCGATGAGAACCCCGACGCCGCCGAGAAGGTGCGCAACGGCAAACTGCAGACGCTGCAGTTCCTCGTGGGGCAGGTAATGAAGCTGAGTCGTGGGCGCGCCAACCCCAACGAGGTGCGCCGCCTCATCGCCGAGGCGCTGGGGGTTCAGCTGGAGTAGCAGAGGGAGTGCGCGATGATTGCCGACCGCGCGCACTGGGCTGGCAGGTGCTGGTGGAGGATGCCGA
>Ga0308310_1000629_pt1 | contig 15598 bp, 17 predicted proteins | sample HotsprSampleMS65_FD_203672 | JGI IMG/M metagenome (GOLD analysis project Ga0308310, IMG submission 203672) | Hot spring phototrophic mat microbial communities from Mushroom Spring, Yellowstone National Park, Wyoming, United States - 20090730_MS65 ...
AACATTCTCGCGGATCGGAACGCTGAACAGGAAGGTGTCTTGAGGAATGTAGCCGATACCGCGTCGCAATGCGTCGAGCGGCAGGGTGCGCACATCATGCCCGTCGATCAGCACCTGTCCTTCGTCCGGGTCGCGCACCCGCGCCAGCAGGTTGACGAGGGTCGTCTTGCCAGCGCCGGTGGCGCCGACGATTGCCAGTGAACTGCCCTGCGGTTCCCCAGCGTATCCGCCGGGCGTAGTCTGCCGTGCCTGGAGGACGATGCCAGGCGTGGCATCGCCGTAATCCTGCACTACAGCGATCACGAGGTGATCCCTCATGCCACATTAGGGTGCGCCAGCACGCCGCCGCGTCGGTATCACGAGCAGGAGCTATGACGGCGCTGCATCGGGTTGTATGCTTGGTCGAAATGACTATACCTTGTGAAACTCATCAACAGCGCGCGTGCGAATCATCGCTGGAGATTGCAGGACATAGTGCGGGTTTGTCAGTCTCCTGCGTTCTGATCTTCGTTGGAGGAGGATTCATCTGCGGGAGGTGGCGGGTTGTCCGGAGGAGAGACAGTTATAGCTGGTGGTGACTCAACTGGCTTTTCCAGCGGATCGCGTCCCATCCAGAGGAATGTCACTTCGACGACGGCGCGGTCGCCTTTAATGCCAAGGTCGTCCCACCAGATACCGTCGGCAATGTCGATGGCAGAGGGGAAACGTACCCGACCATGCTGTGCACGACCGTTATTGTGCCCATCGAAGAAGGCAGCATGATCCTGAGGCCATCCCTGACGCAGGTCGCTGAAGTACCGTCGATCCTGGGGATCCCAGTAGTTGTCGCGCGTGTTCCATGGACCGACATCATACACCGGGGCGACGACGCTGCGCCCCTGGTAGGTGATCCGCACCTTGTATTCATCGCCGCCGCGACTGGAGAGAACACAGACGCATGGCAGCGCAACAAAGCGGTCGCGTCTGACAATCCGGTGGCCGTTGGCGGTGCGCCTGCCCACCAGACCCAGGCGTGTGGCGTGGACGGTGAACGTGGGTGCGATTGGCGGTTGTGCCTGATCGAATGCCCTGAATGATGGTGTCGCGCGCTCTGGGATCAGGCGCGGGATGTGGATCGTCGGCGATGATCCGGTTGCCAGCATACGAATGCGGTACTGTGCAAAGCGTGCCGGGTGGTCGAAGTGAGTGCGCGCCCGTGGCGCCAGATCGACGACCCATGGCGTCCAGTTGACGCCATCGACGCTGGCGCGCACGTCAACCGCCACCTGGGCGCCACGGGGAAGCAGCGCTGTATACTCGACGTGCAGAGTGTCAAACTCAACTGCGTAGGCAATGGTCTCACTGACGAAAACGCCAAAACGACCGACGCCACCAAATGCGGCTGGCGCCGAAAGCGCGTCCTGGGCAAGCGTCATACTGCCGTTGGGCGCAATAATTACGCCATCGGCGATGCCAGCAGGTTGTGAAGCGGCATAGACAGGCGACGTCAGAAGGCACACGATGAGTAATGCAAATGCGACAATGCCCCTGAACAGTCGCGGGACAACATGGTGCATGAAGCCTCGTGGCTCTCTATGTTTCAACCGGACGGGGGCGAATTATACCATACTCCCGAAAACAGTTTGCAGCCGCGCGCATCACCGTGCCAGCCATCCACCATCAACGACAAGCACATGACCATGCACATAGTCGCTGGCGGACGACGCTAGAAAAATCGCAGCGCCTGCCAGGTCTTTGGGGACGCCCCAGCGTCCGGCTGGAATGCGTTCGAGGATCTGTCGGTAGCGTTCTGGATCGTCGCGCAGTGCCTGAGTATTGTCGGTAACCATATAGCCAGGCGCAATTGCGTTGACATTCACCCCAAACCGCGCCCATTCATTGGCGAGTGCCTTCGTCAGACCGGCGACCGCGTGTTTGGCAGCGGCGTATGCAGGTACGCGCAAACCGCCCTGGAAGGCAAGTACAGAAGCCACATTGATGATCTTGCCGCGTCTCTGTGCGATCATCAGGCGTCCAGCGGATTGACAGAGCGCCCAGACTGCATCGAGGTTCACATCAAGTACAGCCCGCCAGTCGTTCCAGTCGTACTCAGTCGCCGGTGCACGCCGGATAATCCCGGCATTGTTCACCAGAATGTCGAGCCGACCGAGTTGAGCGACAGTATCGTTAATAAGCCCTTCAATCGGCGCGGTACTGCTCAGATCGGCGGTCAACGCGACGCCGCGCCGTCCTGCAGAAGCAATGGCGGAAAGGGTGGCAACGGCATTGCCGGAGCGGGAGACGACTGCCACATCCGCTCCGGCGCGCGCAAGCGCCAGGGCGATCCCCTGCCCCAACCCTTTGTCGCCGCCAGTAACCAGCGCAACCTGTCCATCGAGACGAAAGAGTTCCAGCATGGCAGACCTCATGATCGCTCCGCTTGTTTGATCAACGGCACCGCTTTCTGCACCCGCGCAAGCACCGGATCGAACGCGACTGCCTGAGTGCGTCCTGTTCCGGCGAGGAACCAGAGGAAGTAGTTGGTGTACCCTGGAGCGCTGCACGTCGTATGGTAGCCGTGGGGCGCCATAAAAATCGTCGAGTCGGTGATGGTGTACGTCCGATCATAACCGCGTTCAGGGCTGTAATGCCGACGTAGTCCGAACCCTTCCGGCGGATTGACATGAAAGTAATACATCTCCTCGTAACAGGCTTCGTAGGGAAGATTGTCCACCTCGTGCCTGTGTGGCGGGTAGGTGCTCCAATTGCCCGAAGGCACGAAAGTTTCGCCGACCAGCAACTTCGCTGCTGGCAGTGCAGGTTGACTGCTGGTTGGCAGGATGTTGTACAGCGTGCGACTAAAGTTCGCAGCGTCGGCATCGATCCGCACCACCATATCGGGAGTGATCAGGTATGGTTCAGTACGCAGGTCTGAAGGCGCCAGACAGATTCCGGCATCCAGCGCGCCGTGCGCCGTGATGGTATAGGAACTGCCTGCAGGCAGGTAGACCGCGAAAGGTTTTCCGGCGAAAGGATTGGGACGCTCACCAATCCGAGCGAAGGTCTTTCCGGCGACCTGCACTGTGCAGCGCCCACCGAAAAGAACAAGCAGCGCCTCACGTTCACCGGTCGCTCCGTCGAACCTGGCGCCATCGGCAAGGATCAATCGGTTGAAATCGAGCAGTGTACACGGATTGGTATCCAGGGTATTGAGACCGTGCGCATTACCGACTCGGGTAAAGCAGATCATACGTGTACTCTCCGGTTTCGAGATGCATCGCTGGTGTCAGGCTGTTCTGTTTGCGCGGAGAGAAGATGTGCCTACACACTACACCATAGCGTGCAGAACCATTTTCAGTGACACCTGCGTGTCATATAGTTGTGCGGTATGCTGAGTGAATGTCAGTGTTCCCAAAACGGTCGCGCCCATCCCCGTCGGACCAGTTCGGCGCGCAGATCGAGCATCGCAGTGTAGGTCGGCAGCACGTAGAGCGTCGCGCCAGGCGGCAGTCGGTTCAGCGCAGCATCGAGCGCATGCGACGGGTCGTCCGCGATGGTCATCTGCTCTGGCTCAACTCCGGCATATTTCAACCGCACCGCCATATCAGCCGCGCGTGTCCCGCTCACCGTCACGTGCGCCACGCACCCCGCCAGGCGCTCGAATTCCGCATCCCACAGCCATGAGACATCCGTGCCGTCAGCGTGGCGGTCGTTGATTAGAATGAAGAGGTGCAGCTTATGGTTGGTGTTTGATACGATGAGAGAGGTATCGCGATCTGAGGAAGCGGGAATAACTTCAGGCGCAGTGGACATGTGGAACATCCGCGCTTCGGTCAGCATGCGAACGGTTTCAGTTGCACCGACCGGATTTTTGATCAGAGCGATGAGCAACGGTCGCCCACCAGCGTTGATCCGTTCAATGCGCCCGAATGCCGCATCGAAGCATTCGAGCGATGTGCGGATACACGCAGCAGCAACACCGAGTTCCAGGCATGTCGCAGTTGCGGCAAGCGCATTGATGGCATTGTACAGTCCGGGGAGCGGTAGATGCACCTCTATCGCGCCTCCTGGAAACGTCAGGTAGAGTGTTGCATAGTCAGCACCGTGGAGATCCAGGCGTTCCAGCGCATATGCAGGTATCGGGCGTGCAGCACTGCATGCCTCGCACCGGTAATGCCCGACATGGGCGTAGAAGAGTGCAGTATAGTAGTAGGGCGCGCCACAGCGACGACAAAACCGGGCATCGCCAATCTGTGCCGCTGATCCTGCCGCATGCCGGACATCGTTGAGACCGTAGTAGCGCACCTGCGCCGTTAGCCCTTCACCCAGCGCTGCCACTGCTGGATCGTCAGCATTGAGCAGAACCGTTGTTGTGACAGGAAGACGTTCAAGCGCCGCTCGCCAACCCGCCGCAACCGTATCAACTTCGCCGTAACGGTCGAGTTGATCGCGGAACAGATTATGCAGCACGACCAGGCGCGGATTGGTTTCGGCTACCACATCGGGGAAAGCTGCCTCATCCGTCTCAAAGAGGGCAATCTGTGCCCTAAGGCGTCCGTCAGGCGATGCGCCCGCCAGCGCCGTTGTTGTAACGCCGCTTACCAGATTGGCGCCAGCGCGGTTATGAAGCAGGGCGCGTCCATCTGCCGCCAGTGTTGTTGCAATCATGCGAGTGGTGGTAGTTTTGCCATTAGTCCCAGAGAGCAGTACCACTCCCTGAGGCAGCCGCGCAGTCAGTTTCCGCAGCATGTGCGGATCGATCCGCCGGGCGACGAGACCCGGAAGCGTCGTGCCACCGCCGCGCCGCAACATGCGACTGGCGATCGCAGCCGATTGTCCAGCTGCAATTGCCAGGAAGAGTCGAACATCGAACATCATAGGCGTGCCGGGTTACCTGCCGGTCAACCCGTGGCGTGCTGCAACAACTTCAGCGATGATACTCACAGCAATCTCTTCCGGCGAGTCAGACCCGATCTTTAGCCCAATCGGCGCATGCAGACGCGCCAGCTGTTCTTCCGGCACGCCATCGGCGCGCAACCGTTCGAGACGTCTGGCGTGCGTCTTGGGACTCCCCAACGCGCCGATATAGCGCGCTGGCGAAGGCAGCGCAACCTTGAGCGCCGGATCGTCGAGTTTCGGATCGTGGGTCAGTAGCACTACAAAACTGTTGCTCGTCAACCGTCCTGGCAACACCTCATCGGGCCAGGCGTGGATCAGTTCATCGGCGTGGGCGAAGCGTTCTGGCGTTGCAAAGGCGCTGCGCGCATCGATGACAACGGTGCGAAACCCAAGCGTTTTGGCGAAGGTGACGAGCGGGATGGCGATGTGCACTGCCCCGACGATAAACATTGTTGGTGGAGGAGGAAAGGTCTCGATAAAGACCTGAACTTCTCCTTCAGAGGTAGTATATGTGCGAATTCCGCTCTCGGCGCGCGACAGCATCGCCAGCGCGTCGCGTTCGACCGCTTCATTGAGTGCAGGTTCGCCCAGCGTACCAAGCAACGCTTCATTAGGGCGCACCAGCGCTTTTGTTCCAATCTGCCCTGCTCCATCGACGATAGTTGCTAATGCGACAGGTTGCTCTGCATCGAGACATGCCTTGAGTGTCTGATATAACGTAGCCATGATTTTCCCCACAGAAACGAAAAGGGCTTGTGTACTCTATGGGCGGTATGCCGTTAAAATCGCGTGGATTTCAGGAACGCTAAAAACAAAACGCTCGCCCCAGCGTCGCACCGTTGCTCTTGGACGTGGCAACAGCAGCAAAAGTTGCAGTGGTGTCAGATGCCCACTTACCACTCCAGCGGCTCAACAAACACATCGATGATCCCACCGCATGCTAGACCGACATCCCATGCTTCATCGTCTGCAACGCCGAAGTGGAGCAATTGCGCTTTGCCGGTCTTGATCGCTTCCTGGCAGGCATCGAACACAGCGCCCTCGATACAGCCGCCGCTGACCGATCCGACCATCGCGCCGCTCGACGAAACTGCCATCTTTGCTCCAACGCCACGTGGTGCAGAGCCAAGCGTCTTCACCACAGTAGCAATTGCCACGCGCTCGCCACGCGCGCGCCATTGCTCAATTGCAGGAAGAACGTCTTTCATATGTGTGCCTCACCATTATCGCAACGTCTCACCCAATGTTGTTGGTTCCAGACCAGCAGCACGCAGACGATCAATGATGCCAGGGAGTGCGCCAGCAGTTGCTGGACGCCCATGGAGCAGAAGAATGCCGCCTGATGCCCGTGCGGGATCGGCGATAGCTCGGTTGATCCATGCCGGTATGCCGCGATCATCCGCGCTCCAGTGGTACAGTATATACCCTTCTGACGCGACTACGGCGACCGCCTGCGTGGTGTAATTGCCGTAGGGGAAGCGAAAGTACGGTCGTGTGCTGCGACCTGTGATTTCCTGCACAATACACTCAGTCTCGCGGAGTTCATTTGCTATGCCGTCAAGACCGATCCGTGAGAAAAAGGGATGTGTCAACGAATGCTTGGCAATCTCGTGTCCATTGGCAACAATCGCGCGCGCAGCGTCGGGGAAACGCTTGACCCATCGACCGGTCACAAAGAACGTCCCTTTGACCCTGCGCTGTCGCAGCGCGTCCAGGATAGCATACAACGTCGTATCATCGATTTCGATGTCGAATGTGAGCGCCACCTTGCCAGATGCAGGATTGCCGCGGTGCACCGGTTCGGTCAAGCCATAAGCCGGTTCTCCGACACGAAACAATGGTATCACTAGCGCCCGTTCAGGGCGTAGCGGCGCTTCAATATCGATAGCGTTCAGGATTGCGATGGATGCGGCATCACTGCCTAACCGCGCCGCAATACCGTCGAGCGTTTCACCGGCTGCAACCTGATGAACGGTATACCCGATCAGGGCGGGCAAGGGGGTGGGATCGGGAGTTGGCACGGCAGTTGGCGTCGCCGATGGCTCGATGAACAGCAGACTCATAGGGAGAAACACGGGATGTCGTGCGGCTGGCGCTTCCTGAACGTGCGCTGTTGGCGGCGCAACCTGAATCGGATGCAACTGGTTGAATGGTGCGTGTTCCGATGCACCGAAGAGTCGCCCGCCGACGATCAACGCAGCACACACAACTGCTGCTGCAATGAAGGGGAGTGGTCGGTTCACCGAAGGCAGGCGCGCGGCGCGGCGCGACAGCGGTTGGAACAGAACGTCCGTATTGGGTGCAATCCGCAGGGTTGGCGCACCCCACATCGCACTTGTATGCGCCGGCGCCGCGCGCCCAATAGTCACTGCCAGATCGACTGATGCTCCCAGCGCCAGGTGATAGTAACAGAGCGCCGCAAAACGCGCAGCAGCGTCCGATGGCAGCGGCATGCTGAACCTGATCGTCGCTGGCAGATGCGCATCGATCAGCAGCGCCGCGCATACGACAGGCGCAATGTTCAACGTGCTGCCATTGCCTTCGCCACCGGTCAGCGTGACCAACCGCAGATCCGTGGCGTCCGCCAGCAGATCGATCAGATCGCCAGCGTCGAACCGGCTGCCGATGTCCAGTTCCAGGCGCTCCGGCGTCAGCGTGGTGCGTGCAACGAGGTGAAGCACATGCGGCGCTTCATCTGCCAGCGCCTGACTGAGAGTTGCAGGCGTGGTATCGGGCGGTATCCGTAGCGTGAGAACGCCAGCGCGGATGTACTGCGCAAGTGCACGATTGAGGTCTTCCAGATGATGGTGGTTGCCGGGTGATGCAACTGCCAGCACACGCAACGGTTCGCGCAGAGGCAAGGGCAGCGGCAGTGTGATGCGCCGTCCAACGCGCACCAGCGCATAGTCTGTACGTAATGCCGGTTTCCAGACATTGACGCTTCCCAGCGTAAGATACTCCCAAGGGAGCGCCGCGAGTTCTGGGGAATTGATCTGGAGACGCACCTGTACGCGGGTGCCCTCTGTTGCAGCAGTGCGCGCTGCTTCCAGGATCAGGGCGCGGATCGGCGCAGTAAATAGCGCTCGTCCTAGCGCCAGACCGATGTTGTGAACGTCTTCGATATGCTGCGCACCGGTGTGCAGCACACGCCATCCCGAATCGACCAGCGCTTCAGAGAGAAACAACGCTGACACGACTTCGCGCCCGTTCCCGCTGGCGCAGGTTGGACAATGCCCCAACTCGTCGCGGGGACCAATCATGATATGAACGATGATAGGGAACGTGGCGCTGTCCGGTGCTGCTGGCATGATCTTTCGCTGGAATGGTCTGCCGCTCGCGCAGCACAATTGTATCATATTTCCAGTAAACAGTGAATCCCACCAGACGTTCACGCGCTATTGAATGACCCTCGTGCTCCTGCCAAGTTTAACCTGCAACCAGATGCTCATACTCCTGCTTCGTTCGGCGCGCAACGATGGGCCAGTCGAATGTTTCGCGCACTAGACGGACGCTCTCTTCACCCCAGTCTGCCCATTGGTCGCGCTGTTCGAGGGCGAGTCGCAACTTTGCCGCCAGGTCGGCGGCATCGCCTGGACGAGCTAGGTAGCCGTTGCGCCCGTTGAACACTTTGTCGGGAATGCCGCCTGCCGCTGATGCTACGATGGGGCGGCGGTGGATCATGGCTTCCAGGGTTACAAGCGATGAGCCTTCATAAAGGGTCGGATGCACTACCAGATCGACCTCCTCGTAGAGGTTGTGCAATTCGGTGTCGTTGAGGCGCCCGATGAAGGTGATATGTCCGGCAATGCCAGCCTGTCGCGCTTGTTGTTCCAGCGCAGTTCGTTCTTTCCCTTCGCCTACCAGCAACCAGCGCCAGTTCGGTGGAAGATGATCACGTACACGGGTGAGCGCCTCGATCAGCACGTGGTACCCTTTGTTGCGCTCTAGCCGCCCAACACTGAGAATGGTCAGGCTGGCGTCATCAAGGCGCAGCCGTTCGCGCAACTGCGCGCGCACGACGTCGTTGACCGGCGCTAGGCATTCGTCGGCGTCGATAGCGCTGGGAATAACCACAACCCGCTCTGGATCGACGCCTAGATAGCGCGGCAGGTCGTCCCGCGTACAGGCATCGGTTGCAATGGCACGATCGGCACAACGTGCGCCGTAAGAGTAGAGCGCGCGAAAGGGCGCATATGCCAGCCACTTACGCCAATCGGGCGTGCGATACTCTTCCAGCCCATGCGGGTTGGCGATGAACGGCAGGCGACGCAACAACGGATCGCGGACGCGGATCCAGCCGTAGCCGAACGCACATAATCCCTGGGCATGAACCACATCGTATGCGCCGCGTCGTGCAGCAATTGCCGCCATTCGCCCCAATCGCCAGGAATACCAGGGATAGTTGATCTGTCGCCCTAGAACAGAGTTGGGGCGCAGCAGCGGCGATGTGTAGTCGTACCGCAGTGTGATCACACGCTCGATGCCCGGCAGCGCATTGGCATGCAGATTAGCACAATCAGTGGCATGGTTGTGCGATGACGCATCCGACGTCTGCACATACAGCGTCACCCGGACGCCAAGCCGCGCCAGGTGGGTGGTCAGATGGAAGACATGGCGTTCAATGCCGCCGAATCCGTGCAGTGGAAAGACAACGCGCGCCAGCATAGCGACGCGCAGTGCATCGGAAGGGGATCGTTTACTCATGGTGCGTTGCTCTGCATCAATGCCGTTCAATCCGAAGCCAGGCGCCACCGGCGGCAGCGCTCTGTCGCGCCGCGCCGATCACGCGATCCACCTGCCAGCCTGTCGCTCAAAGCCGGACAGGGAGTTGCGCCGTGGATCAGGGCGCTGGCGAATGCAGCCACTGACGCCAGATGCCATTAGAGCGTTCCAACGTGTTTCGGGCGCGGGCAACGCTGCAACGGGATCAGTCCGACTCAGGGTTGCGATTCGTCTTCCGCCGACGCTCTCCGCTCCATCGACGATTTCCAATCCATTGAGGTCGAGGATGTCGAATATCGGCGCGCCGGCGCTGCCATACGCCTCGATATGGATGTTGTCGCATGCGCCGGGAACAACTTTCGAAACCTCAACAGTTTCCATAGCCGCCACTGGCGAGTTCGAGCGAAAGCCAGGCGACATCATTGCCTTCGACCGGAACGGGCGCGCCATCGGCGCCGGGTCGCTCGTCGATGACGATGGCAGTGCGCGCTGACACAGCATACCTTGATTGCTGGTTGACGACCATCGACACCTTTGGCACGATTGCGGTTGCCCAACCAACATCATCGCCAGGAGGAGCCGATGGACGCCACGTGGATGATACCCGCTTTCGTCGTGATTGACACGCTGATGGAACGCCTGGGGCATCACGGTGATGTGCGAGCGCACGTTCCCGACTCCGAGATTCTGACGATTAAGGTGCGCGGGTGCGAATGCTGTGGGTAGTGCGCTGCCAAACGGGAGACGTTCGTTGGATGGCGCGTGCATCTCGTCTGCCGTCCGGATGGCGTGCCCGTGCGCGTTCAGATGCTGCCCGCAGAGGTGCACGACCTGACCACCCCCCCGAACCCTCCCGCGCGCGGGGGGACTGTGGGGTGCGTCTGGCCTGCTCGCCGGGGCGCGGCTGTTGGGTGATAAAGCCTCCAAGAGCGCCGCTGATAAGGCGAGCATCCTGGCGGAGACGGGGATGCGACTGGTCACGGTGCGCCGGGCGACCATGCGTCCGCACGCCTGGTGTATGGACGCCATTGAATTGCGTGCGTATCGTCATACGATTGAGACAGTCAACAGTCAACTGGAGAAGATGGGCAGTGAGCGGCTTTACGCACGTACCAATACCGGGTTTGAACTGAAGGTGTACGCAACGCTCATTGCACTCATCTGTACGAACACGAACTAGCAATCAAGGTAGCATGTATTGGTCCGAACAGATAGCGGGTCAGATCGATCAGATGCGATCCCGGGTTGGCAAGCACGCCGCTCCCCGGTCTGCTGAAGCGTCAAGAGATTGCGCGATCACGGCGCAGATTGCTGCGGTAGTAACGCAGGTGGAAACTGCGCACATCGCCGATCAATCCGTTGTCGATGCGTCGCCATGCTTCCTGAAGTGCTGGTACGAAGCGCAGGTGAAAGTTCATACTGCCCGGCAGTCCTCGTGCGTGCGCCAGGTCAACGATGCGTTCGGCTTCTTCCGGTGTTGCGCCGAGCGGTTTTTCGCAGAAGAGCGCTTTCCCGGCAGCAAGCGCCGCTTCTGCAATGCGCGCATAATCGCCGGTTGGCGCGCAGCAATCGATGACAGTGATAGAAGGGTGCGTCAGCAATTCATCGAGATTCGTAGTCGTCAGCACGTCACCAAGTTCGCGCCGTGCCCGCTCTGCTGATGCAGCGCTGGCAGTGACGACCCCTGTCAGGCGCACGCGGATTTCCAGATCGGGGTAGACGAGCGGCAGCATACGGTAACAGAGCGCATGCATGCGCCCGATCCCGCCATAACCAACCAATCCAATGCCGATCACTGCGGTCATACACAAAAGGGGGGCGCGCCTGCGCAGGCAAGTCGCTCCAGTTCTTCCAGCGCAGCGCGTGCAGCAGCGTAGGCGTGCGGGTCGCGCTGCGCCAGCCCGCGCGCCTCAAACTCTTCCACATCGAGTCGCACCATATGATCACGCTCCGCCGACACGAACAGATCGAGATCCAGGTCTTCGGAAATGATCGTCTCACTACTGATGATCGCCGGGCGCGTGACGTTGCAGTACCATCCTTTGAGCATACCAGTTGCGCTGCGCAGTTCGAACACATTGTACCAGCGATCGGCATAGAAGTGTTCGAAGAAGACATCCCCTGGCTCGAATGTCACATATCCCAAGTCGAGTCGCGGATGATCCCACACAGCGCGTACCAGCGCATACTCCGGCGTTGCGCGGATTACCCCGGCGCAATAGGTCACTACCTGGTTCTTTTCCGGTTTGACGAGTTTGACCGTCATTGAGCGTTGAGATGACATAGCGTCACACAATAGGCAAACGCGCGATGTGTTACTCACGTCTGGATCATCCAATGCAACCAGCGTCTCGCCCGTGATTGCCGCACCAGCGACGTTCTCACAGATAACTGCGTCGCAGCAGGCGACGAATCCGCTGCCGTACATTGGCATCCAGGGATCGCGCAACCAGCGATGCAAAAAACAAACCGATCAGGCGCAGCAGCGACATGCGTGGACGAACCATCTCGCGCAGCGTTGCAGGGTCGTGCAGGCGCAGCGGCGATGATTCACGCACTTCGATTTTCAGATCATTGCCGCGCCATTCGCGCTCGACCCAGAAAAGATCAGGCATGCTGCGCTGGAAAAAATAGTACGCAGGATTAAAGGCATACAAATAATCGAACAACTCGCCAAACGGTTCGTGTGGTTCGCGCGGGTGGAGCACCAGCGTATCGCCCTCTAGGTTCACGTACCAGCGATGAAACGACCAGTGAAACAAACGCTCGGCGATTTCGGAAGGGCTCTGGATATACCCGGCAGCGCTGACGCGCCGCAATTCGGCGGCGAATTGCAGCGGGTCGTCCATATGTTCCAGAATATGAGAGCAGATAGTATAGGCGAAAGCACCATCCTTGAATGGCAGATGATGGGCATCCGCAACAACGAATGGGCGATCAACCACAAGGTCGCCACCACGCTCGCGATTATCCCTGCCGGGATAGCGGTCGAGCAACACATCGGCGCGGGGGTGCGGATTGTCGCCGCTCCCGATTTCAAGGACGAGACCAGTCGCCGGCGGATTGCAAGTTTGTCTCATCGTTCAAGTGACGGGTTGCCGCCAGTTTCGCGCAACGTCGTACAGACTGCCACTTCCCAGTTCTCAGTTCTCAGTTCCTGGTTCCTGGTTCTCAGTTCAAATCGTCGCCGCTGAGACTATCGCGCAGAATGTCGATGTATTCCAGCGCCAGCCCTGTGCCAATGGCGACACAGTTTGCTGGTTGGTCGGCAACATAACAGGGAACGCCGGTCACATCGGTAAGCAGTTCATTGATGCGGCGCAGCATCGACCCGCCGCCAGTCATGATCATTCCTTTATCGATAATGTCCGACGACAGTTCCGGCGGGGTTTCGGCGAGAACACGTCGGACAGCGCCGATCACTGCCTCCAGCGGCTCTTGCAGCGCATCAGTGATTTCATTTGAATTGATCTCGATCGTGCGTGGCAATCCAGCCACCTGATCACGTCCGCGCACTTGCATCGACAGCGGGCGCTCGAGCGGTAGCGCAGAACCGATTTCGATCTTGATGCTTTCGGCAGTGCGCTCGCCAATCAACACGTTGTACTTGCGCTTGACATAGGCAGCAATGGTTTCATCGAACTTGTTACCGCCGACTCGCACCGAATGACTAACGACAATATCGTTCAGCGAAATGACCGCCACCTCAGTTGTGCCGCCGCCAATATCGATGATCATGTTACCCGATGGTTGCGCAACCGGAATGTTTGCGCCGATCGCCGCTGCCAGCGGCTCGCGGATCAGATAAGCGCGCCGGGCGCCAGCTGCCTCTGCTGCCTGCCGCACAGCGCGCATCTCGACGGTAGTGACGCCAGCTGGAATGCAGACCATGACATCAGGTTTACTGAAACTGAATGGTCCCATCGCCTTGCGGATGAAGTACCGCAGCATGGCTTCGGTAATGTCATAATCGGCGATCACGCCATCGCGCAACGGACGAATCACCTCGATGCTTTCAGGCTCGCGTCCAAGCATCGCCAGCGCATCGGCGCCAACCGCTTTGATACGGTTGTCCTTTGTCGAGATAGCGACAACCGAAGGTTCAGCCAGAACGATGCCACGACCTTTGACGTACACCAAAACGTTGGCAGTGCCCAGGTCGATGCCGATTTTCTTTGCCATACCTTCCTGCCTGGCAAGTCTTGCCCTCACAACGAAATATCGCAGGGTTTAGGCGCAGCACCCATGATACTGCATCCTGTACCCTGCGACATCAATCCAGATCATCGTGAATACGCGGTGCACTAGTCGCGCTCACGCCGGATTTTCTTCAACTGCGCAACTTTCAACTGCACTAGCGCGCGTCGCAGTTCCGCTTCGGCAAGCGCGAGGTCTTGTGCGCTTTTACGCTCTGCAATGCGCTGCTCAGCAGCGCGGCGTGCCGCTTCAGCACGCGCCTCATCAATTTCATCGGCGCGCTCGGCGGTATCCGCCAGAATTGTCACGCGGTTTGGCAGCACTTCCATAAACCCGCCCGAAATGGCGAAAGGCGTAGTCACGCCGTCCTTGACAATATCGAGTTCACCGACCTCGAGGATTGTCAGGAGCGGCGCATGACGCGGCAGGATGCCGACGCGCCCATCTTTGGTCGGCGCATTAATCATATCCACATCGTCGGAGAGTACGACGCGCTCCGCTGTGACAATCTCGAGATGGATCGGCATGGCCGTTTACCTCCGTGACGCCTCATACGCCTGGATAACATCATCAAGGCCGCCCTGAAGCAGGAAGAACTGCTCAGGAATATGATCAACTTCACCTGCCAGCAGACGCGCAAAACTTTTCACCGTTTCCGCGATCGGCACGTACTTGCCAGGGCGCCCGGTGAACTGCTGCGCAACGGTGAATGGTTGCGAGAAGAAGCGCTCGATCTTGCGCGCGCGCGCCACCGTCAGTTTGTCTTCATCCGAAAGTTCCTCAACACCCAGGATGGCAATGATGTCCTGCAAATCTTTGTAGCGCTGAAGCACTCGCTGCACCTCGCGCGCAACGCGGTAATGCTCCGCGCCGACAATGTTGGGGTCGAGAATGCGACTGGTTGACGCCAGCGGATCGACCGCCGGGTAGATGCCCTTTGCGGCAATGCTACGTTCGAGAGTGATCGTCGCATCAAGGTGCGAGAAGACGGTCGCTGGCGCCGGGTCGGTGTAGTCGTCGGCGGGTACGTAGACCGCCTGCATCGATGTGATCGACCCCTTTTTGGTCGAGGTGATGCGTTCCTGCAATTCACCCATTTCGGTGCCGAGGGTGGGCTGGTATCCCACCTGTGACGGCATGCGCCCCAGCAGCGCCGAAACCTCGGAGCCTGCCTGAACGAAGCGGAAGATATTATCGATGAAGAGCAGCACGTCGCGCCCTTCGTCGCGGAAATACTCCGCCATCGTCATGGCAGTCAGCGCCACACGCAGACGTGCGCCCGGCGGCTCATTCATCTGACCGAACACCATCACCGTCTTGTCGAAGACGCGGGTGTGTTCATCGATCCGGGCTTCCTTCATTTCGTGAATAAGGTCATTCCCTTCACGCGAGCGTTCACCGACGCCAGCGAAGACAGAGAAGCCCGACTGTTCCTTGGCAACGTTGGCGATCAATTCCTGGATCACAACGGTCTTGCCGACGCCAGCGCCGCCGAAGATACCGGTTTTGCCGCCGCGCGTAAACGGCGCAATCAGGTCGATAACCTTGATGCCGGTTTCAAAAATCTGTGCTGTCGTCGATTGATCCTCGAGCGGGGGGGGCGGACGATGGATTGGGCGGTATTCGGTTGCCTGCACCGGACCCTCGCCATCGATTGGTTCACCGAGCACATTGAACACGCGCCCAAGCGTTCCTGGTCCGACCGGCACCGAAATCGGGCGACCGGTATCAATCGCTTTGACGCCACGGCGCATGCCATCGGTGCTGCTCATCGCTACCGCTTTGACCACCCCGCCACCAA
>Ga0308310_1000630_pt1 | contig 15588 bp, 7 predicted proteins | sample HotsprSampleMS65_FD_203672 | JGI IMG/M metagenome (GOLD analysis project Ga0308310, IMG submission 203672) | Hot spring phototrophic mat microbial communities from Mushroom Spring, Yellowstone National Park, Wyoming, United States - 20090730_MS65 ...
AAGGCTTATGAGGCGTCAGGGAAGAGGTACGAGGGTCAACACAGCGAGGGGGACGAAAAAGAGAGGCGGCCCTTTCAACAATTTCGGCTCACGGTAGAGCACTGAAACCGCCAAAGACCGGTTGATGCTCAGTGTCAGCCCGGACGGCTTTCAACAATTTCGGCTCACGGTAGAGCACTGAAACCCTCGATGTCTGAATACTCCCAGACCAGCGAATGATGACTTTCAACAATTTCGGCTCACGGTAGAGCACTGAAACGGATTATCGTCTACGAAGAGGAGTGGATTCAGACGGTCTTTCAACAATTTCGGCTCACGGTAGAGCACTGAAACGCTTTTCGGTACCCGCGACTGAAGCGCACAAAGAAAGAGCTTTCAACAATTTCGGCTCACGGTAGAGCACTGAAACAGCGTCAGCACGCGGTCGGCTACAATCACATCCCAAGCCTTTCAACAATTTCGGCTCACGGTAGAGCACTGAAACCAGCGCGTCGTTCAGATGCTCTACGCGCTTGATGACTTTCAACAATTTCGGCTCACGGTAGAGCACTGAAACGGCAACTCTGGGAAGGAACGAAGAGCTGGACGGGCGAACTTTCAACAATTTCGGCTCACGGTAGAGCACTGAAACGAATGAACGTATAGCAATCACGCCCAACAGGCACTACCTTTCAACAATTTCGGCTCACGGTAGAGCACTGAAACGGCTTGTTTCGGTTGCGGACGCGGGCCGACACCGGTTCTTTCAACAATTTCGGCTCACGGTAGAGCACTGAAACGCTCTCGCGCTGCGGTCGGTCGGCGCTTCGCTGCAACTTTCAACAATTTCGGCTCACGGTAGAGCACTGAAACGTCGGCGTCTGCATCGAGACGATTACTCTGATGCCCAGCTTTCAACAATTTCGGCTCACGGTAGAGCACTGAAACAACGGCGCGAACGGCAGGCGGCTGAAGAGCTGGTCGGACTTTCAACAATTTCGGCTCACGGTAGAGCACTGAAACCCGGCGGCGGTTCGGGCGCTACGCGGTGCTCGAAAAACTTTCAACAATTTCGGCTCACGGTAGAGCACTGAAACCCGTAGAAGTACAGAAACGCCACTACCTTCGCGACTTGCTTTCAACAATTTCGGCTCACGGTAGAGCACTGAAACGCGATCTTCAGGCGCGGATGTACTCTGCCGGTCAACGGCTTTCAACAATTTCGGCTCACGGTAGAGCACTGAAACGCGACAACTTGGGATCAATTATATCTTGACTTATATAGCTTTCAACAATTTCGGCTCACGGTAGAGCACTGAAACCCACTGCTTTGAAACCGGATTCGTATCTACTGCTGGCTTTCAACAATTTCGGCTCACGGTAGAGCACTGAAACACTCGGCGTTTTGTACTGCGTCAATCCGCGCTTCGCTTTCAACAATTTCGGCTCACGGTAGAGCACTGAAACCGAACTGCTCAAAAATTCTCAAATTACCCGCTTGCTTTCAACAATTTCGGCTCACGGTAGAGCACTGAAACCTGCTGACGCGAGAGGCGGTGCAGCAGGCGGGGGATGTCTTTCAACAATTTCGGCTCACGGTAGAGCACTGAAACGTGCGACCACCGGTCGTATAACTCAAAAAACTTTCCTTTCAACAATTTCGGCTCACGGTAGAGCACTGAAACCGCTCGCGGTTGTGCTATCAGCAGTGTCACAACACTTCTTTCAACAATTTCGGCTCACGGTAGAGCACTGAAACCCCAGTTTGGTATCGCCGCGCCGGTCGCTGTCATTAGCTTTCAACAATTTCGGCTCACGGTAGAGCACTGAAACCGAATCGCGGTTTGTACGTCACAACACTGCGTATAGACTTTCAACAATTTCGGCTCACGGTAGAGCACTGAAACCTACACAAACGCGAAACATTGCGTTACATACACTACAGAACTTTCAACAATTTCGGCTCACGGTAGAGCACTGAAACAGGCCCCGCACACAAACGAGAAGTGGACGCGGGAGGTCTTTCAACAATTTCGGCTCACGGTAGAGCACTGAAACCCAGCGCGCTCGGCGCGCTGAGCAGTATCATTGACAACTTTCAACAATTTCGGCTCACGGTAGAGCACTGAAACGCGCTTTGCTGACTAACGCGATCAGCAGACGCTCTGTCTTTCAACAATTTCGGCTCACGGTAGAGCACTGAAACCGTCCTGCTCAGAAAAACCCCCAAATTGGCCAATTTCTTTCAACAATTTCGGCTCACGGTAGAGCACTGAAACCGCAGCTTCGCGGCATCAATCCGTCAGCGTCAAAACCTTTCAACAATTTCGGCTCACGGTAGAGCACTGAAACGGCGCTTGAGGAAGCGCGCGTGTTCACTGAACGCGACGGCTTTCAACAATTTCGGCTCACGGTAGAGCACTGAAACCGCGTCGGCGCGAGGGCGCGCTGAACGCCCAGCGCCCTTTCAACAATTTCGGCTCACGGTAGAGCACTGAAACCGGTTCTCGCCGGGGCGCGTTTTGTTGTTTGCGCTGCCTTTCAACAATTTCGGCTCACGGTAGAGCACTGAAACTTATGGCAGTCTGACCGGCGCGGAGGTCGGTTGTATCCTCTTTCAACAATTTCGGCTCACGGTAGAGCACTGAAACATGAGTGTGAGAGTCGCCGCATATGGCCAGTTGCCCTTTCAACAATTTCGGCTCACGGTAGAGCACTGAAACCTACTACGAGGATCGAAAACAACTCCTCGTTGGAAAGAACTTTCAACAATTTCGGCTCACGGTAGAGCACTGAAACTCTTTCGCTTTCTTCGCTTTCGCGTTCGTTTCTCTCTTTCAACAATTTCGGCTCACGGTAGAGCACTGAAACCCGTATTCGGTGCTCATCCGGCGCGGTGCGCGCTGGTCTTTCAACAATTTCGGCTCACGGTAGAGCACTGAAACTCGTTGAACATAATCACGGGCGGCGGCATTCCGGTCGGCTTTCAACAATTTCGGCTCACGGTAGAGCACTGAAACCCGTTGGCGAACCCCGATCAATCGTGATATGAATATCTTTCAACAATTTCGGCTCACGGTAGAGCACTGAAACAAACTGGTATTGGGTTTCAGTATAGTTTCAATTTTCACTTTCAACAATTTCGGCTCACGGTAGAGCACTGAAACAGCGTCATCGCAAGTGGCGCAATCGTTGCGTCGGCAACCTTTCAACAATTTCGGCTCACGGTAGAGCACTGAAACTACCTATTCCGCACATGCTGATCGAACACAACGACTTTCAACAATTTCGGCTCACGGTAGAGCACTGAAACGCTTGACAACCGCGCCGCGTCGCGGTATACTGTAGACCTTTCAACAATTTCGGCTCACGGTAGAGCACTGAAACTATCATTCTGCAAGAAGAACCTGACGCGACGATCAGCTTTCAACAATTTCGGCTCACGGTAGAGCACTGAAACTGACATTTATGAAAGGAGTAGCGCAATGGTTAATCAGGAACTTTCAACAATTTCGGCTCACGGTAGAGCACTGAAACCATCAGATTGATACCGAATTAACACAAATTGAGTTTTCTTTCAACAATTTCGGCTCACGGTAGAGCACTGAAACGTTCGCTGTGATAAGTTCGGATAAATTGTACAAATCTTTCAACAATTTCGGCTCACGGTAGAGCACTGAAACTCTTCGAGTTGAAGAGCCGACTTGTCTCTTGAGATACTTTCAACAATTTCGGCTCACGGTAGAGCACTGAAACTTTATCGTGTTGCGGCTGCAAGACGACGTGCGGAAATCTTTCAACAATTTCGGCTCACGGTAGAGCACTGAAACATGTCGATTACTTATATGACATAACGCTGCCGAGAGCTTTCAACAATTTCGGCTCACGGTAGAGCACTGAAACGTTATTTCGCGCGAGCTTATCAAGACGCTTGGGACTTTCAACAATTTCGGCTCACGGTAGAGCACTGAAACTCCATCCCGATGCTCCTCCTCGTCGGGAATGGATCGCTTTCAACAATTTCGGCTCACGGTAGAGCACTGAAACCCGACATGGGAATCGTCCAGGCCGAATCGCTCCCATCTTTCAACAATTTCGGCTCACGGTAGAGCACTGAAACAGCCGATCCGGCAATCGGATGTGTCGGGTACCACCAGACTTTCAACAATTTCGGCTCACGGTAGAGCACTGAAACACCATGCGGCCAGAGTCTCAACGGGCGCTTCTTTCGGCTTTCAACAATTTCGGCTCACGGTAGAGCACTGAAACCTGTGCCCACAGATACTGCATCAGGGTGCCGATAACTTTCAACAATTTCGGCTCACGGTAGAGCACTGAAACAGGATCGCTCCGATGATGGTGGATGCAGGAAGCGATCTTTCAACAATTTCGGCTCACGGTAGAGCACTGAAACTCTGAACGGTTTTGGCTTCCAACGCATCGATGATGCGCTTTCAACAATTTCGGCTCACGGTAGAGCACTGAAACCGTTGAGTTGTCCGATATTCTGATGCACGTAGACTTGTCTTTCAACAATTTCGGCTCACGGTAGAGCACTGAAACGGTGCCCCATCCGGTATCCATGGCGGCGATGGCACGCCTTTCAACAATTTCGGCTCACGGTAGAGCACTGAAACGCAATATCATCAGATTGCACGAGCGATCTCGGATAACTTTCAACAATTTCGGCTCACGGTAGAGCACTGAAACAGCGTCATCGCAAGTGGCGCAATCGTTGCGTCGGCACTTTCAACAATTTCGGCTCACGGTAGAGCACTGAAACGGGAAACTAGCGGCAACGATTGCAAAACAACGACAACCTTTCAACAATTTCGGCTCACGGTAGAGCACTGAAACCGTCAAGCTATCCGTCAATTGTTACAAGAAGCACAAACTTTCAACAATTTCGGCTCACGGTAGAGCACTGAAACTGTGTTTACTTTGTTGGTCGAAGCGCAGGCAAATGTCTTTCAACAATTTCGGCTCACGGTAGAGCACTGAAACATTTACCGCATTAGAACGCGGCAAACAATCACACAACTTTCAACAATTTCGGCTCACGGTAGAGCACTGAAACGATCACGGTTTCAGAGTATGATTACATCGAGATTGGCTTTCAACAATTTCGGCTCACGGTAGAGCACTGAAACGGCGTATTCCCGTTCTTGCCTCATTAAGCGCATAGTCAGCTTTCAACAATTTCGGCTCACGGTAGAGCACTGAAACTGCTGACGACGCAACTTGAAAACGTAGCGCAGTTGGGGCTTTCAACAATTTCGGCTCACGGTAGAGCACTGAAACTTTCACGAGCCGCTGCGTATCCCGTTTCAACGCACGTCTTTCAACAATTTCGGCTCACGGTAGAGCACTGAAACTTGCATAATCCTTTCAGTTCAACGTAGATAACACGGCTCTTTCAACAATTTCGGCTCACGGTAGAGCACTGAAACGAGCAGGCAGCGCAAGCATGATGATGATCGTGATGCTTTCAACAATTTCGGCTCACGGTAGAGCACTGAAACCTCGTGGTATAATGCTGCCACGAGCGTTAATTGTTAGCTTTCAACAATTTCGGCTCACGGTAGAGCACTGAAACGGAATGAACAGGAAGGGGTTGCGAACCCCTTCCTGTCCTTTCAACAATTTCGGCTCACGGTAGAGCACTGAAACAGCGTTGACGGTACGGCAGTACAGGGTAGCCTTCACGCTTTCAACAATTTCGGCTCACGGTAGAGCACTGAAACAAACCACCTTCACGTGTACCACAATCTACCGGCAAACTTTCAACAATTTCGGCTCACGGTAGAGCACTGAAACGCGCAAGTTCGGCAACTTCATCCTTCTGCCGTCGGTGCTTTCAACAATTTCGGCTCACGGTAGAGCACTGAAACCGGTTTTAGCGTCAATACTGCTGCTGTACATTGTCGCTTTCAACAATTTCGGCTCACGGTAGAGCACTGAAACGAGCGCGAGCTGCAGAAAGACTAACGCCAGTAATGACTGCTTTCAACAATTTCGGCTCACGGTAGAGCACTGAAACGCGATGAGCCCCGGCACGGTGTCGCGATGGAAGCCGGCTTTCAACAATTTCGGCTCACGGTAGAGCACTGAAACCTTGCCCGGCCACGTGCGGAGCATCGGCGCAGCGACGCTTTCAACAATTTCGGCTCACGGTAGAGCACTGAAACACGTAGATCACGACGCATGAGTCTTGTGCGCGTGCCGCTTTCAACAATTTCGGCTCACGGTAGAGCACTGAAACGCGTATCAGCAGCGGCCAGTGCCATCGCCCATCGTGGCTTTCAACAATTTCGGCTCACGGTAGAGCACTGAAACCATATCTTCGCCAGCTCCCCCCGAGACGCCCATCAGCTTTCAACAATTTCGGCTCACGGTAGAGCACTGAAACAATCTGACCGTTACATTTTCAATCTTGATGCGGTTCGCTTTCAACAATTTCGGCTCACGGTAGAGCACTGAAACTCACGCATGCATGTGCAGCGTCGTCCAGGGAGGCGATCTTTCAACAATTTCGGCTCACGGTAGAGCACTGAAACCGCGGAAGCAGGCATGGACGGCTTCGCGGCGCTCGTCTTTCAACAATTTCGGCTCACGGTAGAGCACTGAAACAACACCTAACTGCTTCGCAACAATCTCTGCCGCGTTCGCCCTTTCAACAATTTCGGCTCACGGTAGAGCACTGAAACCGCTGTCCAAACCAACCCCAAGCTCAAAAGGGGAATTCTTTCAACAATTTCGGCTCACGGTAGAGCACTGAAACCTTGTTTCGCTAAAATCGGTGAAAGTACAATACGTCCCCTTTCAACAATTTCGGCTCACGGTAGAGCACTGAAACGCTGGCCTGGCCAGCGGGTTTTGTTCTACGACGCGCTGCTTTCAACAATTTCGGCTCACGGTAGAGCACTGAAACACGTTGATCGTCGTTGAGCTACCCATCTGCTGTACCGCTTTCAACAATTTCGGCTCACGGTAGAGCACTGAAACGCGTAGGGCAGCTCTTGGATGCTAAGAGCTGTCTTTCTTTCAACAATTTCGGCTCACGGTAGAGCACTGAAACATCATAATTTGACCACTCCACCCAGTGGAAAACAATAGTGTCTTTCAACAATTTCGGCTCACGGTAGAGCACTGAAACCGATGGTTCCCGCCGCGACGATCGGGATCATCGTCGCTTTCAACAATTTCGGCTCACGGTAGAGCACTGAAACTCTGGTTACTACATCGCGCAGTTGGTTGACGCGACGGCTTTCAACAATTTCGGCTCACGGTAGAGCACTGAAACCGCTCTTAAAAGCGTTTACGAGCGCATTCTTCCACACTTTCAACAATTTCGGCTCACGGTAGAGCACTGAAACTCTCGTCTCTGTCTCAGTCCGTCCCCGTCTCACCGTCTTTCAACAATTTCGGCTCACGGTAGAGCACTGAAACCGTCTTCGTTGAGTGCGGACTGGATAGCCCACACCGACTTTCAACAATTTCGGCTCACGGTAGAGCACTGAAACTGTGCACGGACATGACGGACGGCATGACAAGATACTCTTTCAACAATTTCGGCTCACGGTAGAGCACTGAAACGTCACGGTCAACGTGCCGTCATGGACAACGTATTTCTTTCAACAATTTCGGCTCACGGTAGAGCACTGAAACCGTTGATGTCGGTTTGTCAAGCGGGTATTTGTGTGACTTTCAACAATTTCGGCTCACGGTAGAGCACTGAAACACGTGGTTGCTGCTGGTACTATCTCACAACAGGACTATTGCTTTCAACAATTTCGGCTCACGGTAGAGCACTGAAACCGACTCATCAAGCAGAATCACGCAGTCTACGAACTCACTTTCAACAATTTCGGCTCACGGTAGAGCACTGAAACATACAAACGACTGACGCTAGCGTGGGGAGATTTTACTTTCAACAATTTCGGCTCACGGTAGAGCACTGAAACCAGCGGAGAGACAAGTTATATTTGCGCAGGCATACCTTTCAACAATTTCGGCTCACGGTAGAGCACTGAAACCAAAAGGTCAAGCGTGACATAGAAGTATTCACAAACCTTTCAACAATTTCGGCTCACGGTAGAGCACTGAAACTCTATAGGTACAAAAATCAGAGGTGAAACATACGTCTTTCAACAATTTCGGCTCACGGTAGAGCACTGAAACATCTGCGCTGCCAGTGCCGCGAGAGGGTCACTAGACTTTCAACAATTTCGGCTCACGGTAGAGCACTGAAACTCCCAAATACGAATGTCCTCCATTCTTCCTCCTTCTCTTTCAACAATTTCGGCTCACGGTAGAGCACTGAAACCTATTACCTCGCGCTCCTTTCTCTTCCATCTGGGTCCTTTCAACAATTTCGGCTCACGGTAGAGCACTGAAACGGAGTTGGTGGTGCAGTTTGGAGAAGAAGCGGAGGAAGCTTTCAACAATTTCGGCTCACGGTAGAGCACTGAAACGCCAGCGGGCGGGTACGGCGAAGAAGGCCAGCAGCGGCTTTCAACAATTTCGGCTCACGGTAGAGCACTGAAACCTCGCGGGCTTGGCGTATACGCTCGCAGTGCTGCTGCATCTTTCAACAATTTCGGCTCACGGTAGAGCACTGAAACACTGCTCCGGCACGCGCACAAGGTGGGGGGTCCTGTGTCTTTCAACAATTTCGGCTCACGGTAGAGCACTGAAACGCGCTTCTTCCTGCGACGCGAACGGGCCGCGCCGGTCTTTCAACAATTTCGGCTCACGGTAGAGCACTGAAACGATTGCGGAGTTAGAAGACGCGCTGTATGCAATGAGCTTTCAACAATTTCGGCTCACGGTAGAGCACTGAAACGTCATCGCGACAACCGTGACCGCGATGATGCTGATTGCTTTCAACAATTTCGGCTCACGGTAGAGCACTGAAACAATCTATCAACATTGGCCGGATTTGTTTCTATAGCCTTTCAACAATTTCGGCTCACGGTAGAGCACTGAAACACCATTCTGAAAGACCGGCTGGTGAATGTGATAGACACCTTTCAACAATTTCGGCTCACGGTAGAGCACTGAAACGCCATAAACAACCCCTAGCGCTTTCTAGTTTTGAGCTTTCAACAATTTCGGCTCACGGTAGAGCACTGAAACCGTTCAAATCTGCGAATTCGAGGATACTGGCATACGTACTTTCAACAATTTCGGCTCACGGTAGAGCACTGAAACCGTATGCCGGACTTTTCGCGCGTTCTAAAACAATGCGCTTTCAACAATTTCGGCTCACGGTAGAGCACTGAAACCGCGTCGCAAAGCAACTGGTCGGACGCGGCGCAATTACTTTCAACAATTTCGGCTCACGGTAGAGCACTGAAACGTTGCGTGACTGGCGTCGTGGTACTTTGGTACTATCGTCTTTCAACAATTTCGGCTCACGGTAGAGCACTGAAACGCGGCACGCCGCCGCCAACGCCGACACCGACACCGCTTTCAACAATTTCGGCTCACGGTAGAGCACTGAAACTCCCGCGCTTCCAGCGCCTCGCGCAGGTGCAGAAGGCTTTCAACAATTTCGGCTCACGGTAGAGCACTGAAACCGAGCGGTCTTATTTTGGTTGAAGAACCAATCGGCTACCTTTCAACAATTTCGGCTCACGGTAGAGCACTGAAACCGCATCGCGTGGGACGTTATCGTAGCCGACCGCGTCCTAACTTTCAACAATTTCGGCTCACGGTAGAGCACTGAAACGCTTGACAAATTGGCGCGGGCGCGGTATAGTATAGACTTTCAACAATTTCGGCTCACGGTAGAGCACTGAAACAGACGCGGGTTTGTGCTTTGGAACGCATCAAAAATAGCTTTCAACAATTTCGGCTCACGGTAGAGCACTGAAACGCGTCATTTATGTAGGAGGGTTTATGCTTCTTGCACCTTTCAACAATTTCGGCTCACGGTAGAGCACTGAAACCAGCACCTCGCTGAGTGCGCTCCAGCTTGACCAGATGAACTTTCAACAATTTCGGCTCACGGTAGAGCACTGAAACGCGTTGCGGGATTGACGTTTCAAGAGACGGTACAGCTTTCAACAATTTCGGCTCACGGTAGAGCACTGAAACGCTCACCGGCAGAGTACACCCGCGCCTGAAAATTGCTTTCAACAATTTCGGCTCACGGTAGAGCACTGAAACGGTCGATTTTTCGCAACGTATACAGGTGCGCGAATTTCCTTTCAACAATTTCGGCTCACGGTAGAGCACTGAAACCGATTGCGGATCGAGCGCGATAAACACCGTCGCGTCACTTTCAACAATTTCGGCTCACGGTAGAGCACTGAAACCGCTTGACGAGATCACTGATCCTCTTCCCCCGCCAGCCTTTCAACAATTTCGGCTCACGGTAGAGCACTGAAACGGTTTGTCAAGCGGGTGTTTTGAAGATTTTTACGCAGACTTTCAACAATTTCGGCTCACGGTAGAGCACTGAAACCGCGCATTATCAGCGCGTGATCACTGCTGATATTGACTTTCAACAATTTCGGCTCACGGTAGAGCACTGAAACAATTCGCGTAGACTGCGAACGGATGATGTGTTTGTCTGCTTTCAACAATTTCGGCTCACGGTAGAGCACTGAAACCGTTAACACAGGCGCGGGCGCTGCTCGCTGCAGAGCGCTTTCAACAATTTCGGCTCACGGTAGAGCACTGAAACTTCTTCCCAACTAACTTCCACCGCTCTACCAAATACGCGCCTTTCAACAATTTCGGCTCACGGTAGAGCACTGAAACCGACGGTCGCGGAGTAGCTGGATCAAAGCGCGACGGCTTTCAACAATTTCGGCTCACGGTAGAGCACTGAAACTCGCGATTGTGCTCGCGTCGCTAACTGAAGAAGAAGCGCAGCTTTCAACAATTTCGGCTCACGGTAGAGCACTGAAACTCCTACTTGATAACTAACCGATACGACGTATTTCTTAACTTTCAACAATTTCGGCTCACGGTAGAGCACTGAAACAACCGAGTACCTTGACCCCACCAGCGACGTTACGTACTACTTTCAACAATTTCGGCTCACGGTAGAGCACTGAAACTCTGCAGACACAGAAAAATACAGAGTAGAGCACGCAGTCTTTCAACAATTTCGGCTCACGGTAGAGCACTGAAACCGCGCCACTTCCACTCTTGACGCGAGACGCGGTACACTTTCAACAATTTCGGCTCACGGTAGAGCACTGAAACTCTCGCTCATCGCCTGCCCCATCGCGGTGTACCCGGCTTTCAACAATTTCGGCTCACGGTAGAGCACTGAAACGCGCGATGTGGATGATCTCATACCAGCCGGACGGTCTTTCAACAATTTCGGCTCACGGTAGAGCACTGAAACCGCCGTCCGCGAGGATGAGAGGCGCGTTGATCAGACTTTCAACAATTTCGGCTCACGGTAGAGCACTGAAACTTCATTCATCGCGCGCGTCGCGGAAGTATTCGCGAAACTTTCAACAATTTCGGCTCACGGTAGAGCACTGAAACGTAAATGCTCGCTGTACGCAATTGGGATACCGGCCTTTCAACAATTTCGGCTCACGGTAGAGCACTGAAACTTCCGCACATTTTACCATCTTTACACGTACCGTACTGTTCTTTCAACAATTTCGGCTCACGGTAGAGCACTGAAACCGCTGCGCGGCGACTGGAGCGGGGCTTGGACAGCAATTACTTTCAACAATTTCGGCTCACGGTAGAGCACTGAAACAACACCACCAACAGACCCTCAACGTCACCACTCTCGCTTTCAACAATTTCGGCTCACGGTAGAGCACTGAAACCGAAGTGGAGTCGGTTCGTTGGGAATTGAACGAACTCCCTTTCAACAATTTCGGCTCACGGTAGAGCACTGAAACTGGTCTCCCATCATCGTTCGTGCCATGGGGCGTGTGGACTTTCAACAATTTCGGCTCACGGTAGAGCACTGAAACTTGGGGATGGGTTGGCCAAGAGGGAGCGGATGATCTCACTTTCAACAATTTCGGCTCACGGTAGAGCACTGAAACTGATCAGTATGTGGCAGGTCGAATTGGTGTACAACAAGCTTTCAACAATTTCGGCTCACGGTAGAGCACTGAAACATCGGTAGGGGGGAAAGGAGAAAAACCATGATCAGTACTTTCAACAATTTCGGCTCACGGTAGAGCACTGAAACGATCTTACGGGCAGGTCGGTAGGTTTTTTGTCGGCACACTTTCAACAATTTCGGCTCACGGTAGAGCACTGAAACCAACCCAAGCGGAGTCGTTTGTAGACGAAACAAATCCGACTTTCAACAATTTCGGCTCACGGTAGAGCACTGAAACACAGCAAGATTGCCAGATACCGTAATTCTTCTATGCCGCTTTCAACAATTTCGGCTCACGGTAGAGCACTGAAACCGCCGGAGACCACCGCACCCGCCACAACGATGATCCCGACTTTCAACAATTTCGGCTCACGGTAGAGCACTGAAACCTCGCGTACGCGGATCGCGCAACGCGGCGCGGTAGACTTTCAACAATTTCGGCTCACGGTAGAGCACTGAAACTAGATCGTGAGCGAGCTGTCAACCCATTCGGCCGGCTTTCAACAATTTCGGCTCACGGTAGAGCACTGAAACGACTGATCTGAAACGCGTCCAACAAGGCTTTCATATCTTTCAACAATTTCGGCTCACGGTAGAGCACTGAAACAGGCAGACGGCCGACACGGCAACCCACACCCCCGCCACCTTTCAACAATTTCGGCTCACGGTAGAGCACTGAAACGGAGTTGGTGGTGCAGTTTGGAGAAGAAGAGGAGGACTTTCAACAATTTCGGCTCACGGTAGAGCACTGAAACCACTGTGCGAAATGCGCTTACGAGCGCAACCGGACTTTCAACAATTTCGGCTCACGGTAGAGCACTGAAACGGCTGATGCAGCCCGGCCCGTCCGCAACCATCGGCGTCTTTCAACAATTTCGGCTCACGGTAGAGCACTGAAACACACACGCTCAACGCTGAACGTCGTGAGCGACTTGTGCACCTTTCAACAATTTCGGCTCACGGTAGAGCACTGAAACCAACCCAAGCGGAGTCGTTTGTAGACGAAACAAATCCGACTTTCAACAATTTCGGCTCACGGTAGAGCACTGAAACGCGACAACAACCACGCGCACCCTCACCGAGGGTGCGCGCTTTCAACAATTTCGGCTCACGGTAGAGCACTGAAACCAGGCATACAGCGTCCAATCGCGGACGTAATTCAACCTTTCAACAATTTCGGCTCACGGTAGAGCACTGAAACTCGTGAGCGGCGCGGCAGTACTCTTGCGCCGCATCCCTTTCAACAATTTCGGCTCACGGTAGAGCACTGAAACCGTACTGTTGCAGTACTTTGGCATACCACCAAACGCCTTTCAACAATTTCGGCTCACGGTAGAGCACTGAAACATCGTGACCACCCTCCTCACCACCATCCCGCATCGTGTCTTTCAACAATTTCGGCTCACGGTAGAGCACTGAAACATCCAGTCCACGCGCATTGGCCAGTTCTTCCAGAACCGCTTTCAACAATTTCGGCTCACGGTAGAGCACTGAAACCGCGGTGCAGTACAACAACGAGACGGTGTCGGTACGGCCTTTCAACAATTTCGGCTCACGGTAGAGCACTGAAACCTTCGAGCTGATTTGTGGAGATAGCATACTGACGTTCTTTCAACAATTTCGGCTCACGGTAGAGCACTGAAACCGTTCGAGTGAGCGGACTTCTCCTCTTCGTCTACTAGTATCTTTCAACAATTTCGGCTCACGGTAGAGCACTGAAACCGTCGCGGATGTCGGTCAGTACGGTGATCACCTCTTCGTTCTTTCAACAATTTCGGCTCACGGTAGAGCACTGAAACACGTGTTGTATAAAATAAGCTGGGACGGCCAAACGGAACTTTCAACAATTTCGGCTCACGGTAGAGCACTGAAACCTATCCTCCTGCGCTTGCCACATTCTGACAAGCCGCTTTCAACAATTTCGGCTCACGGTAGAGCACTGAAACCTTTTTCTTGATATGTTAATGTCGCGATTCGGAAGGACTTTCAACAATTTCGGCTCACGGTAGAGCACTGAAACTGAAGTCGCGGAAAAACTGTTCTGCTTCCGCGACCGGCTTTCAACAATTTCGGCTCACGGTAGAGCACTGAAACTTACGCGGGTTCGTAACAAAACTGTTCAGAATCGCCTTTCAACAATTTCGGCTCACGGTAGAGCACTGAAACTCCAGACCACTGTCCGATGTGTTGTATAAAATAAGCTCTTTCAACAATTTCGGCTCACGGTAGAGCACTGAAACACTGGTTTCCAACGTGTCATATCACGCATATTTTGCCTTTCAACAATTTCGGCTCACGGTAGAGCACTGAAACCGCGCATTATCAGCGCGTGATCACTGCTGATATTGACTTTCAACAATTTCGGCTCACGGTAGAGCACTGAAACTCTACGAACAGAATAGCAGCGAGCGTTGGTACTGTCACTTTCAACAATTTCGGCTCACGGTAGAGCACTGAAACCGTCGCCAACGACTCGAACCTCTGTCTCAACGCGGCCCTTTCAACAATTTCGGCTCACGGTAGAGCACTGAAACACTTTTGAGACCCGCAACGATCCCGAACCAACATACGAAGCTTTCAACAATTTCGGCTCACGGTAGAGCACTGAAACACCGCGCTGGCAGCGAAGATCGCGGTCGCGGTTGGCTTTCAACAATTTCGGCTCACGGTAGAGCACTGAAACGCCAGCGGTTGATGTAAATCCAGTGTCAAAACAGTGGCTTTCAACAATTTCGGCTCACGGTAGAGCACTGAAACCGAACGCTGTTTTTGACGCATTTCAAAGCGCGAACCCGCCTTTCAACAATTTCGGCTCACGGTAGAGCACTGAAACCGATCTGCGTTCCAACGTTCCAGAATTGACAAAATCGCTTTCAACAATTTCGGCTCACGGTAGAGCACTGAAACTGATCGCTGCTGCGACTTCCTCGCGCAAGCGACTTGCCTTTCAACAATTTCGGCTCACGGTAGAGCACTGAAACCGACACGCGCAACAAAGGCAGTGTGGGAGATAGACGACTTTCAACAATTTCGGCTCACGGTAGAGCACTGAAACGCTCGATCAGCTTAATCAGTTCGGCGCGGTCGGCGTTCTTTCAACAATTTCGGCTCACGGTAGAGCACTGAAACCTCGGTTGTGATAGTACCGGCGCGTTCCGCTGGCTCGACTTTCAACAATTTCGGCTCACGGTAGAGCACTGAAACCTGCTGTCACAACAGTGCGTAGAGATAAAGAAGAAGCTTTCAACAATTTCGGCTCACGGTAGAGCACTGAAACAGGATGACGAGGGTACTTTTTTCAAGTTTGCGAATCTCTTTCAACAATTTCGGCTCACGGTAGAGCACTGAAACTGCTTTAGAAAGTTTTAACGTGGGGGGATTTTCACTTCTTTCAACAATTTCGGCTCACGGTAGAGCACTGAAACATCAAGCAGACTGAGCGTATCTTTGACAAGCTCGACTTTCAACAATTTCGGCTCACGGTAGAGCACTGAAACCGTTTTGGCAGCGCAACG
>Ga0308310_1000632_pt1 | contig 15575 bp, 5 predicted proteins | sample HotsprSampleMS65_FD_203672 | JGI IMG/M metagenome (GOLD analysis project Ga0308310, IMG submission 203672) | Hot spring phototrophic mat microbial communities from Mushroom Spring, Yellowstone National Park, Wyoming, United States - 20090730_MS65 ...
GAGCGCATCAAAACTATCTGAAAGTACACCAACTTTCTGTCCACTACCATCCAAACCCAGCCATTCCCGGACCACGTTGGTCCGCATCGCGATATCACCCTGCGTGGTGGTCAGCCCGGCGTGATTTAATGCCGCCCCCGCCCGAGCAAATGCCAAGCTATCCAAAGACTCTAACAGTGGTATCGCCCCAGCCGGTACTAGAGCCGACACCATTTGCCGAAAATGACCGGTGATCTGGGCACCGAGCCCCACGAGATCCTGAATCAATAAGGCCGGGTCCCCTTGCGCCACAGCGTCTACGACGATCATGTCTCCAAGTAAAGTGACCACCGGCGGATGAGTGGCCAGAACACTCGGGTCCCAGTCTCCCAATGCCGTTTTCGCCGCAGCATACAAATTCCAATCGACTTTCGAATCCTTGGCCGAAAACTCACCAAGGAGACCGGAGGCCAGCTGCCACTGGAGGACACTCCCGGCTATATCCAGGAGCACCCGTTCTTCTAATGGCTCAATCCGTAGCTTCCGGAGTCCCGTCATGCGGGGGAAAGCTGTCAGCCCCGGCAAGTTCTTCTTCACCTTGGGCAAAGTTGTTTTTTCCCGGCCACCAGAGGAACTTCTGACCCCTACGGACAATCGGCGGCGCCACATGGAGCTGACCTCCCGAGCTTCGAAGAACTTTCACGAGAAAGCCTATCAACTACAGAGAGCCGACTTTGGTTAAAATGCAGGAGATTCCTTAAAGGGCGATTATTCTCTGCTTGCGATTTTTACCAGCTGAATCAAGGAAGTCAATTAGGCAGGATAAAAATTTGCGGAAAGCGGGATGAAAGAGAAAAATTGCGATATTTGCGAAATTATTTTCTTGCGCCTGGATCCCGATTGAGTGGTAAGAGTTTCCGCTGGGGTTCTCGGCAGCTATGCCTTGGAGAAGCCCGAAACGAATCTGAACGCCACGGGCCGGGAAAAAACCGGTCTGTGCGTCCCCGAGCGGTGGTCTTGGGTGCCCATAACCTTAGGAAATTTAGGCGGGAGATGGTGAATCAAAAGGCGGCAGGCGATAAGCGAAATCCCGGCCCAAGGCAGGGGGTGCCTATCTAGAGCAGTACGGGCGCTTCCCGCAGTTCATTTGAGTCATCCTATACTCACGGGGGCTCCGAAGAAAACTATTTTCAAACGCTGGCTGGGCCCTTTGGAACTGCGCGCGGGTGGTCATTTCGCACAGAATTAGTTCGCACAGAAATAGATAGGTAGAAATAGTAATACGGAAGGCAGTGGTAGTAGGGAGACCGCCCGTAAGAGGAGCCCAAGCATTTCGTTTGCGGATGGGAAACTCGCTCACCTTTTTCGAACATGACGGAAAAGTTGAGGAAATTAAGGATGTCCCAGGGCATTCCGGTTCCCCTCCTACGGACCATCGATGCAAACGCTAATCGCTCTCGAGAGGGCCTCCGGATCTTAGAGGAGGTGGCCCGCTTTTTCTTAGACGATCAATTTTTGACCGAATTAGCCAAGGACCTTCGACACGATTTAGAGGGTGCTTTGAGCGGCCTGCCGGCTCCATTGCGGATTGCGGCGCGAAATACCCTCGGCGATGTGGGAACAAGTCTCACCACTTCTCGGGAGGCTGAGCGCGCCAATCTCATGGACATGATAACCGCCAATGCTGCACGCGTAGCAGAAGCCCTCCGCTGCTTAGAGGAGTTCGGAAAATTAGTGAGCACCAGCCTGGCCGCGCAAGCTAAATCCTTAAGGTATCGAGTGTACACGTTAGAAAAAACTCTGGTAACAACTGTTCGAGCTTCCGAGCGACTCCGAGATGTTCGGCTTTATGTCCTCGTGGATCCTCAGGAAACCGAAGATGCCTTCGAACGCCTTGTTTCGAAGCTGATCGAGGCGGGTGTACACGCAATCCAACTCCGAGCTAAAAGTGTTTCCGACCGCATATTCCTAGGTCGCGCTAGACTGCTTCGGCGGCTTACTTGGCAGACAGGGACGCTATGTATCGTAAACGATCGGCCGGACATCGCAGCTTTGGTGGAAGCTGATGGCGTGCACCTCGGACAAGAAGATTTGCCAGTCGCTGCAGCCCGCAATATCTTCGGGCCTCACTCGCTGATTGGGGTTTCGACCCACTCGCTGGTGCAGGCAGAGGAAGCAGTTCTTGCCGGTGCAGATTATATCGGGGTAGGCCCGGTTTTTCCCTCCCAAACGAAAAGTTTTGCCGAGTTTCCCGGATTAGACCTGGTGCGCGCTGTCGCTAAAAGGGTGAGTCTCCCGGCATTTGCGATCGGTGGAATCCATCGAGATAATCTGCGAGAAGTACTCGAGGCAGGTGCCCGACGTATTGCTGTTGCAGCAGGAATCATAAAAGCGGCCGATCCCGCTGGGGAAGCAAAACACTTCCTTGAATTGCTGCAGTTGTACCCACTACAAAGTCCAACAAGTTAAGGGGGAGACCCTTACCGGGGCAACTGCTGTTTTCGCGGCTCGCCCCGTCTTCACAAGGCGTGTTCTTGCTCGTCGGAATGAAGGTCTTCTCAAGGCCCTTTCGTTTTATACCAGATCTTCATTGTCATCCTTTTTGGAGCAGCAATCGGGATGGTGGAATTCGCTGGATTGTGGCTTTCACATTACCTTTGCTTTGGCTGACGGTGAGACCCAGAGGTAGATCCCCCAAATCACGAGGGTAGTTCCGGGCAGTGGGTGTGGGGCCAAAGAGGGCGGCCGGGAAGTGGGGGTTATTTCGAAACATCACCTAAGCGGCTTAAGAATTGCCGAGAGCAACAAGCCCGCAGAACGACCACTCTCGGACCGACTTCCACCACGTTAGCATCAGATCTTTTATAGAAAGCCCTTTTTAGGTCTTAAAAGGATGTTTGGCGAACAACTCGAGAGGTAGTGACAGGCAGTGTATCTTGTGGACCTTCATAAACTCATGGGACAGGAAACGTGCCAGTTTTCGACCAATTTTTTGTCTCTAGATTTTGAAGAGATACCCGGTTAAGCAGACAAATGCTAAGGCCGGAACAAACGTTTGTCTGCTTTAGGGTTTCGAAGCCGGGTCGGCAAATGTCGAACTGATTAGGTTTTCCTTTCAGCTTTTCTTTGTTGCCAACACCTTCACTCCGGGCGGTGTGGCCACATGCAGCTGCAAAATTTTCGACCGGCCTGTCTGGGATCGGACACCCAATACTCCCTTTAAGTTACGGAAGACCTGCGTTCATTTGGTGTGAGCCTCAGCTGTCTGAGGCACCGGTTAATAACTTTTCCAAGGAATGCCGGTTGCAAAAACGGGCGGTTTGGGTCAGATTTGTCGCGATACTTTGGCCAGATTTGCTGCGGTTAATTTTGACGGTTATAAGCGGTTTTAGGCGTGCAGGGTTTCCTGGGAAAAACCAACCAAGTCTCAAATTGGACCTGCCTGATTTCGAAGGGACGGTCACCAGAGGCCTAGCTATTGGAAGGGACGGTCACCAGAGGCCCATCTATTAACTAACAGTAGGATTTATCTGGGGATCGGTTTCAAGCGGGAGTATGATGGGTCTCAACGTTTGCACACCGCCACCCAGCCAAGTGGCCCGGGCAAATCCCTTATACCTCACCAAGTTTCGGTAACAAAAAACCAAAGCCTTATAGAACGGGAAAAAGTCGAGGGCCTTACCACGGCGAAGCCCCAATTTCTGGGGTGTTGTGCCGGCTGTGTGCTGCGATCCCACCAGTCCTGCTGGAACATCTTTGCCCACCAAGGGAGCATCCAAAAGTTGCACTTCGTTGCAAGTGCAACGCCACCGAGCCTTACCAACGTTACTCGTCCACGAAACTGAAAATAACCGGCGTTCCAGGTCCGAGCAGTGAAGCGAAACCCTTCAGGCTTCCCCGCCACCCAGGAGAACCGGCTTTGGGCCAAATCGTTGGATATTGCGACAAGGTATTAATCCCGGCCTTTTGCTGCGTTAAACAACTTGGGATTTTCTCGTCTTTGAGGGCCTAGATAACTACCATCCCTAAATAAGACATCTATAAGTAGGGGGGCGGCGATAACTACCACCTATGTAAATTAGACCTATGTAACTAAGGGCGTGTGTAAGTAAGGGCGTGGATAACTACTAGGAATAAGTTTCAGGGCCTGGATAACTATTGATAAGGCTGCGGGACATCGCTTAGGTAAGTGGCGCGGGTGACGGTGTAGATAACCATAGAAGATAGCGATAGAAGGTAACGATAGAAGGTTAGGTGTCGTTTACGATAAGAGGTTTAAGGTACGATAAGAGGTTAAGGGTCGGCATTAAATGGGGGGATGATTTTTCTGCAAATAAGGGGTGACTTGGCAAAGTTGAGCCGATAAAATAACCACAACATGCTGACCCCGACAGGCTGAGTCCGCTGAGGGGTAACTCGCCCCCGGATGGGGGCCTCCGGTAGGGCGCCGTAGCCAAGCGGCTAAGGCAGCGGATTGCAAATCCGCCATTCGCCGGTTCGAATCCGGCCGGCGCCTCTCACAAAATTTTGTAAAAACCTAAATTAACCGGCATTAAACCCCACCAAATCAGGACTAACCGCGAATCCGACACTATGTCTGTCGGATTTATTTTTGCGCGGGCACCCAGAAAAATATCTTAGTCCCGTTGGAAGGGTGTGGACCCTTCGGAAAACGCCGAGTAATTCGATCCGGAAGTGCCAAACCTAAATCCCAATCAGTTGATTGTTGTCTCCATTGTCTGACTAAATCTAGTGCTCTTCCCAAATTTTTCAGTCGATTGAAGGGAATCATTACTAAGCTTGCTTATCTTTACGGCACAATGTGCTTTAAATGTCGGTAGCTTTTTCGAAACCTCCTTATCCGGATCCGAATCGAAATACCTGAATTCCCCATCGGAATCGGAACAGAAAACTCCAAGTTCGTCTCCCGATTGGCTTGGGATAGCACAACTTAAACTTCCCCCGGCACGCTTGTAGACCCTTACCTCAAAAGTTTCACTCCCCATGCTTTGCGAGTGAATGTCTTATAAGTTTCTAGGCTAGGTAAAGATTTTCCGCTTCTCGGGAGCGATGTGCCGCGCGTGATCTTGAGAGATCGAAGTGCTGCCAGACGAGTCGCAATCTGCGTCGGAAGCCGTCGCCCGCGGTTTCGATCCCGGGTTGCATTCCCTCGGGCAGGGGTTCTCGGCGAGAAATCGCTCTGGGCAGAGGTCCTAACTGGCGGGCCAGGCGACATTTCCGGTATCGGGAGTGGTCTTTCGGCGGGATTACCTCAGCGATCCTCAAGGAATAAGCTGCTAGTCGCAATGACAAGCCGCGGAATCAAGTTGAGGAGTGGCAATACCGAGCTTGGAAATTGATCGGAACTAAATTGACCGAATCTTCCCCCAACCGCCTAGGCTTGCGGCTTGCCCCGGGAGCCAATATGGCCACTGTGGTACCTTGGGGTTTATCTTCGACCTTTTGTTCAGGGCCGGTCAGAAATGTAGCCGGGAAGAATACTGGATCTCATCGTGAAAGCTAAATAGGGAAATCCCGGATACTCAAATGTTTAGGGGGCTGACGCCCAGTCCATTGTTTATCCCGCCGATGAGGCCTGAAAGTCTTGAGGATCTTAATCTCGGCGGGTTCCTCAAACTCATCAACGGATGCTTTCGGTGTGCTAAAAAGAATTCGAGGAGTTTTTGCGGGGGTTCTAAAAAGCCGGGTCTGACCGCCGGCCGATAAGAAGTTTCTCGGGCTTCTCGAACGTGGGATTGCAAAAACGATCTTGCAGCAGCTGCTCCAAGATCGTCCTAGGAAAGACTCGGAACGCATTCCCGAATGCAACGTGGCTATTCCCAGCTCACTACCATCCCCTCGTCTCCGCCCTCGCGTCGCGAGATCAAACACAGGATTTGAAGCCACCTTGGTAGGGTCTGATGGTTTCCGGCATGTTTGGCATTGGTAACCCCGGATAAGGTAATGCTTGAGGCTTGGCCACGCCAATTCACATTAGGGACTTTGCCCTCTACGGGACCTTTTTCCATGTGGATCGGAAAACCCCCCCGTCTGAGAGGATTGTCTACCAGTCCTAACCATAGCGGATTCAAGATGGTGTCCCACCTGGGAACAAGGCCAAAACTACAGCAAAGAGGCCACGGAATATCCTGCCAAGTCCCACCGAGCTCGCAAACACCCGGTGGCTTGTTAAGGTGCGGGCGTCTCCTAAACACTCTTGTGTGGGATTGAGTGGTTCCCCTTTGTAACCCTCGTATACCGCTTTACACAGATCCGCCGGGCGCGGATACTGCCGCAAACAGTGTCGCGTTTTTTCGGCAATCCAGCGGCTCGTTCTCCTGAAGATGCCTCCCGGCATTGGAGGAGCATTTCCAAAGGCAACCCCATCTCCCTACTAGTGTCGTCTAGTGGAGGTTAATCCTGAGTATCTGGGGTGGCTTCGGGGGATGGGCGAGGCATTTCGAGTGTAAACATCACGGCCAAAGGTTTAGGGATCTGCTGCACGGGCGGGATTCTGGAGTGTTCGGTTATTCCCGAAAACTGCTTTTCGAAAGAAAACTGCTTTTTGAAAGGGGTGAGGAGAGGTCCGGCTGACTGGCAAGTGGAATGTGTTGCCATGACGGTTCTTGCCCAGTGGTCCAAGGCAACATGGTCCCCGTGAACCAAGTTTTGCGGGATCAATAAACACACAAGATTGAAGCAAAAACAAACCGGGAGGAACAAGGCACAAGGGGGTCGGACGACTTTTGGGGCCCGGATTCTTGACATCGCCGGAAATTTTATTTAAAGTGCTTGGACATTACGGCCGGCGACATATATTCAGGTGTTAAAATGAGGAATTGTGCCCGGCGATAAGTTGTTAGCATCGATTTCCCGCATTCGAGGTGCGGAGTCGAATGGGGGTAGCGAAGCCGAACATCGGGGGCAAAAATTATGGGGCGTGGCAGATGTTCGAAATTCGGCATCACTGGGTTCTGCGGGCTCTCCTCTGAGAGGTTTGTGAACTGGCTTTTCCCGTTGAGTTGCTCCCATGTGGGAATTCGCGTAAAGGGGGTATCTGCTGCCTTCCGTCGGGGGGCAAATTGCTCCGATATGTTCCTCGGGACCCCCAGATCCTCGTGTTTGGGTGTTCGCACTAGCAGGAGTTTTTCCACCATCCTTTCGCGGCTTCTGAGAGCAGAGCGTCGGACCGGAATCTGGTCTCGCCCCAGGTACCCCAAAGCCTTCGTGGCTTTCCTTTTTGGAATCTTGGCTAACAACTGGCGTAACGAAAGCAACGGGTTTCGCAGGATGGGAAGGTGCGCGGGTTCGGAATCTTAAGAGACCTTTTGATGCAGCTTTGAGGACTGGTTTGTCGTAAAGAGTCCAAACATTTGTGGCGAATACCAGAATTCGTTCCCGGTAATCGATTAGGACTCCGGAAGGATGAGAAACAATGGGGGGACGGGTGCTTGTTGGCAACTTGCAGCCCAGCGGGTTGTTCGAGACCGAACCTGCCTGCTGGGTTTTGAGTGAGGAGGGAGAGTTCTGCCTGCGACGTGTATCTTATTTAGGCATAGAGTATCATGCGCCCCCGCTCCCTGAGGGTTATCTCTTATGGCAGAGGGCGCGGCAAGGCGCGAACGTCTTTGAGCTAAAGTTTTCCACGTTGCCGGACCACGTATGGAGCTTTTGGGATTTTTGCGCTAGCTTGCGTGCAAGTAGCGCGAAATGGAAAGAGTATCGCTGCGGAAGCGAGGAAATCCCCGACCCGTTGAGGAAGCTTGATTTTATAGCGGACGCGATTTTGGAAGCGGCAGAACACCTCCACAATGAGGGTTGGGGGTTAGGACTAATCTCGCCGGAAAATATTCTGATCTTCGAGTGTGGGGACGGACTTCTCTTTGCATTTACGGACCTCGGCTTTTCGTGGGGTGACACTCCACCTCTGGTGCCTCCTATGTTCCTGCGGAGGTGTGCGGAAGGCAATAAATTTGCTGTGCTTTGGGATGGTGAGAATCCAGGGGCCCAATTGGAGCGGGGCCGTCCGTTGAGCCGCACTGAATTTGACCCTGTTCCTGATATCCGGGCATTGGTCCGGGTTTTTGCAAGCAGTTTGCTTGGCCGATATGTGTCGGTGCTACCGACACCGGAGGAGAATCCTGAAACCCGGGCTCAGTCTCCCCGCATCCCCGGAGCAAGGAGAATTTGGGTTACGTTGGAACATGCCCTCGATGGGCTAATCTCCTCGATGCAGGAATTCCGTACAGCGTTGTGGGAAACTCCTTTGAGTCAGCATTTTCTTGCTGAAGCTGCAGTGCCGGTGCAGGGGCGAATCTGGCGGGCAGTAGCTGGGCTTGGCGCAGTCGGTGCTCTCGCCGCGGCGGTGGGCCTTTGGATGTGGATAGGTACCCAGCAGAAAGAGCCCACGTCGCAAAGCTCCCCGCTCGGGGCTCCTGATTCTAGCGGTAAAAACGACTCTTCCCCGGGAGATACTGGATCGTCGGAGGTTGCCTCGCAAATGCTGGCTAACGAGGGAGGCAGCAAACCGCAGCCCGAGGGGCTTCCGCAAGTGGCGCAGGAAGGATTGAAGAGTCTGGAGGAAGCTTCTGAGTTGCTTCGCGAGGTGGAGTCCTTGTGGCAGAGCTATGCGAAAGACCCGGTCGGTACGTATTTCTCAACACGAAGGCAACTCGAGAAAGTATTCCGTCCGCGTATAGAAAAGCTGTCGAAAGATCTGGAGGAGATACGTAAAGCAGTAAAGGAAACTCCCTCTCCAGAATTGGAAAGAGTGACGCAGGCATTGTCCCAACTGCAACATAAATTACGACAATTCGAGTTGGAACTAAGTCCGCGTTAGGGGCGGCAATCTGATAGACGGATTTTTTGGAGACAAACTTTGTAGTGGTCGGAGGTAAGCCCATGCGGTACCCCATCGTCCTGCGGGCTAGCTTACCGTGTCTTAACTTAGGCAGAGGCTTTGAGAATCTATCCGAGACGTCAAGAGTTCGCGTTCTTGTGCTCGACCTTTTCCTATTAGCTTCCTTAGTGTTAGGGGGGGATGTGAATGCCCAACAGGGATTGAGCTCAGGGAGAATTGTGCCGGCCCCAAAGCAAGCGGCTGGGGAAGGAAATGTTGCTCAAACTCTGCTTCTTCTGGTGCGTTGTAATCCGGAGCTGACGGCGGAGCAAATTCGGGAGACTCTGCAATTTGGCTCGGCGGCCGCCGGGTGCGAGGTATCGCAGATTGTGGTCCGCGAGGTTGCTCCTCATACCTTGGATGAAGTTGAATCGGTCCTCCGATTGATCGATCGTCCCGAGGGGGGAGAAGTCAATATTGAAGAACTCCAGTTGTCCCGGCGTCCCGCCGTACACACCATCTGGGATATCAAGCTTTCCAAGGCTCCAGAGGAAACTATTGAAAGTTTTGATGTGGCACTTCAGAAGATCGGAAGTTCGGCGGATTCCGCTCCTCAGTGGAAGACCTATCGCCCTGTTGTTCCCGAAGCTGCAAATTTGGAATCGGGGAGCTTTGTGGCTGTTTCCTTGCGGAACGGACGTTACGAATTTTATCCGCCGCCGGGAGAGATGCCTACCGAATTCCGGGTTAGTATCATTGGGGAGGACGGCTCGAAACGGGAAGTCACCGGAAAATTCCCCCAATTGGACAGGTGCTTTTTGATCCAGATGGTGAACTTTAGGGGAGATCGGGCTCGCTTATTCGAGGTGGTTCGCAACCCGGCGGAGGTGCCCAATCCATTTTCGGATATCAAGGAACGGAGCAATACCGCAGTTGTGTTCGGCAACATTCGGGGATCAACGGCTGTCGTGGGGGAGACACTTGACGGTTTAGAACTGGTTGTGAGTGTCCCCGGTGTTCCAGGCCGGGCCCCTGCACGAGTGTGGATGCTTTTCCCGCTTACGGCAGAACGGCTAGCTCAGGAAGAGGCAAACTTAAAAGGCTTGGAACAGTGGACCAAACTGCCTGAGGAAATTCGCCGGCGGGCGGTAAAGAGCACGGATCCTCAGGTTCCGATTATCGATTCTGAGGAACCGCGGTGGTATGAACTGGTACCGGCTGGCTCCGGGTTCGAACAAAGGATCAAGCTTGTGACAAAACCTGAGGATTTTCCAAAGCTCCGGCAGCGTTTCCCCAGGATCTACCGGATTTTAGTATGGGAGTTTGAGGGGGGAGGGGGTCGCGCGCCCATTTCGGTGGACGGGGGCCGGCGCTACCGATCCGAGGAACTAAATTCCTGGGGTAGGCTGCTGGAGGCTTACATTCGTTAGATGCTGGCGGACTCGATTTGGTTGTTCCTCCGAGGGTCCGCGACGGGTATTGAATAGCCCTCAGGCATGTCACCGGTAGGACCTTTATTGAGTGTAGACCATCCTAGTAGGGCTGTTTGTTTGCTATCTTCTGAGCCATCAGGAGGAAGTGGGAAATGAGCGTTCCTCTTGAGCCTCTTAAGGCAGAGGTATGTCCGCTAGTGCCGGCAGAAATTCGCGAGCCCTTGGTGGAGCGATTTAATCAGGTGACGGCGCTCCTTGAGCTTTGTCGGCAAATTGCTGGTACTCCGGAACCGGAAAAATGTGAGCGATCGGGGTTGGAATTGGCCCGGATACGCACCGAGTTGGCTCGGGAGAAGTATTTGGTCGGGTTTCTCGGACCTTTCCAGGCGGGGAAGTCTCGTACCTTTAACAATATCCTTCGAACCACTGGCCGAGACCAGCCTGCCGGAGTGGGGCAGGGATTTCCGACGACCGCCGTCGTGACAAGACTTCGGCAGTCCCGGGATGGTAGGAATACAGCGCGGCTAATGTTTTTGACCACTAGGGGCTACGAAGCTAAGCGTCGCTTCCTTCTCCAGCGGTGTGGTTTCGATCCTGATCGGAAGGACGATCGGAAAATAGTGGAAGAGATTAATCAGGCTCTCGCAGATTGGGACCGGTCGGTACGAATTTGGCAAGATCCGGGCGGAAACCAACATCCGGTAAAGCGACGCGATATGGAGTACTTAGCTCTCATGTTGAATAGCTACCAGATGTTCAAGGAGTTTATCGGCGAGCAACCAACAGTTCGAGAGGTTCCCTTCGAAGAGCGGTGGCAGTATTTGAATCACCCGCCCGATCCTTGGCACCGTCAAAAGCCTGCGGTTTCGCCTCTTCTAAGTCACGTGGAGCTTGAGTTTAGAACCGATGTAATTCCGCCCACGTTGGAAATGGTCGACCTTCCTGGATACGACGCGCATTGTAGTATTGACGCTTTTGTTACAGACGAGTTTTTACAAACGCTTCAGGGGGCTTTTATTTTCTGTCGTGCCACGGATTTTTCTGCAGCTGTAGAGACCGTCGTCGCTAAGTTGAAACGAATATTCGGAGCGGAACTTGAAGGGCGGGTATGGCTGGTGATTACCCGTTGTGACGACATCAATATTTACCCTCAGATAAACATCGATGATCAACGGGGATCGGTCTTTCAGCAACTTGCTCGGTTTGTAGAGCGGCTCGGCCTACCAAAGCAACAAGTGATTTTTGTGACCAACCAACCGCAAGATTTGAAGAGCCGACTAGCGGATCGGGAGTTTTCGGCGGCGTTGGAGAAAGCACTCGAGGAGGGTGGAGCAAATTGGGCCAACCTACGGAAGGCATGGTCGGCCCTGGAGGAAGAAGGGGGAGTGGCCGTTTTACGCCGGGTGATCGCAGAAGATCTCGCTTGTCAAATTGGCCGGGCCGTTACGCGGAGAGCCCAGCAAGTTTTAGGCAGGGTAGGGAAGGATCTCTTCGCCTTTGCCCGGATGTTGCAAGAAGAACAGATGTCCACGGAGCTGCCTGCAGAATTAGCTAAGTGGCGCAATCTTCTGCGGAAGTTGATTCTAGAGGTTGTCGATGCCACCCATGTTTCTGCTCTCGCCGCGGAAATCCTTAACACCTTGAATGATGCGTGGGGAGCCCTTGGTGTTTCCTCGGACATTCTTGACGATGTCAGCTCACGCGAAGGGAATCGGGGCCTCTTGCAAGAGTTCCTTGCCCACGCAGAGGTTCTTGATCGCTTGGTACGAGACCGAATAGTTAACGAGTGGCTCCACAGAGTCTACGAGTGGGTCATCGAGCCGGTCCGACATCACGAAAACACGGAGGGGCGCCTGAGTATCCCCGGGATCTGCGAAGAGGGGGTAACGGTTTACCTAGAAGCTTGCAGAGACCAGGATCGCGCCCATCGGTCCCTCGGAAACCATCTACCTTCTTACAAGCGGAATCATCCCTTTGAAGAGTTGCCGGAAGGATCAGATCCGCTTTTCACCGGGGAGACGTATCTCGATGTGTTCGATCGGAAAAACCGAGTTTTATCGCGACAGATATCGCTTGCTCTTGCCCTGCACGTCCAGCAGCGGATGAGCAAGCTCCTGGAAGAACTCACTACCTATTTCCGTCGGTTGCGGGAAAGAACTGGAGCTCAGTTGGACGTTAGGTGGCTTAAAAAATTGGAAGAATTTGAGGCACTGGCAGACTACTGGTAGCCACTACAGTTTGATAATGTTCCGGAAATCCCGCAATATTGGTAATGAGAAATCCTATCCCATCGGGAATCACGGCTGTGGGTTGTTAGGAGGGAGTTCCTCTGTATGAATATCCAAGTGGACCAGGTTTTCAGGAACGTGGGTTGGATGCAACACAAGTTTGTGATTCCCCCCGCCCAGGAATTTTGGGTCATTGGCGGAGGCACTCCTCTTGTAGATCAGAACGGAGCAGTAGTAGTAGCTCGGTGGAAAGAAACCTTTCTTGAGCTGGAGTGGACGCTTGAACATTCCCAAGGTTCTGGTGCGGGGTCTGCTGCTCGGGGGGCAGGTCAAAAGATTTTAAGTAATCCTAGCGAAATCGCACAGTTTTTATTAAAGCGGTTTAATGTGCGTGCCAACTTAGAACCGAGGATTCGTTACCGAGCTGCAGAAGTTGTACCCTCCACACGTATGGTGTGGGTATGTTGGATCGACACCAACTCCTCGGACTTTTGTCAAACCTGTAAGGAATTGGTGGCCGCAGGGGAAAACCGCCTTCCTATCGAAATCACCCTGATGTTGATCATTCAAAGAGAGGGTGCGGTTCAAACTCATCGAAAAAGTATTCGTCTCGAGCTTCGGCCCATCTGTTATCCGCCACCTTTCACTGGTGTGATGGGGTTAGACTTGGGCAATACCCACACCACCTTGGCCGCCCTGGAAGCACGGGAAGTGTTAGGCACCAAGCAGGTTAGATTGCTCCCTGATTTGGCATTTCACGTGGAGGCTCTGAATCACGCGCGGTTGGAAAGCCAAACCGCGCCTATAAAGTCTTTTCTTCGCATTGACGCGATCTCCGACTTACGAGATCCGCAAGTACTTGGGGACTCCTCCCCAGAGGAGGTTTTGGCTAATCCCGAAGCCTATGCTTACCGGGTCGGTGATAGTGTGAATGTGTTAGGAGAGGGGCCTTGGGGGCTCATTGCGAATCCAAAACGATCGGTAACGGCAGCTCCCCGGGGATTCACCCACGTGGTTGTAGCTCGAGCTTATCCTGGTATTCCCGCAAAGGCAATCTTTGACGCTCCCATCGACTACCAGGTTCAGCTTGGGCCGACGCGGCCTGCGGAACTATTTATCTGTCGTCTTCTTGAGGGTTTTCGCGGTGTTGTCCATGCTTGGCCGCGGCGGCTGGTGGTGACCTATCCCTCCACCTTTAGTGCTACGGAACTCTCTCGGTTAAAAGAGGGCGTTTTTCGTGCTTGGAGAATGGCGGAGCGGGCCAATGAACAAGGTCCGGTTTGTGCAGAAGATGTAATTCCGCTGATGATCGACGAGGCGAGTGCGGCCGCGTTTTACTATTTGGCGCGCACAGTCCTGGAAGGCCCCGGCGGGCTCCGCTCCTTCCGTTGGTTGTATCCTGATGGGTTTTATCTCCTCGTTTACGATTGTGGAGGTGCAACCACGGATGTCGCCTTGGTTAAGGCAGAAGCCACCTCTCATTCTCGTCTTCGATTCGTGGTGCTCGGTAGAACAGGACTTCGGGATTTCGGTGGTGACGAAGTCACCGTCGCCATTTTCTTACTACTGAAGGCTAAATTGGCGGAAAAGTTGGCCAAGCATCGAGCTCGAAGTGTTCCTCGGTTGCCCGAGATCCGAAGAGGTGATAATCCGCGTGCACGAGCTGCCGATTTGCGCGCGTTTTTTTCCGACGAACGAAACCTCGCTGCCTGGGACGAATGGGTACCGACGGATTTTGACCCCCACGGCTTCGGACATGATGCAGCCGCGCGCCAGCAGCTTACGTGGCTTATTTGGTCTTGGGCGGAAGAGTGCAAAAAGTTTATTTCTCAGAGCAGAGGCGGACAACGGTTATCCGCCCCAGGAATTTTTGAAAGGATTACCAAAATCCTATTGGATCTCAACCCAGATCTCGGAATCAAATCGCCAGAGCTTGCCGAGCTGGTCGGCCAGGTCATGCCCTTGCGGGAGGAGATCGATGCCTTGATCTGGGAGCCTGTGGAAAGAAGTATTCGTTTGTGCAGATCTTTAGCTATTAACAAGCTCGAGTGGCGTGCAGGCCATGTCGACGATGTATTTCTAGTGGGCTATGGCTCTCTTTATCCCCTCATTCGCGAACGTATGCGAGCAGAATTCCTGGGAGATACAGATTCGCAGGAATGCCATGAGTCTCGGCCATCCTTATTTAGTCTAGAGTCAGCTTTCTCTGCCGAGGATCTTAAAAACTGCGTGGCGAAAGGAGCCGTTCTCGCTCTAGCCCTCCGGGAGGCGACGCTGGGTCTTTCCCTCGAGTTTGATACTGAGCTTTGCCGGCGGTTGCCGTTTTCCGTGGCTTGGCACAATGCCGCTACCAACGCTTGTGTTGCCCTCTATGCTGAAGGAGAACGGTACGAAGAGCTTGCACCCAAAAGAATCGAGGTAATTGCTTCTGCACAAGGCCAGCGCCCTCAGTGGATTCGGTTGCTCCAACGCTGGCCGGGGGCCGATTACGAACCTTTCCTTCTTTTCTCATTCCCCGAGGGCGTTGAAGGTGCCATCACCATCTATTTCGACATCGACAGGGAAGAGTTTATCGCAGTTTCGGAACATACCGGGCAACAGGCTGTCGGCCAGCGGGACATTAACCCCGACGTTTACCGGTCAGCAGTCCAGAGAGGGAAAATCCGGCTTTGCGGCTTTAGGGAGTAATTGTTCAAAAAACCAGCTTATTCCGGATGCAAAGACTCCTGGGGTGATGATCGCCTCCACGGAGCTGAGATTCGCTTCCGAATTGCAGATTGCCCGAGAATCCAATCGAAATTCGAAGGAATTAAGGTTCTTCCTGCAAAGCACCGGCAGTGTGTGGGAGTGTAACCTCCTAATGCAATAGATCCGAGGCTTCTACCATCTTCGACCAAGGAGGCATGGAGAGCGATGACGGCCCGGAATCCTGCAGAGAGAGAAGGCAAGGTGGCTCCGGGGGACCCTCGTGGCCTAGCTTTTGCTTCGCGTATGTCGCATTCCCAATACCAGGAGTTAAGGGAAGAAGCCAAGCTACATCTCGAAGAAATCCAATCACGGCTTCAGTTCGCGTGGCAAAAAGCATGGTTGCTGTTG
>Ga0308310_1000639_pt1 | contig 15483 bp, 14 predicted proteins | sample HotsprSampleMS65_FD_203672 | JGI IMG/M metagenome (GOLD analysis project Ga0308310, IMG submission 203672) | Hot spring phototrophic mat microbial communities from Mushroom Spring, Yellowstone National Park, Wyoming, United States - 20090730_MS65 ...
CGATGACCTGTCCGGGAATATGCGCTACCAGGGTGTGCGTCATGATAAAGCATCCATCCCGATCCAGTTTGAGTGCTACCAGCGCGCCGGGGAAACGTTCGCGCAGCGCTGCCGCAATTACCTGCGGATCGCGTTCACCGGTCAGCGCCTCCCCCTCGTCGCGGTTGGGGAACAGCATGTCCACCGGCAGATTGGCGGTGATCCGGTCGAACTGATCGTGACCGATCTCGCGGATGATCTGGTACGATGCCGGGTCGAACGAAATAGTGGCACCGGATGCGCTGGCGATGCGCGCAGCATGCAGGGCGGCAGCGCGCGGCGGGTCGCTGAAGAGCGACCATCCGGTAACATGGAGATGGCTGCACGAGCGCAGTACGCTTTCCGGCGTCATATTCGGCGTAAGTTGATGATCGGCGCCACGGTTGGTCACCATACTCCGCTGCCCGGAGCGATCAATGAGCGCCAGAACTACGCCGGTTTCACTGTGGCGCAGGCGAACAATATGCGTCTCGACCCCCTCGCGTTGCAGATCGGCAGCGATGAGATCGCCGAACACATCCGCGCCCAATGCGCCGATGAACCCGGCAGGCGCACCGCAGCGCGCAACCCATACAGCCACATTTGCCGCCGATCCCCCCGGTGCAAGTTTGATACTGCCGGTGGTGTCACCGCCAGGAAGCAGCAGTCCGTCCGGCTTGACCAGAACATCCCATACCAGATCGCCGATTGCGATGATCATTGCTATATCGCTTCTCTTTAGCAATTGATTGCCTGCCGCATAGCGGGCGTTCGCTTGTTCAACCGATCATATCATACTCGCTGCTGCAAAAGGTCATATCACCACAAAGACGCAATGAAGGAAAACCTCTGCGCGCCTGACGTCTCGGCGGTGCGTTTTTGCAGGAGAGTCATATCTCGCAAAGATCTCGACGTTGTTTCATTCGGTGACACGATTCTGTTGACGCCATACATGGATTCGCCTATCATTGCGGGCGCTTATTGGAGAAGCAAGGAGAAGCTTATTATGTCACTCGATCCTCCTTTTCCTGCGCTGGACGATGTGATGCTACGGATCGGCGAAGCAGGACGACGGATGGCAGACATCGGCGCCAGTGAAGGTGCCGCTGGCAATATATCGGTGTATATCGGCTGGCCAATCGAGTTCCAACCAGTCTTTCCACTCGTTGAGGAGATCGATCTGCCAGTTGCCGCGCCAGCACTGGCTGGCAGGGTGGTCCTGGTCACCGGATCGGGGAGACGGTTGCGTGAAGTGTACGATCACCCGACTGATAACCTTGGCGTGGTGCAGATAACCCATGACGGAACGCGCGCCAGACTGTACACCGCTCCCACGCGATTGTTCACCCGCCTTACCAGCGAACTCAACTCGCACCTTGCCGTGCACAACGATCAGGTGGCTACTACCGGCACAAACTACAGCGCGCTGGTGCATGCGCAACCGCTGCACCTGACCTATCTTAGCCACATCCCGCGTTACCGCGATCCTGTCGAACTGAACCGCCGATTATTTCGCTGGCAACCAGAGATGATTATGGCATTCCCGCAGGGCGTCGCAGTGTTGCCGTTCATGATCCCCGGATCGACCGAACTGATGATGGCGACGGTAGCGGCGCTGCGGAACCATCGTCTGGTCATCTGGAGCAAACATGGAGTTATGGCGCACTCCGAAGTTTCGGTGAAACGCGCCGCTGACCTGATTGAATACCTGGAAACCAGCGCCCGCTACGAGGTGCTCAACCTGAGCATCGGTGAACCCGCCGATGGACTGCAACCGGATGAAATACGCGCCATTGCATATGCCATTGGTGTGAACCAGACGCTGTTCTGACGTTCGGAAAGGAACATGGTATCATATAGGTATGTCCAGCATGCTGATCTTGCCCACCGATGCCGGTCTGTATTGCCCGATAGGTGATTTCTACATTGATCCATGGCAACCGGTTGCACGCGCCGTTATTACACACGCGCACAGCGATCACGCTCGCCCTGGCAGCGCAGCCTACCTGGCGACGCGCGATAGTGAGCGGGTGCTGCGTACCCGTCTCGGCGCGGATGCACACATCGAAACACTCGCCTATGGAGAGAGCGTCTCGATCAACGGCGTCGATGTCTCATTCCATCCAGCTGGTCACATATTGGGATCGGCGCAGGTGCGCGTGGCGTATCGCGGCGAGGTATGGGTCGTCAGCGGAGATTACAAGACCGACCCTGATATGACGTGTGCGCCGTTCGAGCCGGTGCGCTGTCATACCTTCATGACCGAGTCAACATTTGGGTTGCCGATCTATCGCTGGCCACCGCAAGCCAGCGTTCTGGCGCAGATCAGCGAATGGTGGCGGCGCAATCAGGAAGCGGGGCGCGCCAGCATTCTGTATGCGTATGCGCTCGGCAAGGCGCAGCGCTTGATCGCCGGTCTTGATCCGACCATCGGACCGATCTTCGTTCACGGGGCGCTCGTCCGTATCACGGAAGACTACCGCGCTAGCGGCGTTGCGTTGCCGCCAGTGCAGTACGTCGGTGATGCACCGCGCGGATTCGACTGGTCGCAGGCGCTGATTCTGGCACCGCCTTCAGCCCATGGCACCCCATGGTTACGCCGGTTTGATCCTTTCTCCACTGGTTTTGCATCCGGTTGGATGCGCATTCGTGGAACACGCCGACGACGTGCAATCGACCGCGGCTTTGTGCTCTCGGACCATGCCGACTGGCCCGGCTTGCTGGCGGCAATTGACGCCACCGGAGCGGAAAGGGTATGGGTCACGCATGGCTACGCCGCAGTGCTGGTGCGCTGGCTTCAGGATCGGGGGCATGATGCAGCCGTCATTCAGACGCGCTTCGAAGGAGAGGTTGGGGAATAAGTAGTGCCCATGGAGGATGTAGACTCAGAAACCTACATTTATGCACACATTTGCACAACTCTATGCAACTCTCGATGAAACCACCCGAACCAGCGTAAAAATCGAGGCGCTGGCGAACTACTTCGAGCATGCAGACCCGGCGGATGCGGCGTGGGCGCTCTTCTTCCTCATCGGTCGTCGACCCCGTCAGGCGGTTCCGCTGCCAGCATTGCGCGCCTGGGCAATCGATGCCGCCGGTATTCCCGACTGGCTCTTTGGCGAGTGTTACGATGCCGTTGGCGACTTTGCCGAGACGGTTACACTGCTCCTGCCGGAGCCAGACGAGTGGACGGCAGATGTCGACCGTTCTGTTCTGCCGTTTGATGGTCCACAACCACTCCATCGCTGGGTTGAGGATGTGCTGTTGCCGCTGCGAGACCGGGATGAAATGGCGCAGCGCGCCATTGTGCGTGCGGTGTGGGCAACGCTTGGCGGAACAGAACGCTTTGTATGGAACAAACTGATCACTGGGGCGTTTCGTGTCGGCGTCTCGCAACAACTGGTGGTGCGCGCTCTTGCCCGTGTTAGCGGCATCGATCCGTCCACGATTGCGCATCGCCTGATGGGTGAATGGCACCCGTCGGAGGCATTCTACCGGACGCTCCTGGCGCGTGACACAACCGATGCCAATATAAGTCGGCCCTACCCGTTTTGTCTGGCGCACCCGCTCGATGCCGATCCCGAAACTCTTGGAACAATCGATGAATGGCAGGCGGAGTGGAAATGGGACGGCATCCGGAGTCAGTTGATCCGCCGCGCCGGGCGGACATTCCTTTGGTCGCGCGGGGAGGAACTGATCACCGACCGTTTTCCTGAGATCGTCGCATCGAGCGCGCTGCTTCCCGATGGCGTCGTCCTCGATGGCGAAGTGTTGCCGTGGAAGAATGGCGCTGTGCTCCCCTTCGCGCAATTGCAGCGTCGGATTGGACGCAAGAACCTGACGAAGGCTATCCTGGACGAAGCGCCGGTTGCGTTGCTGGCGTACGATCTTCTCGAACTCAACGGCGTCGATGTGCGGGATCGTCCGCTAGAGTGGCGCCGGACAGAACTCGAGCGTCTGATAGCAACCTGTGCTCCCTCATGTCCAACGCTGCTGATCTCCCCGGTCATCACTGCGACAGACTGGGACGATCTTGCGGCGCAGTGGGCCACATCGCGCGAACGCAATGTTGAAGGTCTGGTGCTTAAGCGTCGCAGTTCACCGTACCGCGTCGGGCGGGTGCGCGGCGACTGGTGGAAGTGGAAAGTGGCGCCTTACACCATCGACGCAGTGCTGATCTACGCGCAGCGCGGCAGCGGCAAACGCGCCAGTCTCTACACCGACTACACTTTTGCAGTGTGGGACGGCGATCGATTAGTACCGTTTGCCAAAGCGTATTCTGGGCTGACCGATGAGGAGATCCGGCAGGTTGACGCATTCGTAAGACGCAATACACTAGAAAAGTTCGGACCGGTGCGCACCGTTACGCCAGAACTGGTCTTTGAGCTGGCATTCGAAGGTATTCAGCGCTCAAATCGCCACAAGTCAGGGATAGCGGTGCGCTTTCCGCGCATCCTGCGCTGGCGGCGCGACAAGCGTCCGGCTGATGCCGACACGCTGGAACGGGTGCGCGCTATGTTGCCAGAGGAACCATGAAACTTTTCTACTCCGATACCTTTGTCCTGCCGCTGCCGGAGGGTCATCGTTTCCCAATAGCAAAATATGCCATGCTGCGCGAACGGGTGTCTGCCGAAGGTTTAGGTGAGTTGATCGTCCCCGAAGCTGCCGACGACCGCGACATTCTGCGGGCGCACACTGCCGATTACCTGCACCGCATACACATCGGCGCGATGAGCGACCGCGAGATGCGGCAGATCGGGTTTCCCTGGTCGCCGCAACTAGTCGAGCGTTCACGCCGTTCGGTTGGCGCAACGATTGCCGCCTGTCGCACTGCATTGAGCGGCGATGGGATCTCGGCGAGCCTGGCGGGCGGCACCCACCACGCCTTTGCCGACCACGGCGAGGGGTACTGCGTCTTCAACGACAGCGTGATCGCAGCCCGCGTCATGCAGGCGGAAGGGCGCGTCCGACGTGTTGTTATCATCGACTGCGATGTGCATCAGGGGAATGGGATTGCTGCCATCCTCGCTGGTGACGAGACGATCTTCTCCTTTTCAATCCATGGCGCGAAAAACTATCCCTTTCACAAGGAGCGCAGCAATCTTGACATCGCGCTGGAGGACGGAACTGGCGATGCGGCGTACCTGGCAGCGCTGGAGAGAGGATTGGATCAGGCAATTGAGCAGAGTTGCGCCGATCTCGCAATTTACCTGGCAGGCGCTGACCCCTACGAGGATGATCGGCTTGGACGCCTGAAGGTGACAAAAACCGGTTTGCTGGAGCGTGACCGGATGGTTCTCGAAACCTGTCGCAGCGCGGGCATTCCGGTAGCAATCACTATGGCAGGCGGCTATGCCCGCAACATCGCCGATACGGTGGACATCCACGCCAGAACACTACGTCTGGCAAAAGCCATCGGCGGATGGTAAATTCAACTCCACCGGGTGATGATCACTCAGGCAGCATGGGAGCACATGCAGAGCGCGTCGCATACGACACACGTCCAGCCCTTTCCTGTAAGCGTATTGGTATGCACATTTGTAATATTCCTGTCATCCCTATGCTTCACAGCAGATTACTACCGCTCCTCGAGACGCCGCTGCCGACGGTAGGCATAGACGACGCACTCGACTAAACGCTCCGGATCGTCAGGCGGAAGATCTAGCCGCGCCTGCAACCCTTCGCCGAGTTGCGCTGCCAGACACCGACGCACTGGCGGTGCCAGATCGCGGCGCTGATCGAGAAAGTCGCACAGCAGCGCATAATCGTCGGGCGTCAGCAGACTGACATCGATGAGATCAGCCGTATCACCGGAGAGGGGTGGAAGGTTTGGTGCTGCGCCAGCAACGAGACTTTCCAGCGTCACATCAGTGCGTTCGCGTACGACCAGCGTGTCGGCTGCCAGATCGCCCAACCGTCGTGCGCGCTTGTCGACAAACATTACGATCACGCCAATGCCGTAAAACAACGGCAGGAAGTCAATAATACGGACCAGATTGCGAATGATCGATCCCAGGACAGTAATCGGGCGCCCACCTTCGGATACAACCCGCAGACCAATCAGGCGCTTACCAGGGCTTTGCCCATTCCACGTCAACTCGAACGCGATAAAGTATCCCCAGAGGATGACGAAACCCAGTGTTGCTCCAATGGCAAGCCACACACTCTCTGCAAATTGGAGCATGCTGGCGACCTGTGTGATTGCAAGAAACAACGCCACTTCTGCAAGGACAATCAGCGCGCTGTCAATGATCGCCGCCAGAAACCGCGAGCCGATCCCGGCAATATCGTATGCCAGTTCGATCTGTTCTGGGGTTTCAACGATGTAGTCATTAATCTGCATTGATGAGGACACCCTTGCAGATATATACTCAGAACGCGGCGTTTTTGATGCCGGGAGTATTATATAGCGCCTTCGAGGTATGGCGATGCGACGATTTCTGCACCTGTTCATTCTGGCTGGTCTTCTGATCGCTCTGGCGCATCATGTACCATATTCACATCCGTCGCCATCTCATGTACTGGCGCACGTCGAGCCCGCACATTAGACCGCCGATCTGCTCTACGATGAAGCGCGTACAGTCCACCTGGGAAATCTTGCCCGACGCGCCAATGGTATCCCGCCGTTGCGCTGGAATCGCCAGTTGACCGCTGCGGCGCGCTGGTTTGCGTGGGACTCGACCAAGAATCGTCCCTTCGGGTACTGTGGTCACCAGGACACGAACGGAAACTGGCCCGACTACCGGGCGCGTGCCTTCGGGTAACTGGGACTCGCAGGCGCAGAAAATGCGTTCTGTGGGTACGTTTCCCCCGAGAGCGCCATTGAGGGGTGGATGAACAGTCCCGGGCATCGCGCCAATTTGCTCGATCCCGCTTCGCGCGAAGTGGGGCTTGGATACTACCGACGTTCTAGTGATGGGCGCGGCTATATTGCGCAAAAATTTGGTGTCGACTCCGCCTATGCACCCGTCATTATCGAAAATGAAGCGCCTTTCACTCTCAACCCCAACGTCAACCTGTATATCTACAACCTAACGGAGCAGATCGGCTTTGCAGGCATGGGTCCGGCAACGCAGATGATGATCAGTAACGATGTCTGTTTTACCGACCGTGCATGGGAGCCGTTTGCCAGCCACAAGACGTGGACGCTGGAAGGCGGTCAGGGCTGGCGCACTGTGTATGTCAAAACGCGCGATGCGCTCAATCGCACCGCAACGGTGAGCGACACGATTTACTTGGGAGAACCGCTGCCGGTACAGGAACTCAGCGACACGCACCTCAGCACGACGCAACCATATGTGACCCTGTACCATCTCGATGGCGGCGGCCTGCCAATGGTGCAGTTCAGTCTGGGGTGGATCGCCGATGATACCTATCCGACATTTGGCAGGTTGCGGGGAGACGGTGAACGTGTCAGTGATCCCGACGCCTGGGGCGGCACGGCGTATCGACTCTTGCCGGGACGCGGCGAGACATCGGCATGGGTGTGGGACACCGCATTCATCAAGGATACGCCGATGACGGCGTACATACGGTTGAAGACGGGCAGTAACGTCTCGAATCAGGAAATAGCGCGGGTGACGGTCAAAGGCGGCGGTGTCGAGTACGGTCCGCGCCGACTGCGTGGCGTCGATTTTGCCGCTCCCAACCAGTATTAGGAGTTCGCGATCGATTTTACGTTCCATGCGAACCCGAACGAGCTATTTCTCATCTTCCAGTTCTGGCGCAGCGGCACTACCGAATATTTACTTAGACGCAGTGACCATCTTCACCAAACCCTAACCGATAACCAGTCCATTGACGTGGAACGTGCCAGGCGGTCATTATCGTGGTCAGGGCGTGTGGGTGCGCTACACGGACGGTGTCCGCTTTTCGGGGATGGTCGAAGGTGCTACAACACCGATGCGACTCTTCGTATCCCCGACAGAATTGACATTCCTGGCAGCCAGGGATGGAACGCCTCCGCCCGCTGCACTTTTGCGAGTGGAACCGGCATGCGGAGCATTTACCTGGGAGATCAGCCGTAACGCACCCTGGTTGAATGTAGCGAAAACAGGGAGCGGTGCCAGAATCAGCGTGAACCCGGCTGGACTGAGCAACAGCATCTTTTCAAGCAACGTCACGGTACAGGCAATCGGGATTGCTGGCATAGCGCCAGTTTCTGTTCCTGTCAGGTTGATCGTCGTGGATCGTCTGTTTCCGGTCTATCTTCCGCTGACAGCCAGGGGCTACTGATGACTTCGGGTGACTCTTCTGCCGAAAGCCGGGAGCGACCGGTGGTTTCCGGTCGCTCTTCCGCCGATACCAAATCTCAATCGACTAGGATGCATTCCTGCCGGGGCAACGCATAGTTGTTCTGATAATGTTTCTTGCTCTCTGGAAAAGTGAGCGTCGCTGCACTGCCTGGATGCACGGTTATCCTAACTTCGTGCATTGGTATCCCCTGTCGTGGGAGCGTGGGCATCTCGCCTGCACGCGCGGGTGTCCGCGCCCGACCTTGGAGCGCAGGCATCTTGCCCGCATACAGCCGTCCAGGGGCGGGTTTTTCGGGAAGCCCTCGCATTACTTCACTCGTTTTGGACATCAGGACGCTCCGCTTTCCCTCTTCTCCCCTTATGGGTTTAAGGGCGGACAGAAAAGGTGTTCGTTTTTGAGCAATTGTGGCCCTCTGCGGATCGGGAGCGGTGACAACCATGCGGTGGTTCTGGTATGCTGGTATTCCCAACCACTGCATCCCCAGGAGACCACCGCATGACCACCAGCATACATCATTTCATCCAGGCGGTCGACTCGTTGTTCCGCCGGAGCATAGGCGACACGCCGCAACGCACCCGCCAACGGCCGGTCTTGCTTACCCTGAGCATCCTGCTCAGCGGCTCGCTCACGCTGCGCCGGATGGCCAGCACCCAGGCGTCCCTGACGCCCCAGACGACGTGCGCAGCCAGTCATGAACGTCGGCTGCGGCGAGCGCTGAACGACCCGCTTCTAACCTGGGAACGGAGCGCTGCGCCCCTGGTGCGGCGCATCCTCACGCGGCAACGGGTGCGCCGTTGGGTGGTCATCCTTGACGAAACCGCGCAGGCGGAACATCTGCGGGTTTTGACGGCGACGCTCCGGCATCGCGGACGGGCGATCCCGCGCGCGTGGGTCTGCTGGCCAGGACGGACGAAACAGACCGTATCCTGTCGGGAGCGCCGTCGACCGGTGCGCGATCAGGTGGCGCAGGCGCTGCCCGCCCATGCATCGGCGGCGGTCGCGGCGGATCGCGCCTTCGGCGGTCCGGTCTTCACCGACCAGGTCGCGGCGCATGGCTGGGATTGGTTGGTGCGGGTGCACGGCCCGACCCGCTGGCAAGACGCCCAGGGTCGGGTGCCGCAGCGTGCGCAGCGGGTCGCCCAGCGCGGCGCGCGCTGGAAAGGGGTGGCCAGGTCTTCAAAGATGCAGGGCGGCGGGCGGCGCGCATCGTGGCGTTGCGGGGACGGGCGCGCACCAGTGCATTGTTGTTGGTCAGTCGCCTGCCGCGCAGCTGGGATCTGATCGCGATCTATCGCCCGCGCGCCGCGATCGCGGCCTTGTTCCGCGCCTGGAAGTCGAGCGGGCGGCGCCGGGAAGCCAGCCAGGTGCGCGATCTAGCGCATCAGGAGCATCCGGTGGCGGGGCTGGGACTTGCGACGCTGATCACGCTCGCGGCGGGCGTGCAGGCGGCGGACGCCGAACGCCGCTGCCCTGCCCGCTGCCACCGACGCCAATCACGGAGTGGCCGCCAGAGCGTGGTCACGCTGGGTCGTGAGGCCTTCTGGCAGCGGCGGTGGCGGCGGGATCGCACCCCCATCCGCTGGGATCGCACCGAATCTAGATGGGCGCAATTGGTCGGTCAAGCAGCGTGCCCAGCACGCCCTAGCGGGCGCCGACGTGGGGCGACAGGCGGTCTGGCGGCAAGCCCATTGGAATGCGCGAAACCGTCAGAAGGCTCATATGTTCTGTCCGCCCTTAAACTCCTCGTGGGGGAAGGATGTTGGGGGGATGAGAGGCAAACGCGCACGGGAATGCAGAAAATCGCACATCGCTCCCAAGAACTCTACCCCTGAGAACGCCCGCATGCGCGGGTGCTGCAGCCGTTCCACCCAGGCAGAGCGCCCCTGCTCCGTAAGTGTTCACATTTCTCATGGGAGCGCGGGCATCTCGCCCGCGAGACGCCCGTGCTCCAGGTCGTGCCCCGTCGTGAGAGCGCGAGCTGCGTGCCCTTAGAGACGCAACGCGGAAGGATGCCTGTGCCCCCCGGCGCGTGTGTTCCCCCAGGTGCGAACAGTTACCTCGATCCGTAGCAGACATCACAGAGCAGGAACGAACGCCTATCTGATGAAGCGCAGAACATCAGTTCTCAGTCCTTAGTTCTCGGTTCTTAGTTCTCAGCCCTCAGTTCTCTGCTCTCAATCACGCTCGCTCTGCGTCGTCCACCTGCGTCTCCATCATGTCTGGCGCTTCGATGATACCATTGAGGTGCGACATATCGTTCACACTCAGGATTCGCCAGTCGTTTGCCTCGTATGCAATAATCGAGAGCGAGGTATTGCCTATGTGGAGCGGGCGCGGCAATGCACCAATCTTATCACGTGCAGCATGGAGCAACAAAGCGCGCGCCGGACCGCCATGTGTCACCAGAGCAATGGTTTGCCCTGGTCGCTCGATGATCAGGCGCTCCACAACACCGACCACACGATCGTAGAGCTGCCCAAAGGTTTCACCATCACCGCCACGTGGTACATCTTCACCCGACTCAAGGCGCTCCAGCAGATCCGGAAATCGTGCTCTGACCTCACTGCGAGTTAGACCACTCCACGCCCCCACATCGATTTCGCGTAGCGCAGACAATGGTTCGGGGATAGTTCCCAAATGATTAGACAGCAGCGCTGCTGTCTCCCACGCACGCTTCAGGTCGCTGCTGTACAGCGCATCAAAGTGAATGCATTGATCGAGGAGACGTCGCGCAAGGCGTTGCGCCTGTAAGCGACCCACATTGTTAAGGGGAATATCTGCTTTTCCCTGCCAGCGCCCCTGGAGATTCCAATCGGTCTGACCATGACGGATGATGTAGAAGGTAGTCATTGTGTCTATCTTCTCTGTTCGAATACGGAAGGACGCTGGAGACAGCATACCTCCTTATTTCCACCAGAAATTATACACGAAGGCAGCTATCTTTCCTGTTTCGAGAGCCGCCATCCCTTGGCTCTCCAGTGCAAAGCCCGCCTGAGCAGGATAGACCGGATTTCTGCTTGAAACTCATAAACCGTCTACAGGGAGTCTTTTCCGGCAAGCCCCTGCGTTCCTTCTTTCGTTTTGGGCATCAGGACGCCTCATTTCCCCCTTCTCCGCGTGTGGGAGAAGGGGGTTGGGAGAAGAGGAGCAAAAGCGCATGTGAATGTAGAAAACTGCTTATCTCTCCCAAGAACTCCGCCCTTGAAAGCCTTTCTCCCTGGGTGAGAAAGAGGTTGGGGGGAGAGGAGCAAGAGCTCACAGGAATGCAGAAGACTGCTTACCTCTCCCAGAACTCTACCCAGAGAGAAGAGGGACAAGGGACGCAGGAGCGTCGGAACGCAAACAGACAGATTGCCTGAGGAACGATCACGTATGTCACAAATGAAGACGTGTTCTCATTTCTTGATCGCGCTCGACGATTTCAATCTCACGACTATCAGGATCACGCAGACTGAAAGTCGACCATACGCTTTATTGACGATCAGTGCACACAGCAGGGGAATATTCCGTTCAACCAAATAGAACAGCGCGTTCTCCAGCATACGCAGTTCAGCCTACTTGTGCTCCCGATTCTCCAATGCTACCTGAAAGCCGAGTCGCCAGTAAAAGCCGGGCGCTGTATCGAAATCGCACATATCGACGTGGGAGTGACCGGCTGCGAAGATGGTGGACGCTGATCTCACGAAATAGCAGATCCTTCTTCCAAAGTCGACGCAACGCCGTTTCAACCAGACTGGAAAGCGATACACTTCGCTCAATCGCAGCGTGCTCGATGGCGCGGATCAGCGATGGCGGCAGGTGGATATTGAACTGTTGCTTCTTCTTATTTATCGTTGTCATTCCTAAACGGAAAGGAGAAGGGGAGTAGTTGACGTGCACATTAGGATACTAGTATGCTAGCGTACCGGCAATATCTCCAAATGGTAGTGACTTCCCGCTCCCCATTGCGGCATACAATTAATAATGACCTTCCTGTCCTCTATCTTCGCCATTCCTCTTCAGATCAGAACCTCTGGTCTGCGCGCTGCGAGGGAGCAACGACACCGTTTCTAGCGCATGTATGCTTCCAGACTGTCTGGTGCCTGATGAAGAAAGACGAACGTCAGCTGGATTGAGCGAAGGCGCCAGGTATCATTTGCAAACCTGTTACTGGATCAGCGGAACCAGCGACAGCTCGATCCAGCAGACCTGTTACTGGGTCAGTGGCACCAGCGACGGCTTGACCCGCATGAGCACGCCGCAGAACCAGAGCGCAACCCCGCTCCAGGCAACGAACAGCAAGAGACTACCAGTTACCCAGCGCCCGCCGGCACGCTTCGTCAGACGTGCCAGCGTCGCGCCAGCCGCCAGACAGATAAGCGGTGTGGCAAAGTAGATATAGCGTGTCAATAACTGGAGAAAGACATACGAGAAAAAGAAGACGACACATACAAGCAACATTGAAATCACAACAGTGCGTTGCAGGGGATGTCGTTGCTGCAAAGCGAGCAGCAGCGGCAACCCTACGACTGCAAGCGCCAGAACCGGGGGCAGAAAACCCAGGGTGAAAGCACGCGCTACTAGTTCAATCCGCTCTGGCCATAGCGTCAGTCCCTCGACAAAGGACGCGAAGAGGTCGAGTGTTGTCGGACTGCGAGGATCATCAGCCAGCGGTGCGGCAGCTGCAGAAAAATAGACCGGTACCGTGAAAACGACCGCCAGGACCAGTCCGCCGACCATCGCGTTCCACTCACGACGAGGGAGTGCTCGCATTCCGAAAAGGACGATCAATCCCAGCAGTGCTGCCAGCGTTACTAGAGCGCCTACATGGGTTGTCAGACACAACACAGCGACGGGCGTCAACAGCGCAAGATGCGATCTGGTGGGATCACGGGTCAGACGGAGCAGGAGCCAGAGGATCAACACCCACCAGACCTGAGCGATTGCATTGGCGGCAAAGCCCCACCACATCATAGTCAGCGATATCGGCAGCACGACGTACAGCGCCATCGCCAGCAGCCCGGCGCGCGCTGTCAGCCCGAATTCGCGCGCTATTAGTAGCAGCAGCAGGGCGATGAAGGAGTCGAGCAGCGCGACACCCGCCTGCACGGTGAGACGCGCATTGCCAAGCGTTAACCATAGTGGCAGCAATAGGACATATCCGGCTGGCGGGTTGAATGTTTGCCGGTTCTGAAATTCGGCAGGGGTTGAGTACAGGTAGAGGGATCCGCTTGCAACAGTACGCAACCAGCGCATATGGACGTGGATATCGCGGGCATCGAAAAGCGGATGGACCGCCCCCAACAATCTTATCAACAGAGCAGCCGTGAGCAGCGCCCACGCGACGCGCACCTGGGTGCTGCTAAGCCATGGTCTCGACAACGTCCGGCTTGAACTGCCAGCATCCGGGATCCGTTCCAGCAGACGTATCAGGCGCGGCGCAGCGATCCACGTCACAATCAGGAGAGCAGCAACGACAACCAGCCAGTAGATTAACCCCAGGCTGACCCAGAGCGGTTCGGTCATATTCAGACCCACCAGCGCAACCGATGCGAGAACACTACATGTCAGCGCGACACGCTCCGGTAGCATCAACCGGGCGATCAGCGCGAGCGTCAACCCGAGCAGGAGCGCCTGACCAGCAAATTGTTCCCATGCCAGCTCTTCTCCACTACTGAGTGCGTGCAACGCAATCCAATCAATTGCGACTCCCAGGCGACGATTATCCGCGGGCGGTATGTAGGTTTCGCTATGCAGAGTGATGCTGCGTGTCAACCCCGCCATTCCGGTCGGCAGAAGAATTGCATACGTCCGCAGAACGGGCGCAGTGCGGAACGCACCCCACTCCCGGTCTGTGATAACTATACGCACACTTGGGTTCGGAACGCCTTCCGGTCGCCATCCATGGGCACGGATTTGCAGTATCCGGTAACGAGAGTGAATGTTAGGGAGCGTGATTGTGGTGACTGCATGGGTCCAGCGGTAGTTTTCAAAGGCATTTTCTTCTCTCCCATGCACACCTCGCAACACAGTATGATCACCCCACCGACCTGTTTCGATGAATATCCGCGGCGCTGCATTGAGGCTATACCATAACGCAGGCAACGTCAGCAACCAGAGCAGCATCAGCCGGAGCGCAGGAAGTTGAACGTTGAAGATCGAACTTTCGCATTCGCTGTGGAACCGTCTGCTCGCCTTCAGTATCATCCGCTTCTTCTCATCTCATCCGTGCATACTACCGGATTTGATATTAGTTCCTCATTCAACCCTGTTCTTCATTATTCTTCCGCCCCGCCAACCCAATCGACTCTCCGGCAAGATGCAGCGCAATCCGGGTTTGCAGAATGATCTGCTCCAGCAGCGAGGGGTCTGGCGTTTCAACAGGGAGCGCCATCACAAAATGGTTCAAAATCTCGGATTTCGCGCGTAGCAGGTCGTCGAAACCAGCATCGACACAGTCGCGGCGGAAGGCTTCAAGGTGCAGTTCGGCAAACTCACGCAACTTCCCGGCAGTGTCGGGGGTCAGGTGCGCTGCAGCGCCGCCAATGACCCGCTTCGCTCCAGCTGGCAGCAGATGCCCGACAATGACATCCCCTGTCGCAAGCCGGCGCGATGCTGCGCTGTCGGCTATCACATACGACTGTTCGCTTAACAGGTCGTGCGCCTCGATCTCCTGCCCCTTGCGAATGGTATCAACAACCCAGGCGCGCAGCCTGACTCCTGTCCATTGGAGCAGCAGTTGCCGCTCTGGTTCACTCAGGTCGAGCGCTGAGTTATCCGTCGCCAGTCGCTCGACCAGGGTCTGCCCATCATCAAAGCGGTAGTCGAATGCAAGCCAGGTGAGAAAGCGGTCTGCGCCGCGATCCTCCAGGTCGTCGAGTTCGGCGAGTTGTTCCGGCGTGTACTTACCGTTCCAGTAGCGTTGCAATGCATCGGGTACGACCTCCGGAATGGTGCGTGCGGCATCGATAATCTTCGGCAGCAATGTATCAACAGCCCGACGGAGTCGTAACTGTTCGGCACGCGCGGCTTCTTCGTGTGGCAGGCAGCACTGTTTATATTTCTTGCCACTGCCGCATGGGCAGGGATCGTTCCGTCCAACTGCTGGCATGTGCATCTCCTGTTATAGGATACCTTGATTGCTAGTTGACGACCACCGACACCTCTGGCACGATCGCGGTTGCCCAACCAACATCATCGCCAGGAGGAGCCGACGGTCGCTCGCCCGAT
>Ga0308310_1000644_pt1 | contig 15428 bp, 14 predicted proteins | sample HotsprSampleMS65_FD_203672 | JGI IMG/M metagenome (GOLD analysis project Ga0308310, IMG submission 203672) | Hot spring phototrophic mat microbial communities from Mushroom Spring, Yellowstone National Park, Wyoming, United States - 20090730_MS65 ...
TAAGGGCGCAGGGACTGAAGGATGTGCTCCAACTCTTCCTGAAATCGCGCCGGTGACCACCGCCGCATCGCTGCCCTCCGGCCATAATCTTACCCCGAATTGGGGAAAAACGCCAGTCCCTGCAATTCCTGCCACAAAGGGCACGAAGTGCCCAAAAAGGACACGAAGGGACGAGAAGAAACCCTTCACGTCATGAGCAGCCTCAAATAATGAGCGGTGAAAGGTCATATCCTGACCCCTCCTCATCCCCCCAGCCCCCTTCTCCTCCCCGAAACGGGGAGGAGAAGGGGGAGAAAGAGTGGGGGTTTGAGGCGGGCGGCTTCGCCGCCCGCCTCAAACCCCCAGGATTCCCTCCTCCCCGCGCCGCGCAGCGGCAGCGGGGAGGGGGGCAGGGGGGAAGGGAATCTGGCCGCAATGCCCAAAAGAGCCCCAAACACCTCGGGGAAAAATCAAGTTGCACATGGTGTCCTTCGTGTCCCTTGGGGTTTTTGCAAGAAGACCCTCCGGCAGGTAGAGCCCCTAAACAAAGAAGGGCCTGGGCGGCCCTTCTCTGTGTGGGATGGGAGCGAGATGGCCCAGGTTACGCCTGCCGGGCCATCTCCACCAGACGGGCAAATGTGGCGGCATCCCGTACGGCGATGTCGGCCAGCACCTTCCGGTCCAGCGCCACACCGGCCCGCTTGAGGCCGGCGATGAAACGGTTGTAGGAGAGACCGTGCTGGCGGGCGGCCGCGTTGATACGCAGAATCCACAACCGCCGCAGGTCCCGCCGCCGCTGCCGGCGGTCCCGGTAGGCGTACCACATCGCCTTCATCCACGCCTCGTTGGCCCGACGCCAGAGGCGGTGGCGGGTGCCGTAGTAGCCGCTGGTCTGGCGGATGATCTTCTTATGACGACGACGAGTTCGGAATCCTCCTTTGACTCTCACGGCCTCACTTCCCCTTTTCTCTCAGATACGGTGCCAGACGACCCACGCGCCGGCGCGTGGCCGGGGACTCCACGACCAGCATCTCGTCGTAGAGCCGTCGGGCCCGCGCGCTCTTCTTCCGGCGCAGGTGGGACTTCCCCAACTTGGTGCGCATCAGTTTCCCTTTGCCACCCTGACTGATGCGGAATCGTTTGGATGTGGACTTATGGGTTTTGATCTTCGGCACGCTTCACCTCGCTCTGTTGACCTCCCGCGGCTTTCTTTGGCTTCGGCGCCAGAATCATCAACATCGTCTGCCCTTCCATATTCGGGGCCTGCTCCACCACAGCAATATCGGTCACCTCTTTCATCACTTCCTGCAGTTGTTCCAAAGCCAGTTCGGGATAGGTGATCTCCCGTCCCCGGAACCGGACCCGCACCTTGACTTTCATACCCTCTTCCAGCCAGCGACGGGCATCCCGCACTTTGATGGCCCGGTCGTGGTCGTCGGTTTTCGGACGCAGGCGGATTTCCTTCACCTCCACCACTTTCTGGGAGCGCCGCGCCTCCCGCTCCTTCTTGGTCTGCTCGTAGATGAACTTTCCGTAGTCTACGATGCGGACCACCGGCGGGTCGGCGCTCGGGGAAATCTCCACCAGGTCCAGATTTGCCTTGCGGGCCTGCTCCAGCGCCTCCTGGAGGGAGACAATCCCAATATGTTCCCGGTTCGGGCCAATCAACCGCACCTGCGGAGCCTGAATCTCGCGGTTGATCCGGTAGGCGTAGCGCAGGTCACGCTTGAACTTTTTGGGCGGTCTTCGTTTGATCTTGACCTCGCTTTCGTGGTTTCAGGATTCTGGCGTTTTGTGCAATGTGGCGCTTATCATAACACAAGATGCCAGAGGTGTCAAATCTCCTCCGGACGTGCTGGCTCCACATCCACGATGGTCCCCGGCGCCGGGCCGGACGGGGCGGAGGCGGGCGTCGGACCCGCTTTGGGGGGCTCAATCAACGGGGGCTCAATATCGGCGTGCATCGTCGTCTGCCCCCGCAGATAGGCCCCCTCGCTGACCAGGAGAGAATTGACCGTCAGGTCGCCCCAGACCCGGCCTGTCTCCAGGACCTCCACCCGGTTGCCGCTGATGTTCCCCTTCACGGCCCCGGAGATGGAGATGTTGTTGGCCCGAATGTCGGCGATCACTTTGGCCGATTCGCCAATGACCAGGTTGCCGGTGGTCTCAATGTTCCCCTCAAAGATGCCGTCAATCCGGATGCCCCCTTCGGAGATAAGATTCCCCCGGAAGTGGGCATTGGGACCGATGACGGTCTCAATACGGGCGGCGGGGGCCGCCGGGGCCGCCGGCGCTGCCACCGGGGGCTGGGGCCTTCTTTCTGCTTTCTTTTCCTCTCTTCCGAACACGTTGACCTCCTTATTGGGATAGATATGGGATTCAGTTGTGATTTCCGTGCAGGTGAAACGGCACATGGGTGACCATCACCTCCCGCCGGAACAGGAAAGCCAGATGGATGAGAAAGGCCGTCTGGTTGTGCAGGAGATGGTGCCACCACTTCGCCGGGACAAACTGCGGCAGGACAATGGTTACCACCTGGTCTCGCCGCCGCCGGTCGTCTATCCGGTCCACGTACTCCACCAGCGGCCCGATGATGGACCGATACGGCGAGGGGAGCACCACCAGCGGGATGCCATCCCCCCACTCTTCCCACTTGCGCCGAATCTTCGGCGTCTCATTGGGGTCCGTCTCCACGTACACCGCCGTCACGTCGTCGGAGAGGGAGCGGGCATAGTTGAGAGCCGCAATGACGGCCCGGTGTACCCCGGCGATGGGGACAATCACCCGATGCCGCCGGACGGGGGGCGGGCTCCCGAAGGCCTCCAGGGAGAGTTGGGCCGCCACGTCCTGATAGTGGCGGTGGACTGCCAGGAAGAACCCGATGAAAATAGGAATCCACACGATGACGATCCAGGCGCCGTATGCAAACTTAGTGATGATGAAGATGAGGAGAACGCCTGCTGTTACTGTGGCCCCGAAACCGCTGATGAGCGCTTTCAGCCGCCAGTAGGGCCCTCGCCGTCGCCACCGATGCGCAACCATTCCTGACTGAGAAAGGGTGAACGTTAGGAAAACCCCAACGGCATAAAGGGGAATCAGGCGTGTTGTCTTCCCGTCAAAGACAACCAGAAGTATGGAGGCCGCCAACGCCAGGGCCAGAATCCCGTTGGAGAAGACCAACCGATCCCCCAACAGGGCAAACTGGTTGGGCATATACCGGTCCCGCGCCAAAAAATAGGAGAGGCGCGGAAAGTCGGCGAAGGCCGTGTTGGCGGCCAGAACCAGGATGAGCATTGTCGCCGCCTGGAACAGGAAATATAGAGGCGTCCCACTGCCGAAGGCCACCCGCCCCAGTTGGGAGATGACCGTCTCATGGGTCCTCTCGTCCGGGACGATGCCGAACTGGTGGCTCAGAAAAGTGATGCCCAGGAACATCGTGATGAGAAGAGAAGCCATTGCGATGAGCGTCTGGCCCGCGTTTTTGGACTCCGGGGGCTTGAAGACGGGCACTCCTTCGGCAATGGCCTCCACGCCGGTGAGCGCGGCGCAGCCGCTGGAGAAAGCCCGCAGGATGATGAAGAGGGTCAGCGGGTGGGCCGCCGGGTAGTCTATCCGGGGCGGCGCAGCCGGGGGCATCCCTGCCGCCACCCACCGATACAGCCCGACGCCCAGCATCCCCAGCGTCATCGTGACGAAAAAGTAGGTGGGAATGGAAAAAATCGTCCCCGATTCCCGCACTCCTCGCAGGTTCAGGATGGTGATGACGGCGATCAGAAAAAGACCGATGAGCACCCGATAAGGATAGAGGGCATGGAACGCGGAGGTGATCGCCGCCACGCCCGCGCTGATGCTCACCGCCACGGTCAGGACGTAGTCGGTGAGGATGGCCGCCGCCGCCACCAACCCCGGCATCTGTCCCAGATTGTCATGGGCAACGATGTAGGCCCCGCCGCCACTGGGGTAGGCGTGGATGGTCTGGTAGTAGGAGAAGGCAACGATGGCCAGGAGGGTGGCAATACCCAGCGCGATGGGCCAGGACAGCCTCACCGCCCCGCTGCCCGCCAGGATGAGCACCAGCAGAATCTCCTCGGTGGCGTAGGCCGTGGAGGAGAGAGCGTCTGAGGCGAAGACCGCCAGCCCCTTGACTTTGGTCAGCCGCTCGTGTTTCAGTTGTGCCGTCGCCAGGGGGCTGCCGATGAGCAGCCGCCGCAGGCTGAATCCCGAAAGTCCGCTCCACATATGGCTTCGTTGGCTCCATTGGTATAGATTTTAGCACAGAACGGTATCTCTGCAAGGTTGCCCGGGTGTCTCCCAGGGCTTATCAGCGCTCTAATATTTTTCGTTCGTAGTCAGGCACGGAGCGCCAGCGGAGTGCCGTTCCGAGCCTTTTGGACGCCACTCCGCTTCGCTTCGTGGCTTACTACGAGCATCTTCGTTAGAGCATTGATAGGCCCTGGGTGTCTCCAGAAATTGTCGGCCCTCTCCCCCTCAACTTTGGCCTTTTTGTCCATGGCCTTCTGCATAGGCCCCTGGCCGTCTCCGCAGCCCCCAAAAAGGAGAAGATAATTTTTAGTTGCGGCGGCTTCGCCGCCGCAACTAAAAATTATTCTTTTTATTCTTTTGCCTCGCCGGAGGCAGGTTTTGGAGATTTTCTCGCCCCACCCGGAAAAGGCCAAACTTCAGGAGGAATTGAGGTTGCCAGGGCGGGTGATGAGTACTTGCGCCCTCACCAGATTCCGGTACAATTAGAGACGACGGACGACAGACGACGCCCGCTGTTTATGGAGGGAACATGTCTTCTAACGGTTTCCGCATCCCATCGCACCCCATCCTGCCTGTGGAGCCCCGCCCCGCGTTCTCCTTTTTCTGGCAGGGCCAGGAGATGACCGCGCTGGAGGGCGAGACCATCGCCTCCGCCCTCTTCGCCAACGGCGTCCGCATTTTCGGTCACCACCATAAAGACGGCGCCCCCCAGGGCATTTTCTGCGCCAATGGGCAGTGCGCGCAATGTGCCGTCGTCGCCGACGGACTCCCCGTCAAATCCTGCATGGCGCTGGTCCGCCCCGGGATGCGGGTGGAGCCGCTGGACGGCAAACCCGTCCTCCCCGACGTCCACGGCGTCCCTCAGATGCGGCCCATAGAGACGGTGGAGGTGGAGTGCCTCATCATCGGCGGCGGGCCGGCGGGCCTCTCCGCCGCCATAGAACTGGGCAAGGCCGGGGTCCGCACCCTTATCGTGGACGACAAACACCGGCTGGGCGGCAAACTGGTCCTCCAGACCCACAAGTTCTTCGGGTCGGTGGACGCCTGCTACGCCGGGACACGCGGCATAGACATCGCCACCAAACTGGAAGAGGAGGTCCGCCAGTACGAGAACGTCCAGGTCTGGCTGAACTCCACCGCGCTGGCCGTCTTCTCCGACCGGAAGGTGGGGGTCCTGCGGGACGGCAACCGCTACGTCCTGGTCCAGCCCCACGTCCTGCTGGTCGCCACGGGCGCGCGGGAGAAGTCCCTGGTCTTCCGGGGGAATACCCTGCCCGGCGTCTACGGCGCGGGTGCGTTCCAGACGCTGGTGAACCGGGACCTGGTGCGCGCGGCCCGGCGGCTCTTTGTCGTGGGCGGGGGGAACGTGGGCCTCATCGCCGCCTACCACGCCCTCCAGGCTGGCATCCAGGTCGTCGGCCTCTGCGAAGCCCTCCCCGAGTGCGGCGGCTACAAGGTCCACAAGGACAAACTGGTCCGTATGGGCGTTCCCATCTACACCTCCCACACCATTCTCAGCGCCAACGGGGAGACAGAGGTAGAGTCGGTCACCATCGCGCAGATTGACGAGCGCTGGCAACCTATCCCCGGCACGGAGAAGACCTTCGCCTGCGATACGGTCCTCATCGCGGTGGGGCTGGACCCGGTGGACGAGTTCTACCACAAGGCGAGGGAATTTGGCCTGCCCGTCTACGCGGCGGGGGACGCGGAGGAGATTGCTGAGGCGTCGGCGGCGATGTTCACGGGCCGCATCCGGGGGCTGGAAATCGCCCGCGCGCTGGGCCGGGACGTGGGGGAGATTCCCCCGGAGTGGCACCGGACCGCCGAAGTCCTCAAATCCCGTCCCGGCGCGGTGGTCCGGGAGGACATCCCGGAGAAAGAAGAGGGGGTCTTCCCGGTCCTTCACTGTTCTCAGGAAATCCCCTGCAACCCCTGCACGTCCGTCTGCCCGCAGAAGTGCATTGTCATTGAAGGGGAAGACATTCGGGGACTGCCGGAGTACGTGGGCGACGGGTGCATCGGCTGCGAGCAGTGCGTCGCCATCTGCCCTGGGCTGGCGGTCACGCTGGTGGACTACCGGAAGGACCCGGAGTATCCGACAGTGACCATTCCCTACGAGTTCCCGCCGGAAACGATTCATCAAGGGGACGTGGTGACAGTGATGGATACGGAGGGGAACGTGCTGGGGAACGTGAAGGTGGTGAGCATTCGGGCGCCGAAGTTCGCCGACCGGGCGCTCCTGGTGCGGGTGCGGGCGCCGCGGGAGATTGCCCGCCGCATTGCGGGCATCCGCGTCCAGGAGCCGGCGGTGGCAGAGCCGGAGACCCGGTACGTCTCCCGGATGCTGGAGGATGAGATTGTCTGCCGGTGCGAGCGGGTGACGGTGGGGGAGATTCGGGCCCTCATCCGGGCCGGCCTGCGGGACATGAACCACATCAAGGGGATCACGCGCGCCGGCATGGGCGCCTGCGGCGGCAAGACCTGCACCAACCTGATTCTGCGCATCTTCCGGGAGGAGGGGGTCCCGCTATCGGAGGTGACCGAGAGCGTGCGCCGTCCCCTCTTTGTGGAGGTGCCGCTGGGGGTCTTTGCGGGGGCCGCGGGCGAGGAAGTGGCCGAGGAGGCCCCGCCGACCCGCAAGGACGTGCATCGGTGGGGGATGTAGCAGGGAGCAGGGCCGCACGTCGCAGGGAACAGGTTGCAGAAACAAAAGCCCGACGCTAAAGCGTCGGGCTGATGTTGCGAAGCCCCTGCGGGGCTCAGAGACAGCCCACTTTGCTAATTCAGCCCGACGGTTTACCGTCGGGCTGAATTCTATGCAGGATAGGGTTCCCCGCTCGCCTCTTCTATCGCCCGTCCTATCATATAAAACGCACTGCAGAAAAGGGTGATCGCTATAACAGGCGGGAGAAGGGCCAGCCAAGCCTCCCCTGCCGGAGACCAGCGAAAGGTAATCTGGGTAAACCATATCATGGTTCCCCAACTGAGGCGAATTTGTGTGCGCCCGAAAAACGAGAGGATAGCCTCGGAAAGCACCGCCCCGCTGGCCGCAAAAGTCATAAAGAGCAGGGAGAAGGGCATCACAAAGGGAATGAGGTGACGCCAGATAATATGCAGGCTTCCCCCGCCAGCCACCCGCGCCGCATCCACGAATGGTCGGACCCGAACGGAGAGAGCGTGTGCGCGGAGCACAATGGCCGGGGAACCCAGCCCGGCTAACAGGCCATAGATTACCGCAAAGGAGAGTCCGTTGAACTCCAGCAGGAGCCCCAGGATCAACAGAATGACCGGTGGAGGCATCAGCACGAAAACGTCACATAACGCCATCAGGACCATATCGGCCCATCCCCCCCTGTAGGCCGCAATCACCCCTATTGCGGTCGCCAGTATCGCCGTTATTATGCCAGCCACCGTCCCCACCAGGAAAGAGGTCCGTGCGCCGTAGAGCAACTGGCTGAGCACATCGCGCCCCATAGGGTCGGTGCCCAGGGGATGCCGCCATGAGGGCGGCGCAGGGTGAGGCACGGCATCTGGGTCAAACCCGACCAATGGATGGTAGACAGCGCGGTTCCACACGGTCGCCATCAACAGGGGGTGGATAAGAGCCATCAGACCGAAGAGGCCGATGAGCAGCAGGCCCGCTGCTCCCCAAGGATGACTGAGCACCCTCCGCAGCCATAACCAGCGCTTTCGTCCCGCTCTCCGACCCACTTCACTCACCTCTGCGCAGACACAACTGGCCTATCGCTCCATGCCTGGCCCAATGGCCGTACGGACTCGCGGGTCTAGCCATGCGTGAAGGATGTCCAGCAACACGTGGGCCAGCAGCATCAATGTCCCCACAACGGAGAAGATGCCCATCACCACAGGGATATCGTGGGCATCAATAGCGATAAGCAGTTCCCGGCCGATGCCCTTCCAGAAAAACGCCAGTTCCACCACCAGACTGCCCAGCATAACGAAGGGCAACTGGATCAGGAAACGGGCCAGCGCTGGCACCAGGGCCAGGCGGGCTATGTGATGGTCCCGTACGGCCCGCGGGGGAAGGCCTTTCGCCCGCGCGGCCCGTACATAATCCTCGTCAGCGACCTGAAGCATCGCCAGCCGCATCAGCAGCATCGGCTCCCCGAATGATAGGAGGACCACCGTTATCAGGGGAAGGGCGAGATGCCAGAGGAGGTCCAGAGCCAGCAGTCCCCCGCCGGAGAGATGCCATGCCAGTACCGCTCCGCCGATCAGAGCGACAGCACCGACCCGGCGGAGACATGTCCTGTGCCGGTGCCATCGGGTCACGTGGCCCAGGAGATAAAGCGCTCCTGCCATCAGGACGCCCGTTCCCAGGAGCCAGAGAATGACCGTATCCGCCGGGACGACCACTCCGATCCAGCGGCTTGTTCCCAGAACATTTTCCGCCGGAAACCAGCCCAGCCGGAGAGCGAAAATCTGGACCAGGAGGAACGCTACCCAGGGAGGAAACAATGTAGCGGCCACGATGGCCCCGCCAGTGAACGTCAGAGAAATCCCATCCCAGGGACGGCGCCGTCCACCCAGATAGCGGCCTAGCCAGTAGCCCAATCCGATAGAGAGCACACTGGCAGGGAGGAAGAGGAACAGAGTGCGGGGCGCCAAACTCCAGAGGATCCGTCCCACCGGTTGATGAGGGAAGCGGAAAGTTGTACCCAGATGGCCTGTGAAAAAATCCCTCATCCAGCGGAGATACTGTTGCCAGAGGGGATCGTTCAGACCCATAGCCGCTCGTAGCCCGCGCCGTAAGGGAGGGGGTAAGCCGATGAGAGTGCTGACAAAATCCCCAGGCATTGCCTGAAGCATGAGAAACAGGAGGGTCTGAAATAAAAGGAGAGTGATTCCTGCTCGCAGCAGACGATAGAGGATAAAGCGAACCATTGCCCGGTCCATCGTTGTCCCCGGCGATTGGGTAGGCCCACAAAACAGTAGGGCGGGATTGGTATCCCGCCCTACCGTTTACACCAGATAACAGGCTACGTAGTGACCTCCGCCTTTATCTTCCAGGGGGGGATGGGGATTCTGTTCACAGAATCCGGTGGCGATGGGGCAGCGATCGTAAAACCGGCAGCGGGGTGGGGGGTTAATCGGGGTCGGGATGCTTCCCTTGATCTCCATCGGCTGTCGCTTGATGCGCGGGTCCGGGATGGGGACCGCCGAAATGAGTGCCCGGGTATAGGGATGGAGGGGATGCTGGAGCAGTTCCTCCGTTTCTGCCTGCTCCACGATTTTCCCCAGATACATCACGGCAACCCGCTGGCACATATATCGGGCCACTGCCAGGTCGTGAGTGATGTAGAGGTAAGTGACGCCCAGTCGCTGGGCCAGTTCCTGCATCAGGTACATGATGCCGGTGCGGATAGAGACATCCAGCATAGAAGTCGGCTCATCAGCCACCACGAAAGTGGGACCGATGACCAGGGCACGGGCAATCGCCACCCGCTGTCGCTGGCCCCCGGAAAGTTCATGCGGGAAGCGGAACATAAACGAAGAAGGAGGCGTCAGCCCCACCATAACCAGCATCTCGGCCACCCGCTCTTCCCGATCCAGTACGTTCCCGATCCCCTGTACCACCAGCGGTTCCGCTACGGTATCAAAAACGGTCAGGCGCGGATTCAGGGATTCATAAGGGTCCTGGAAAATCATCTGTACCCGCCGCCGGAATGCCTTCAAGTCCTTCCCCCGGAGGGTTGCAATGTCTACCTCTCTGCCATCTGTATGCAGATAAATGTGGCCCGCCGTCGGGTCCAGCAGGCGCACCAGGAGTTTCCCCGTGGTGGTTTTGCCTGATCCGGATTCCCCCACCAGTCCCAGGCTTTCACTTGGAGCGATTGTAAAATTGAGGTCCTCCACTGCATGGATGAAATCCCGGCTTTCCCGGAACAATCCCCGGGTCAACGGGAAGAATTTGCTCAGTCCTTCTACGCGTACCAAAACTTCGCTCATGGTCAACCCTCCAGAGGATGCCAGCAGGCGGCGAAGTGGTCGTTCCCGTAGTTCTTAAACTCCGGTACCTGCTCCCAACAGATAGATGTGGCATAAGGACAGCGGGGATGGAACCGGCAGCCCGATGGGGGATTCAGCAGGTCCGGCGGTTCACCGGGGAGCATTGTCAGTTCCCGTTTCGGCCCGACAATGCTGGGGAACGCAGACATCAGCCCGGCGGTATACGGATGAATCGGATGGTGGAAAATCTCCTCCGTACAGGCCTTTTCCACCAGCCGCCCGGCGTACATCACACCCACGCAATCGCTGACCTCGGCAATGACAGCAATGTCGTGGGAGATGTAGATCATCCCCATATTCAGTTTCTGCTGAATGGCTCGCAGTTCCTTCAGAATACGGTCCTGGACAATGACATCCAGCGCGGTTGTCGGCTCATCTGCGATGATGATGTCGGGGTCGCAGGCCAGGGCCATAGCAATGACTGCCCGCTGGCGCATCCCACCGCTGTACTCGTGGGGGTACTGGTCCATCAGGGCAGGGTCCAGGCCGACCAGTCGGAACAGTTCCGCCACTTTCTCCCGAGCCGTTGCGTAGGAGAAATTCTCCAGATGGGTTTCCATTGCTTCTATAATCTGATCTCCCACCCGGTAGACGGGATTCAGAGAGTTCATCGCCGCCTGGAAAATCATGGAGATGCGCCGCCAGCGATAGCGACGGACCTCATCCTCGGTCAGCGGCACCAGGTCTACCCCGTTCAGGTAGATATGCCCCCCTTTGATATGGGCATTATCGGGAAGTAATTTCAGCAAGCAGATGGCTACCGAAGTCTTCCCGCATCCCGATTCGCCTACCAGGCCCAGGGATTCCCCTTTGGTCAGGGTGAAGGAAACGTTATCCACGGCCGACACATCGCCGGCGCGGGTGGTATAATGCATCGTGAGGTCGTCTACAATCAGGATCGGCTGGGTCACGTTCCGCTCCTTTGAAACAGGTGGTGGTTTCACCGTTTACGTAGCCGGGGGTTGATCACTTCGTCCAACGCTCGCCCCACCAGATAGAAGGCCGCACAGAGCAGGGTGATAGAGAGACCGGCGGGCACAATCAGCCACCAGGTCTTGGTGTTGAGAAGATACCCGGCGGTTTGAGCGGTATGGATCATCAAGCCCCAGGACATCCGAATATTCAGTAGTCCGAAGAACGAAAGGGCTGCCTCAGAGAATATGGCCGAGGTGACCGTGAACATCATATACAAAAACGAAAGCGGCATCAGGTTGGGGATAATATGTCGCAGAATAATATGGGCGTGACTTCCTCCAGCCACCCGCGCCGCCTCAATGTACGCACGCACCTTGATGGTCAGCGCCTGGGATTTGATGATGATGGTCGTCCCTCCGAAACCGGAGAGGATGCCGATGACCAGGGCCAGTTTGGGCAGGTCCAGTTTGAACAGCGCGCTGAGCACGATCAGAATGGTCACAAACGGGAGCATAATGATGATGTCGGCCAGACGCATAAAGAAGGTGTCCAGGACACCGCCAAAGTACGCCGAAAGGGCTCCAATTGTCGTGCCGATGGTCACAGTAATCAGCGCGGCGACCAGCCCCAGGATGAACTCGGAACGGGCGCTGAACATCAATTGACTGAGTACATCCCGCCCCAGCGGATCTGTCCCTAAGAGGTGGCGGGGAGAGGGGGGAGCGGGCTGCATCGTTTCTTCGTAAGCATACCCCACCACCGGGTCATAGACGTTGGGATCCCAGACGTATTTCATCAAGATGGGGTGGGCAATGGCCAGGAGAGCGAAGAACAGGATAATCGCCAGGCCGATCAGGCCGATGCGATTTTCGGCGAAGAGACGCCAGTTGGTGCGCAAGGAACGGGCGAAGAGGTGCAGCCGGATTTTCCAGAGAGGTTGCTGCCGGAGCCGTTCCCGTTCCTCTGGCGATAGAAACGTATCCAGAGAGCGTCGGGATTCCTGCATCAGTATCTCCTCCTGCTATTAGCCGTACCGAATCCGGGGATCCAGGTAGGCGTAGAGAATATCGGCAATCAGGTGGGCCAGCAGGGCCAGGGTGCCGGTGAAAACCAATCCTCCCATAACCATCGGGATGTCCTGGGTCAGGGCCGCCTCCAGCAGGGTCAGACCCATCCCAGGCCAGGAGAAGATGGTCTCGGTGATAACCCCTCCGTCTATGGCGAAAGCCAGGCTGAAAACGAAGGAAGTGACCACCGGGAGCATCGCGTTGCGGGCGGCGTGTTTGTCCCGAATCGCTTTTTCGGGTAACCCCTTCGCCCGAGCGGCCATAATGTAGTCTTCCCGCAATGTCTCCAGCATACTGTTGCGGGTCAGGAGCATGGTCCCGGCGAAGGAAATGCAGGTCAGGGTGAAGACAGGCAGGACCAGGTGGTGGAGAATGTCCAGAATATAGCGGGTCAGGCCAGTGGGGATCCAGTAGGCGGCCAGCCCGGCCAACACGACCAGAACGCCCAGCCACTGGACCGGCCGACGCCGGTCGGGATTCAGCCGCAGCGCGGCCAGTAACCAGAGAAACAGAATGACCAGAGCGATCAAAGCCGTGAGCAGCATCCGCTGGAAGAGAACAGTCGCTTCTATTGGCGCACCACGCCAAAGAGTGGGGGTAATGAACTTGCCAATAGGGAAGAGTTTCAGGGTGGCAGCAAAAATCCAGAGGATCATCAAGCCAAACCAGGGGGTAAAGACCGTATATAAGGTGACTCCCCCCACTGTGACCACGTACTCCAGAGATTTGCCCCGTTTCCAGGCCAGGATTTTACCGGTAAAGAAACCAATGGTGAACGATACGACAGTGGCTGTCAAGAAAAGGAACAGCGTGCGCGGGGCTCGATCCTTAATGATGTCTATGACCTGTCGGGGGTAGTTGGAGAAGGAAATCCCCAGATTTCCCCGAAGGAGAGAGGACATGTAGCGGAAATACCGCTCATGGGGAGGACGGTCCAACCCGAACATCGCTTTCAGAGCATCCCGCTGGGCCTGGGTCAATTTCGGGTTGGAGAGGAAAATCTGACCGTAATCCCCCGGCTGAGCCTCCAGAAGAAAGTAGGCCAGGGTGATGAAGATGAAGAACGTGATCACAATCTGAATCAGACGACGGAGAATATAACGTCTCATTATCGCTCTCCCGTTCAGAGTACAGCAGGGCGGGCCTCTCTGGCCCGCCCTGCCGTTTGGCCTGTGTCCCTTATTTGATCACCACTGTGGCCGGCAGACCCTGGACAAACTGGAGACCGCCCAGCGTGTCGGTGTAGGGGTATTCCACCGCCGCGGCGCGGTAGGCCTCAACGATGCCCGTGTCAAAGAGGACGATGTAGGGCAATTCGTCGGCCAGAATCTTCTGAATCTGGTCGGCAATCTGCTTGCAGGACTCCAGCGTGTCGCAGGACTTGATCTGGTCGGCCAGGGCGTCAAACTCGGGGTTGGAGTAGCCGCCAGCATTGTTGTCGCCCAGGCCCGAGCGCTCGCTGTGGAAGAAGTCGCGCACGTAGTCGGGGAAGATGGAGAGGCTCCAGCCCAGCATCCACATATCAAAGTTCTGTTCGTCAAAGACCCGGCTGACGATGATGTTGAAACCGGTCAGGTTGGCCTTGACGGGGATGCCGAACTCGTTGAGCCACTGCTCAATCCAGATGGCGAAGGTGGAGCGCAGCGGGTCGTAGCCGGGGCTGGGGGCCAGGAGTTCCATCTCGGGCACCGGCTTGCCGTCGGGCATGATCAGCCGGCCGCCGGGGGTCACCTGGCGGTTGGCCTTATCCCAGGCCGGCTTCTGGCCGTTCTCCCAGGTGTAACCAGCCGCCTCCAGGATTTCAATGGCCTTGTTGACGCGCTCCTCACGGGTCATCGGGGTGCCGTCCTCCTTCAGACCCCACTTGGGCACGTCGTCGGTGTACCAGAAGGCGTTCCCCTTGGGGACGAAGGAGTAGAGCGGGAAGGCCACGCCCTGGAGGATGGTTTTGGTCACGAACTCCTTGTCAATCAGGACGGCCACAGCCTGGCGGAAGGCCTTGTCGTTCATCGGCGGCTTGCGGCAGTTGAAGCCCAGGTAGCGGAAGCCATTGGTGTTGTTCTCAATGACGGCCAGGTTGGGGTCTTCCTCAATCTGGGCTTTCAGGCCCCGCTGCAGGCCCAGGGGGTTGAGGACGAAGTCAATCTCGCCCGCCTTCAGGGCCAGCACTGCTGCATCCTGGGTGCCGTAGAGGGTGTAGATAGCCGAAGAGGCGAAGGGCCCGACTGTCCACTCCTTATCCACGTCACCCGTGGGCTCACCGTAGCCGACGAACTCGTAGACTCCCTCCTTGAACTCCTTATAGGCGCCGTTCTTGTACTCAATGACCTTGGCGCCCTTGAAGAAGTAGTTGGGATTGGCCGCGTTCTCGGCGAAGGCACCGGTCTCCCACTTGGAGAAGAGGTAGGCACCGGCCAGCGGCTCGCCCTCCGGCACGTGGCCAAAGAGGATGTTCAACGCCTCAGCCTTCTTCTCCTCGTAGGCCTTCTTTTCCTCTTCCGGAGCATCCGCCGCGGGCTTCGTCAGCGCGGCCACCGCCTCTTTGGCCTGGTTCACGATGGGCTCCCAGTAGGCCTTAGACATAATAGGCCCCTGGAGAGCACCGTACTCGTGGACCGCCAGACCCGGCTTCTGCTTGTAGACGAACTTGACGGTGTAGTCGTCTACTGCCTCTACATGGTCCAGGTAGTTGCGGTCAAAGATGGAGGCCCAGTTGCCAGGCAGTTCCAGTTCCAGGGCCGTGTTGGCGGTGAAGGCAACATCGTAAGCGGTCACCGGGTTGCCGTCACTCCACATCACGCCCTTCTTCATCTTGACCACGCTGACCCAGAACTCCCCTTCCTGCTTCAGAGGCTCGGGCATCCCGTCAGCAATGCCAGGGACGAACTGGAACGTGCGGTCGGCCAGGCTGTAGAGGCTCACCCGCTGAGGACCCAGGACGTAGGCGTTCCACACCGTCGCCTGCGGCCCCAGGTAGGCCCAGTAGTTGACGGTGGTGAGATCGGAGAAGATGCCCACCTTGTAGGGCTTGGCCGGCACTTCAGGTTTCGGCGGCACCGGGGTCGGCGCCTCCGTCGGCTTGGGCGGCGGGGTCGTGGGCGTCGCGGCCGGCCGGCAGGCCGTCATCAGCAGCCCCACGACCAGCAGCAACGTCAGGGCTAACAGTCCGCGTTT
>Ga0308310_1000645_pt1 | contig 15428 bp, 9 predicted proteins | sample HotsprSampleMS65_FD_203672 | JGI IMG/M metagenome (GOLD analysis project Ga0308310, IMG submission 203672) | Hot spring phototrophic mat microbial communities from Mushroom Spring, Yellowstone National Park, Wyoming, United States - 20090730_MS65 ...
GCCAGAGGTGCCATTTCTGCCCAATCTGGCCTGAATGACCGTTCTCCATCGTACTGCGCTCCAACCCTATGCCCCCGTAGAGAAGATTGTCACGGCGTAATCATTCCCTATACACCATCATACTACGGAACGCAATCCGATCCAATAGGAAATCTTTCCCAAATAATGACAATTTCTGTGCGCAGGACAGGATGACCGGGGAGATGATGTCGCTCTAATGCGTAATGGGTCTGGGACTGACTCAAGGCTATGGGGTGTGTGGCGCCATCGTCTCTGCCTGCGTGCGCAGGGCACAAGCCAGTCGGTAGAGATCGACATAGGCACGCGCCGAAGCTTGCCACGAGAAATCCTGCTGCATACCGCGCTGTTGGAGCTTGCGCCAGACGTCGGCATAGCGATAGGTCTCCACCGCGCGCACGACCGCGGCGTAGAACGCCCATGCGTCATAAGCGTGGAAGAGGAAGCCGGTGCCCGTCTGGGTGGCCGGGTTGTAATCTTGTACCGTGTCCATCAGACCGCCTACCGCGCGTACCAGTGGCACGCTGCCGTAGCGCATCGCGATCATCTGCCCCAGGCCACATGGCTCGAAGCGCGAGGGCATCAGGAAGATGTCCGTCCCGGCATAGATGCGGCGGGCCAGGGGAGTGTTAAAGGTCAGGAAGACGGCTACGCGGCCGGGGTAACGCTGTGCCAGCCCCAGAAAGAAGCGGTGATAGCGCTCCTCACCGGTGCCCATCAGCACGAACTGGATGGGCAAATGCTGCAGCATCGGTTCTAAGCTCGCCTGGATCAGGTCAAAGCCCTTGTCGTCTGTCAGCCGAGAGATGGCGCCGAGCAGGGGGGCGTCAGGTGTCACCTCCAGGCCGGCATAACGCTGTAGAGCTGCTTTGTTCTCCGTGCGCTGTTCCAGCGTCTCGGCGGTGTAGTGACGGGCTATATGCGGGTCGGTGGCGGGGTTGTAGGCCTCCACGTCCAGTCCGTTCAAGATGCCGAACAAGCGGTCTTGACGCTGGCGCAACAGCCCATCCAGTTTCTCGCCGAATTCAGGGGTGAGGATCTCACGGGCATATGTGGGGCTGACGGTGTTGATCACATCGGCATACGTGATGCCGCGTGCCATAAAGTCCACCACCTGTCCGTCGCGAGCGCCATCGGGACTGGCAGTGAACTCGTACTCGGCGATGCCGGCGATCTCGAGCACCCGCCGGCCAAAGATGCCCCGAAATGCCAAACTGTGAATGGTGTACACACTGGCCGTCCGGGCGAAGAAAGGATCCCGGGCATATATGGTCTTGAGCCAATTGGGCACCAGTGCCGTCTGCCAGTCATGGCAATGGATCACGTCCGGCTGCCATCCCAGTTGACGCACCCCTTCCAGCGCTCCGCGGCAGAAGAAGATGAAGCGTTCCGCGTCGTCCGGATACATGTAGAGGCCTTCGCGGTCGAAGTAACGCGCGTTCTCCACGAAATAAATTGGCACGTCATGGGCCAGGCGGCTCTCGCGCAGCTGTCCGGGTTCCATACGATTGTCCATCGGCACCACGAAGGTCTCCGGCAGCAGGGTGAGGTTGAAACGGCGCGGGTCAATACGCCCGTAACGTGGCATAGCAACCCGGATGTCGTGGCCCAACGCACGAATGGCAGGTGGCAGCGAACCGGTCACATCTGCCAGACCGCCTGTCTTGACAAAGGGGACGACCTCGGCAGCCAATAATAGAATTTTCAGCGGTTGGGAAGCGTTGTTTGTCTCGCTCATCTTGTGTTTTACAGACCATCCCTTGACCAGGCCGCGAGCAGCGCCGGCAGCTCACCGATGCGCTGGATCGTCGCGTCCGGAACGATGGCATCGCGGTACAGCTGATTGCTGGGCACGTCGTCCGCCGTGATGAGCACGGCGCGCATGCCAACCTGTTGGGCGCCCAAGATATCAATCTCCAGCCGATCACCCACCATGACCACCGATTCGGGCGGCAGATTCCAGCGTTTCAGCACCATTTCGAAGACCTCGCGCCGTGGCTTGCGCAGGCCCAGCGCAGCCGAGGTCCACACCGGCGATAGCCAGGGGCGCAGCTCCAGCCGATTGACCAGCCGCTGGATGATGGCATCATCGGTGGCATTGGAGAGTGCACCCATCCGATAGGCGGGTCTTCCGTCGGGCGTGCGGACAGCAGCCAGCCGGCGTAAGGTGTCTTTGGCATCGGGAAAAGCGTGCCAGGCGGTTTCCTCGGGCACAAAGTAGACACGCAGTGCCTCAGGGATCAGGTCGAACGCAGCAGGTGGAGCAGCGATGCGCTCCAGCGCTGTCCGCAGACACTCCGCACCCGAGACTTCACGCTGCGTCTCTACGGCGCGCGCGAAGCCAGCCTGTCGCTCTGCCAGGAAGGTGTGCACCAGCTGTTCCTCGTCAATGGCTATGCGTCGCTGCCTGAAAAAAGCGGCCATCTGGACGGCGCCGCGCTGTTGGACTTCATCCCAATCGCCGCTGAAGGTTATCAGGGTGCCGCCCAGATCGAACAGGATTCCGCGTATGACGTGGTCCATCGGCGATTTCCCGGCTCGCAATGTGGCTTGATAACCGGCGTCTAATGGCGGAAGTGGCGCACTCCGGTGAACACCATCGCGACGCCCAACCGATCTGCGGTGGCAATGACTTCTTCATCGCGCACCGAGCCGCCAGGCTGGATGATAGCGGTCACGCCTGCCTGTGCTGCGACCTCCACGCCATCGGGGAACGGGAAGAAAGCATCCGAAGCCATCACGGCGCCGCGGGCACGCTCACCCGCCTTGGCGACCGCCAACCGCGCGGCGTCCACCCGGCTGGGCAATCCTCCACCGATGCCGACGGTGGCGTTGTCGCGCACCAGCACAATGGCGTTGCTCTTGACGTGTTGACATGCTTTCCACGCCATCCGCAGCGCTTCCATCTCGCGTTCGTCCGGAGCACGTTGTGTCACCGTACGCCAGACAGTGCCAGGTGGATCGCCGCGATCCACCGACTGCAGCAACACGCCGCCCGCCACGGAGCGCAATTCCCACTGCTCCGGCACAGCCTGAGCGATTTGAAGCAGCCGGCAGCTGGGCTTGTGAACGGCGAGATACTCGCATGCCGCCGGAGCGAAAGCCGGCGCGGCGACCGCCTCCACAAACAGGTCTCCGAGGGCCTCTGCGGTATCCATGTCGAACGGACGGTTGACCGCGATCACTCCGCCGAAGGCGCTCACTGGATCGCTGGCCAAAGCGGCGCGAAAAGCCTGCGGCAGCTGCTCTGCCGAGGCGATGCCGCACGGGGAGAGATGTTTGACGATCACCACTGTGGGGGCATCGAAGCTACAAGCGGCGCGCCAGGCCGCATCCAGGTCGAGCACGTTATTGTAGCTGAGCGGCTTGCCCTGGAGCAGCGCTCCGCCCAACGGGCCACGGCCCTCGGCGGCGTAAAACGCGGCACTTTGGTGGGGATTCTCGCCATAACGCATCGTCTGCAGCAACGGCAGTGATAGCTCAAGGCGGAGCGGCAACGCGGCTTCTCCCTGGATCTCGAATTGTCGCTCCAGATAAGCGGCGATGGCACGGTCGTAGTCACGGGTGTGCTGAAAAGCTTTGAGGGCCAGGCGGCGGCGCGTCGTCGGGGAAGTCGCCCCATTATGGCGCAACTCTTCCAACACGATGGCATAGTCCTGCGGGTCGCACAGCACGGTCACACGCTCGAAGTTCTTGGCTGCCGCGCGGAGCAGGGTCACGCCGCCGATGTCGATCTGCTCCACCGCTTCCTCCAGCGAGACATTCGGGCGTGCCACCGTCTCGCGGAAGGGGTAGAGATTGCAGACCACCAGATCGATGGGTTGAATGCCATGGCGAGCCAGCTCAGCGCGGTCCGCAGCACTATCCCGCGCCAGAATCCCGGCGTGGATGGCCGGATGGAGCGTTTTGACGCGCCCGCCCAACATCTCGGGCGCGCCGGTCACCTCGGCGATCTCGGTCACTGGTAAGCCGGCTTCGCGCAAGGCACGCGCACTGCCACCGCTGGCGATAAGCCGCCAGTCGAGCGCAACCAGCTCCCGTGCGAAATCCACCAACCCGCTTTTGTCCGAGACGCTGATCAATGCCTGATGCACGTTTTCCCTCCATTTTTTGTGGAAATGGAAACTCTTTCCGAATGCGCGTCAGTCGCTGCCGCAACGTCGTGGGGCTGTGCTTTGACCGCTGCGAAATGACACCATTATTCCCTACTACGCAGGTGAGGGAACAAAATGACCTCGCGGATCGAGGTTTGATCGGTGAACAGCATCGTCAGCCGATCCACCCCGATGCCCAGGCCTCCGGTGGGTGGCATGCCGTGCATCAGTGCCAGCAAGTAGTCCTCGTCCATCGGATGGGCCTCGACATCGCCCGCGCGCGCGATCTGGGCCTGTTGTTCGAAACGTTCGCGTTGCACCAGTGGGTCGTTCAGCTCGCTATAGGCATTGCCGGTTTCCAGTCCGCCGATGAAGAGCTCAAAGCGTTCGACATGGGTCGGGTCGTCGGGGGAGGACTTGGCAAGCGGCGAAATGTCCACCGGATAGTCTTTAATGAAAGTCGGCTGAATCAGCGTCGGTTCGACGATCTCGCCCAAGAGCTCATCAATCAGCTTCCCCCAGGTCGGTTGTGGGCTGACGTCCAGACCGCGACGTCGGACCTCTTTCCACAGCGCCTCTAAAGTGGGAAACTGTTTGTAGTCAATCCCGGTCATCTCTTGGATCGCGTCGCGCAACGACCATCGTCGCCAGGGTGGCGTCAGGTCAATCGTGTTGCCCTGGAACGTGAACCGGGTACTGCCGAGCACCTGGTCTGCCATCGTGGCGATCATGTTTTCGGTCAGCCACATCATGTCGTTGTAATCGGCGTATGCCCAGTAGCACTCCATGGCGGTGAATTCGGGGTTATGCCTGGTGCTGATCCCTTCGTTACGAAAATCCTTGCAAATTTCATAGACCTTCTCAAAGCCACCTACGATGAGGCGCTTGAGGTACAGCTCGTCCGAGATGCGCAAATAGAGGTCCATATCGAGCGCATTGTGGTGAGTGATGAAAGGTTGCGCCATAGCACCCCCGTAGATCGGCTGTAACGTGGGAGTTTCCACCTCCAGAAAGCCTTGACCATCCAGGAAGTTGCGCATTGCAGTGATCAGACGGCTGCGCGTGACGAAAATACGGCGTACTTCTTCGTTGGCGATCAGGTCGAGGTAGCGCCGTCGGTAGCGCGTCTCCACATCGCGCAGGCCGTGCCATTTCTCCGGCAGGGGGTGCAGTGCTTTGGCGAGCATTTGATACGCGCGCACGCGCACGGTGGCTTCGCCGGTTTGGGTGCGGAACATATGGCCGTTCACGCCGATGAAATCTCCCAGGTCGAAGTCGCGCTTGAAACTGGTATAGGCCTCCTCGCCCAGGTCATCCTGGCGCAAGTAAATTTGCAGGCGGCCGCTGCCGTCCTCGATGTGGGCAAATGTACTGCGCCCCATGATGCGCAACGCCCGGATGCGACCCACAACGTGCACGAAGGGGGCCGGGCTGTCGTCTGCCTCTGATTGCTCCAGCGCACGGATGGCCTGCGCGTTGGTATGGCTGCGCAGCACGCGCGCAGGGTAGGGATCAACCCCCCGCTCGCGCAATTGCCTCAGCTTGGCCAGGCGTTGTTGGACCTGATCACCTAGGTTTTCCAGCATAGACGGGTTCCTTTTTGGGCTTATCGAGATCGCCCTTGCTCTCTGAATTCCGGGAGGCAGTGGAAGTTACTGGATGTCAAGGATCTTGATCCGAATGGTGCCCACCGGTGCCGTGTAGGTGACGGTGGCGTTCACATGCTGCCCCATCAGAGCACGACCTAAGGGGGATTCGTTGGAGATACGGCCATTCGAGGGATCTGCCTCAGCAGAACCCACGATCGTGTAGACCTCTGGATGTGTAGCCCCTTCTTCCAGGACGGTCACGCGCGAACCAAGCCGCACCACTTCCGAAGGCCCTTCCTCCTCGATGATCACCGCGTTTCGGATCATGTTGCGCAGTGTCAGGATGCGTCCTTCGACGAAGGCTTGTTCGTGCTTGGCGTCGTCGTATTCGGCGTTTTCGGTGATATCACCTTCTTCCTTGGCTGCTTGAATACGACTGGCTACCTGGCGACGTTTCTCCTCTTCGAGATAGCGCAGCTCCTCCTCCAGCTTTTTTAACCCCTCGCGCGTCAAGAACACCTGTTTTTCCGACATAGCGATCCCACCACAGTTATATAAGGAACTTGATATTCAGGTGCGGTTTGCTCTTTCTCCCGCTTGAATGGGACAGACAAACGGCAAATTACGAAGGGCAGCCACACACGAGCCGCTCACGACGAGATGCTGCCGGGCTGCCAGACAGGCAACAAAAGGAGACGAGCTGTGTACGCGTCTCAGAGTTAATATTGTACTCAGGCCGTGGAAATATGCAAGCCATTTGCGCCGTGGTAGAATGGGCCTCATGGAATGGCGCAATTCATTGCGGTATGGGTGGCCGGAAGCCCTTCCCGTTTTGCTGCTTGCTCTGTCCCCTCTTCTCTTCTTTTGGCGCGTGGTGACACCCAACCCCGCCGATTCGATGAGCATCGCCGCAGGAGACTTTCTCGGGCAATATTATCCCTTGCGTGCATTAGCGGTGCGCGCACTGGCCGATGGCCGATTGCCCCTTTGGAACCCACACTGGTATGCCGGCCAGCCCGCCCTGGCCGACATCCAGGCCGGTGCCTTCTATCCTCCCCAAATGTTTCAAGCGTTGCTCTTGGCCGTTGCCCACGTGGAGTTCTCGCCGCATGCACTGGAATGGCAAGTGCTATGGCATTTCTCCTGGGCAGCGGTGGGAGCCTATCTCCTGGCCCGACGGCTGGTATGCACGGATGAACGCGCCTCGGTGCGTCGGGCGCGCTGGGCTGCTGCCGTAGCCGCGTTGGTCTTCACCTACAGCGGCTATCTCACCAGCTTCCCGGTCCAACAGGTGACCATCCTCGAAGTGAGCGCCTGGTTGCCGTGGACGTTATGGGCTGTGGATCTCTTGGCCGCACGCAGCGGTTTCGGGTGGCGCGCTGCCGCGCTCCCGATAGCCTGGACGGCCCTGACGGTGTGCCTGGCGTTGTTGGCCGGGCATCCCCAGACGTGGATGTATTTATTATATACGGCGATCGTCTTTTATCTCTGGCGCGTGTGGACGGTGTATGGTTCAAAAAGCACCTTGCGGATATACTTCTGGTTGCGCGCACTGGGACGTCTGGCTGTCGGGCTGATCCTCGCTCTGATGCTCGGCGCTGTTCAGTGGCTTCCCACCGTCGAGCTGATGGCGCGTTCTCCGCGTGCTGCGATGGGCTACCAGGAGACCAGCTTCGGGCTACCCCTGCACGAGTTCGTCGCATTGATCTACCCCGGCTACCTGGGCGGTTCGCCACAGTATGTGGGCATCTTACCCCTGCTGCTGATCGGGCTGGCCTGGGCCATCGGACGGCCACGCCGTCAGATTGCGTTTTGGAGTGCGCTGGGCGTATTAGCGCTGCTGCTCTCCTTCGGAGGCAACACCTTCCTGTACGCTCTTTTCTACATGGTGGTGCCGGGATTTGCACTGGTGCGTCATCAGGAGCGCGTCTACCTGGTCTATGCGCTCTGTGCTGCGATACTGAGCGGCTATGGCGCTCTGGCACTCACAGCGCCGTTGGAACGAGCACGGCGAACGGTCTTGGAACGTTTCGGGCGTGTGACACGGTATGTTTTTCTCGCCGCCCTCGGGGTCACATTCCTCTTTGTCTACGGCTCGTTGGCCACGGAGCAGCGTGATCTGTTTGCTGGTGTGCTGCGCCACCACATCTTTGCGCTGCTCATCTTGGGAATCGGCGTGTTACTGCTGGCGCTGCGCGTGCGGCGTCATCTGGCACGGCCATGGGGGATGACGCTTTTGGTGAGTTGTATCGCATTGAACCTCTTTACGGTCAACTGGCGTTTTAACCTCAGGCCACCTGCGGATTGGTTTCCCTCCACACCGGCCATCGAAGCGTTACGCGCGCAGCTGGCACACCAACCGGAGGGGGTGCGCATCGCCAGTGGAGGTTTGCTTCCCCAAGGACCGGGCGCAGCTGTGGTTTATGGATTCGAGGACGTCACCGGCAACAGCCCGCTCCATTTGGCGGCCTGGGAGGAGTTCCAGGCAATCGTGCCGGAGTGGCGGCGCTGGCAGTTGAGCAACGTGCACTATGTCCTGAGCGATCGCGCGCTGGACGGCCCCGGTCTGCGTCGGCTGTTCCCACAGGAATTGCCCCAAGAGGAAAAAGTGGTGTATGTGTATGCCGTCACCGATCCGTTTCCGCGTGCCTGGGTGGTGCACCGGTGGGAGGTGGTGCGCGATCGGGCGACTGCTCTGCGGCGCATCAGCCAGGACGACTTCGACCTGCGCCGGATGGCGGTGGTCGAGCACCCCATAGATATGCGTTTGCCGCCCCATCCGGTGGAAGGATCCTTTGCACAGGTGACTTCTTTCTCCGCCGAGGCACTTGATCTGGACGTACAAGCGGTTGCTGATGGACTGCTTGTCCTGAGCGAAATCAACTATCCCGGATGGCATGCCAGCGTGGATGGACATTCGACGCAGATCGTGACCGCCAACGGGATACTCCGCGGCATCCCTGTCGCCGCCGGCCGGCATCATGTGCGCATGTGGTATGCCCCCGTCAGTGTGCAGATCGGCATGCGCGTCACCGTGGCGACATTGGTCGGTGGGGCGATAGCCGCGCTGTTCGTCCTTCTCTATCGCCCGCTGTCGCGGCACAGCCGCTTAGGGCGCATAGGCCAAGAGATGACCTTAGAAGAGAGTAAGGAACAATAGGGCAAAAGCCCTCCATGATGGGGTAGTTGTGGACAGAGAAGCGGGGATCGGATAAGAGGCGTCTTAAGCTCCTCGGGTAGGACTCGAACCTACAACCAACCGGTTAACAGCCGGCCGCTCTGCCTGTTGAGCTACCGAGGATTGTCACCCTATATTATAGAGCGGGGATGCCAGATTGTCAAATGCAAAGGTGCTGAAAAGGCCTGTGAGCCGCTCAGATTTTTGCGGGAAGGTGGGACGATCGAGCAGGCATGAGGATCACCCACTCACGTCAATAGTGGCCACATCCAGGAAGGTTCCCTGGGGATTTCCGGCGACATCCAGCACGTCCATCCGCTGCTGAGTCTGGAGCTCATACAACCCCACACGCAGGATGTATGCGCCGGGAGACAGGCCATCCGGCAGTGTTACAACATGACGGTCTGGGACGACCTCACCGATGCGCCAGCGCGCGGTGGGGCGTGTGCCGCACGCCGGCACGTCGTCCGACTGGGCCACCGTGCGCGCAGCAGCCGCATCCACCCAGTGCACAAACACCTTGTAGGGCAGATTCACCGCGTCCATTGCCTGCCAGTATAGCGTGATGATCAACACCCCGCCCGGCTTGAGCCATTGGGTGTCCAGGTCGTAACCCAACAGCATCACCCTGTCGCGCACCTGAGTGATGCGGGGATCGTTGTAGTGTGCCGCGATCTGTCGCAAAGCTTCCTGGGCAGGGCGAAAGATCGCCGGGCTTTCCAAAGGATGGGAAATCGTGGGGCTGGGTTCTGTGTAGGGCAACGTGCGGAAGTCATCGGGCGTGATCAAAGCGGTGTATACCTCGGGCTCCGACCAGCGTGCGATCTGCCCCTCCAAGCCCGCCAGCGGAGCAAATTCATAGACCTCGATCTGCAACCGCTCACGGTTCCACACCTGGCCGATGCGCACGTAACGGTTCAGGTCGAAAGCTGGGGGTGTGGTTGCCTCTTCCCGCCCCTTCTGCTGGAATTGGGCGGCGAAGTAGTAACGCGGGTAACACGAATTGCGTGGCCAGCCCAATGTGTACCAAAAGAGATTGGTGCCTCGATCATTGCTATCCCAATCGCCGTGCAGCGTACCCGCGCGAAAAAGTTGCTGGATCATCTGCCAGCCCAGACGGTGGGGCATTCCATATGGCCGCCGCGAGCCGAAGGGAAAGGCCGGATCTTCCCAATAGAGGGCACTTTTGTGCTTCGGATAGGTAAAAATGTACTCTATGTGCGTGGCCACGAAAAGCATATGCTGGTAATTGACAAACAGGGCCAGCAACAGGGCACCGAACGCGATCGGCACGGGCCAAAGCCGATGTCCCATTCGGAGGGACAGGCGGAGGCGCAGGCTGCCGAACCCCTGGACGACTCCCACTGCCGCCAGGATCGCTGCACCGGGCAGGATCATCTGTAAGTGGGTGCGTGGATGGTCCACAAAGAACACGTAACCCAAAAAGGCGGTTCCCACCCATGTGTAGATGGCCTTGAGCTCTGTTGCAATGGCAGCAGCGGTCAACATATACCCCAGCCAAAGGCAAAAGGCGATCAGCGGCAGATAGCTCAGTGCGCCGATTGCATGGGCAACGAGACCTGTCAGCACCAGCGCACCGATCATCACCAAGGTGCGTCCACCTTGAACGCGTCCCCTTGCCGCTACGATGAGGTCATACCCGATCTTGAGGAGAACCGCTGCGCCCAGAGCGGCGACATAGTAAGCCGAGTTATACAGCACGTTGAACACATACAGCTCGCCGAAGTTGTTGGCCGGCCACCTGGCGAAACCAATGATACGCCCCAGGTAGGTTGCCGTCTCGGAAATGCGCGGATGGTGCAGGTAGGGATAGTAGAACAGAGCGATCACCCCGACTGCCGGCAACATAGCACCTATCAGCGAGCGATAGTGGGTGCGCAACTCCGCAGGGTGTTTCACATAGCGTTGGCCTATCAAGAACGCGAATACCGGCGCGATCACCAGCGCATCGTAGTGCGCCAGGAGACCTACACTGCCCAGGAAAGCGGCCATGACGATGGGCCATATGCCGCCGTGGCGGTAGAAATAAACGGCAAGCCACAAGGCAAGCGTCGTGACAAGGAACACAATGGACTGGTATTGGACAATGCGCCCGAAGGCGACATAGAGACCATTTATGGCGATTAGCAACGCGGCCAACCATGCCACGTTGCGGTCAAACATCGAGCGCGCCAGCACGTACAGCGCCACCGTCCCGGCGATATGCGCCAGGGCAAACGGCAGACGCACGGTGAACGCGTCCCAATTTCTTGCCAGCAGTCCGAAAGCGGCCGGCACCAAGATTTCAGCCGGTCCTTTGGTATGCTCGAAAAGCACCTCTCGATGACCCCCAACCACTGCGAGCGCACGCAACAGACCGTTCATCTCGTCGCCCCAGTGATCGGTATAGCCCAAGTTGGTCACGGTGAGAAAAGCGGCGACGATCACGCATGCGCCCACTGCGATCAAGTTATAGACATGGACGTGTAGGTGCAAGCGGGGAATCGGCTGGGATGGGGCAATGCCGCACAGGTGGATGGCCAAAAGCACGAGCGCAGCGAACCCCAGCGTCAGCGCCAGGGTCGAAGTGGTTAAGCTCCCCTGAATGTACACTAAGACCAGCGAAACCAAAACCGTGAGGGCAAAGCTCAGCCCGACTGCCAGGATCAGCCGTTCGAAGATATCCGCAAATGGGCAGGGGAGCACGCTGACCAACGCCCAACCAGGCAGGAAACACGTCAGCAGGGCAGCACCCCACAGACGTGCATTTAGATGGATGGGCGTCAGAACGATGCCCACCGAGACAATGAGCAGAGCGATGCTCCAAAATCTCATCCAGCGGCGCATGCCCAAAAGGTAGCCTCTCCTTTCTCGCCGTTTCAAGGTTGGAAGGCGGTCTTTCTCTCAGGCGCTCGGATAAACCCTCTCAGAAACGCAAAAGGCCAAAATCCAGCGGCTCTGGCGTTCCGGGGGCTGCGGGCAGAAATTGGCTTGACGCCCGACGTGCATATGCTATAATAGCCATCGGGTAGAAAAGTGCGGTGTTCAATCCGGAATTCACATATATCCACCCAGGTGCTTTGCAATTCAGCAAACCCCTGCTGCCCTTTTTCATGGCCAGTGTTTTTGGGAGGTTGTCGAGCGGTAGTCGACTCGGCCCCGCCGCAGATAGCAATTCGTCGTTGGGTGGTTCAATGGATGGGAGATAGGTGCTTGTTGTGAACGAGGAGGTGCAAGGGGCATCCTTGGAGATAGATCCAGAAGAGTGGATCCGCGCTGCCCTCTTCTCAGGAGACGATGAGCAGATTGCGGAAGCGTGTCGCGGCAACGAACGACACCTGCACGCCTTTTCGGATGAGGAGAGGAAGCGCATTGCTCTGGCGTTCGAGCGCGTTCAAGTGCTGGCTGAACTGCGCGCTGCATTTGCCCGCCAATCGCCTGACGAGATCGTGCGTATTTACTTGAAACACGCCGACACCCTGGAGGGATGTCGCAACTTTGGCCGGGAGGAGCGGCAACGTGTGATACAAGCCAAGCGCGCCCTTCTGCTGCGTGACTTGGAGCTGGCAATGCGCGTGGGCGATATCTTCTGGATCGAGCGTGCCGGGCGTAGTGCCGCGGAAGGTGGTTGCCAGCTGTCACGCGAGCAGTACCTTGCCATAGAGCGTGCTCGTCAGACCATCATGGCGTTGCGCCAACTGCAACAAGCGATTCAGTCGGATGACGATGTTGCCATCGTGCAGGCGTACAATGCCGAGCTGCTGGATAACTGCCGTCAGGTCAGTGCCCAAGAGATGAAGCGGGTGCGCCAGGCGCAAGACCGATTGCGCCGCTGGCAACTCCTCCAAATGGCATTGGCCCGGGAAGATGACCGGCGCATCGCCTCTCTGTATGATCCTGCGCTGTTTGATGAGCAGTTCAAACTGATGAGTATGGAACAACGCGCGCGCTGCGAGCTCGCCATCCAGCGCGTCCGAGCTTACGAGCGGTTACAGCAGGCATTTCAGACGGGGGATCCCCAGCACATCGTGGATGCATATGACTCTGAATTGCTAGAAGCATCCTCGCTGCTGACCGCACAACAACGCAGGCGCGTTGAGGAGGCCCGTTATCAGGTGCTGATGCTCAAAGCGTGGAAAAGTGGCGACCTCGAGCATATTATAGATGCGTATCGAGCGCTGCGACAAGCCCACGTGAGCTTGCCCGCGGGCGTGGATCGAGAGGCGCTGATAGAGGCGGAACAGCTGTGGGAATTGCTGGAACAATTTCGCGCCGCGTTGCGTTATCCGATAGCGCGCGACGAGGAAATCGTGCGCCTGGGGGAACGTTTATTGGATCGGGCCCCCGAGCGGGTGACACCGGAGGAGCGCGAGCGCATCACCGACGCCAAAATGCGTTTAGGCGCCCGATCGCGCCTGTTGTGGGCGACGGCCTCCGGGGATGACACGCGGATCATGCTGGCGCGGCAGCATCTGTCCTCCTTGGTCGCTTCGCGCTCCGAGCGGGAGTGAACAGGTCGCTGCTCTCACGTCACGCTGCATTGATGCGCGGAGGAAGGATAAAAAAACCATGTTAGGACGACATATCGGTCGAAAGGTAAGGTGCGCATGAGCAATGCTGAGCTGACCGCTAAAATCCGAGCGCTTGCTACACAGTTGGAAGAAGTTGATAGCGATGCAGCGCGTCGCCTGCACGACATCAAAGCGGCACTGGAAGAGACACCCCCGCGACGTGATCTCGCCTATCTGGATGCCCGGGCCATTTTGGATCCACAGGGGATCGAGGAACGGGTCGTTGTGCGGCGCCGCCCCGGTTACCTGAGCTGGATAGAGTGGCTGCGCAACGTGCTCGTGCTCTTCCCCATCGCATTCACCTGGATCGGGCTATCCCAGGCATCGGCGAATTACGAGCGCGTGATCACTCTCTACCCCAATTTGATTGATCAACCCTTCCTGCTCCTCTGGGAACGCGGCTTCCAAGAGCTGGGAGGGCGCCACGGGCCGACCTTCAGCGAGGTGGCATTGGTAGACTTCCTCGTCCTGTCCGTTGTGATCTTGCTGACAGTGATGGTGCACCGTTGGCGCGATGTGCAGGAGACGCGGGCGGAACGAGAAGCCGCCGAACTGCGCAGTCAGGTTGAGGAAATCATCTGGGATTTGGACCGTTATGTGGCCGCCCAGCGCAGCAGTCAAGACGTCAATCAACTGGCCATCACAATGAGCGAGGCGGTGGACCGCTTCCGCATCCACGCTAATGAGCTGCTTGACCTCATGCTGGCCGAGCGCCAACGCCTTGAAAGCATTGCCGCTTCGCGTGAACAGGAGCTTGATCATCTGCAGCTGGTGAGCGAGGCGGCGACAAAGCTCACCCAATACGGACAATCGATCGAGCAAGTATATGAACGGTTACAAAGCTCGATTGACCGTTTCTCCGATGAGATCCAGCGCGTGGGGCAACAACAAGAACTGTTGCTCAGAGCGCTGGACTCAGCGGACATTGGAGCCCACGAAATGGCGGAAGCGGTGCGCGTGTTGCGCCAAAGCCTGGCCACAGCGGTCAGCGAGCTGGGTGTGGCGGCGTCGCGCAGCAGTGACAATATTACCAGTTTGGCCACTGCGATAGACGAAATGCGCGACTTGGCCTCGCGCTTGATGGAAGAGGACACGGCGTTGCGGCGTGCCCTGTTGGAGACGCGCGAAGCGCACCGCGAAATCACGCGCAACCTGCAGACTGCCACCAGCGAATTCCGCGACACCACCAGCATCAACCAGATCGCTGCCTCGACGTTGCGCCAGGCGGTCGGCGAACTCACGCGCCTCATTCAGTCCAATGCCGAGATGTCGCGCCAGCTCACCCAGTCTGCCGAACAGATGTCGCGCGCTGCGGAAGATCTGAGCGCCACGACCTACCAGGCGATCAGCCATCTCAAAAGCACGGCCACGGTGAACCAGCAGACGATCTCGGCCCTTGCCCATGTGGCGGACGAGCTGACCCGTGCCATCCAGGCCCACACGAGCCTGGCGCAGCAGCTGGCACAGTCAGCCGGGCAAATCGTTCGCGTCTCCGATAGCTTGAGCACGGCGACGGAGACGGCCGGTGCCACGTTCCGTGAACTCCAACCCGCCACGAGCGACTTGCGCGGAGCAATCGACATGCTCTCGGAGCAGACGCGCCGCTTGAGTGAGCTGATCAGCAGCCCGGATCAAATGGGGGCGCGCTTGCTGCTCCATCGCGGTCGGCCGGCTTATGCGACGCAGGCACCGCGTTCACGCTTGCTCTTCCTGGGCATCGGCTTGGGCTTCGGCCTGGGCGTTGGCGCCGGTGCGTATATCTTGTTGATGATCGGTCTGCTTCCGGTGCTGCGATGACGATCCGCGTGCCTCGCCGCTCCCGCTATCGCGACACCATCGCCCTGGCCGGGTGGTTGTTTGCCGACCTGCTGCTCGGGCTTGCCATGTTGTTTTTTGTCTTCAACACGGTAGGGGTGCGCCCGACTCCGACGCCAGGCCCGACACCGACACCCTATCCGACCTACACACCCGGCCCGAC
>Ga0308310_1000650_pt1 | contig 15330 bp, 18 predicted proteins | sample HotsprSampleMS65_FD_203672 | JGI IMG/M metagenome (GOLD analysis project Ga0308310, IMG submission 203672) | Hot spring phototrophic mat microbial communities from Mushroom Spring, Yellowstone National Park, Wyoming, United States - 20090730_MS65 ...
TCCCGTCGGCCCCGTACCTGACACAATCATTATCCTGCGGCCTGGGGCCAGGCTGGAGCGGTGGGGCGGCGGCCCCGGCTGACCACCCCGACCGTTGACTACGAAGCGCCCCACCCTTCCGGTGGGGCGTTTTCTTTTCCAGCCCGCCTTTTTCAAATGCGGCCACACGAACATTTATAGGGGGGTATTGAAAAAGTGGTTACAGTGGTTACAGTGGTTACAAACCGAAATTATCCCCTATATATGGGGGTAGAGTGGCCGCAAACCCCCATATATGGGGGGTCAGAGCGCTTTCTCGTGTAACCACCAAGTGGTTACAAGTGGTTACAAGTGGTTACAAAATAGCCCCTGAAGCCCTGGCGAGGGCCCGATGACCGACCCATTTGACCCCACCGAATGGATCACCACCAAAGAAGCCGCCGAACTGACGGGATATAGCGTCCAATACATCCGCCGTCTGATTAGCAGAAAGCGCATATCAGCGCGGAAATGGGGGCGTGATTGGTTTGTCAGCAAAGGGGCGCTACTGGATTACCAGCGAACAATGAGGCAATTAGGCAAAGACAGATATAACCCCTGGCGAACTGGTAGGCGTCAAAGGAAAAGCGGGGCAGCGTAATTGCCCTGCTTTTTGTATCCCCTTTCCCTGCGAGAGTTTTCCCCAAAATTCCCCCCTCAATTTATCCCAGGGTACTTGACAAATTACGTGGTAAGTTTTATAATACCAGGTAGTTTAAAGATTACCAAAACAGAAAGGAGGACGTATATGGCTGTGGATGGGTGGATTACTACTCGCGCGGCGGCAGAACTGACGGGATACAACCTTGTCTATATCCGCCGCCTGATCAAACAGAAACGCGTGGAGGCTGTCAAGGCCGGGCGGGACTGGCTAATCAACCAAGATAGCCTTCTGGCCTACAAGGACAAGATGACGGCATTGGGTGGTCAAAGATACAACCCCTGGCGGGGGAGGAGGCAAGATGGCGAAGGATAGCACTTGCATTGTGACTGACTGCCCCGCCTGGCGGCGGGCGGTGGGATGCGGCTTCTTGGCCGCTGGCGCGCCCTGCGGTCATCCCCGCTATCGGGAGCGCTGGCGGGCGGCCCAGGGGCCGGAGACCCAGCCCGCCAGCCCCAGCGTCATCCGGCGGGCGGAAGCGGCCCAGCGCCCCCTCTCCCCCGCCAGAGCGTTGCAATTAGCCATGCAATTGGAGGTGGAAGGATGACCTATCTGGGATTCCCTACCAGCGACTGGCGCGTGTGGCCGGACCCGACCCGGGACCTGGAAGATGACCTGTGCCCGGAGTGCGGCCAGCGCCGCCGGGCCCCCGGCGACTGGGTTTGTGCCCGATGCCGCCGGGAGATAGAAGAGGAACGGCAGAGGTGGGCAATTCCCCACCGGGCCTGGTACTACGACTGGACCGGGGAATTGAGCAACGACCCCGAAGGCAACCTCTGCTGGCTGTGTGATGGGTGCGCTGAAGAACTGGGCGGCCTGGTCAGCCACGCCAGCGAGGATGACCTGAACGATTCTACCTGTTGGAGGTGCGGAAAATGACGGAGATTCTGGCCCTGGACATCGGCTACGGCTACACCAAAGCCCTGACCCCCAGGGGGCACCCGGTGGTCATCCCCTCTTTGGTGGGCCCCGCCGAACTCATCCGCTATGAGAGCGACATCATCGCGGAGAACGGGCACGGTATTGCCCTGGAGGTAGACGGGCGGTCCCTCTTTGTCGGGGACTACGCCGAACTCCAGAGCGCCAGCGTTGCCCAGACCCTGGACGTCACCCGGACCGGTAGCCTGGAGCAGAAGGCTCTCTTCTACGCTGTGGCGTCCACCCTCATCCCCACCAATGCCCAGGAAGTGGCCGTTGTCACCGGCCTGCCCGTTGGGGATTATGACGACCGCAACAAAGAGACCCTGCGCCGGATGCTCACCGGACGCCACGAGGTCCGCCGCCAGGGGAAGCGCCCCCGTACCTTCACCGTCACCGGCACATACATCATCCCCCAGGCGATGGGAAGCCTGTTTGCCCTCATCCTGGACCGCCGGGGCAAACTGGTGGACTCCGACCTGGCCGCCGGGCGGGTGGGTATCGTGGACATCGGGACCCTCACCACCAACTACGTCCTGGTGGACCGCCTGCGCTACGTGGAGGTGGGGAGCGACAGTATCACGTCCGGGATGGGGGAACTCCTGCAGAAGGTGGCGAAGGACCTCAAGCGGGAGTACGGTCTGGACTGGGCGATGCAACTGCGGAAAGTGGACCTGGCCGTCCAGCGCCGGGAGGTGGAGGTCTACGGTGACCGGATCAACATCTCCGGCCTGGTGGCCCCCCACCTGGAAGCCCTGGCCGATACACTTCTCTCCAAAGCCCGCACCCTCTGGGGGAGCGGCGTGGAACTCAAGGCCATTGTCCTCACCGGCGGCGGAAGCCTGGAAATGGCCCCCTTCTTCCGGCGGGTTTTCCCCCACGTCCGCACCGTCCCCGGCGACCCCCAGATGGCCAACGTGGTGGGCTACCTGCGGGCGGGCCTGCGCCGCTTCGGGGGGACGGAGTAGCAGGGTAGCAGTATATAACCAGTATATACTCCGGCGGGCCAGTATATACTGGATATATACTGGCAAGGGGGAGAGAATGGGCCGGGTAGCGAAACTGATTACCCTGGACGAAGAGCGGGACGCGGACATCCTGGCCTGGCTGGATAACCAGCCCAACCAGTCCGCCGCGATGCGGGCGGCGGTGCGGGCCTACATCCGCCTGAACAACGGGGCGGGGCGGGAGGAGACCGTCCGGGAGGCGGTGGAGGCCGTACTGCCCGACCTGCGGGAGACCGTGATGGCGGCGGTGCGGGAGGCCCTGGCCAACTACCGCATCCCCGTTGTGCCGGAGTACGCCGGGGAGGAGGACCCCGAACTGGCGGCCATCCTGGACGCGCAACTGGGAGAGTTCTTTGAGGAGTGAGGTGGGCAATGCGCTATGAAGAGCGGACCTGCAAGGAGTACGCCATCGTCTGCAACCGGTGCGGCGACCGGGGCCCCTGGGCCTTCTCAAAGCAGGAGGCCAGGGAACTGGCGGAGGAGAGCGGCTGGCGGCTGAAGGACGGCCCCCTCTGCCCGGAGTGCCAGGAGAGGGAAGAACGGGAGGGGGCGGTGTACGACCTCTTCTGGGATTCCCTGGTACGGGAAGCGTATGAGTACGCCATATCGTTCCCGAAGGAACATTGGGTTGACGGGACCTACGTGAAGGGCCCGGCGGAGGTGGACGGCCTGCCCCCCTACGTCCTCTACTTCTGGTATCTGGCCCGGCACGGGGAGGCGGATTACCACTTCCCCGACGGCGTCGCGGTTTACGAGGTCAGGGGGGCGGAGCGGACCCTTTTCCCCACCCTGCGCGTGAACGTGGTGGCGGTCTGGGAAGAGAACGGCTTTGTGAGGTATAGCGAAGGCTACGATGTAGCAGAGGCTACCGGCAGATGGCAATAAAGAACCCCCCAGCCGGAGCGCCCCGACCGGGGGGGATGGTGGAGGCCCAGGCAATGACCCCACCGTTTGCTATTTTACCACAAAACGGAGGCCCAGGCAATGGACAAGCATATTTTGGAGCAACAGGCGAACCGCATTGACGCGGTACTGAACCAGTTTGGTATCCAGCGCCGCGTGACAGGTGGGACGGTGGCCCCCCGCCACGTCCGTTACGACATCGGCCCCCTGGGAAGCCTGGAAGAGGCCCTGGCTTCGGCGCTGGGAGTCCCCGCCGTCCGCGTGGTACGGAACGGGGGGGAGATTGTGGCCGTAGAGGTCCCCCGCGATGAAATTTTCCCCGTCCGGCTGGACCCTCTCCTGCGGGGCCTGCGGAACGTCCCGCCGGTGACCGCTGTTCTGGGCATTGCAGATGACGGTGTTCCTCTCCTTGTTCGCCTTTCTTCCCCCGATGTCGGTCACATCCTGGTCACGGGCCCAGCGGGGTGCGGGAAATCCTCTCTTCTGCGGGTGATAGCCTTCTCCCTGGCCCACCTCACCCCTGGGCTGAAAATCCTCTCCGGCCCCGACCCTCTCACCCTGGCCCGCCTGGTACAGGCGCGGGAGCGGTCCAGGGAGAACTGGCCCCTGGTGGTCATCCTGGACGGTCTGCCCCTGACCCTGGACGGGCTGGAGGAGGTCATCCGGCGGGGTCCCAGCGTGGGGGTCCACCTGGTGGTGGCGACCCGCCACGCGGGGCCGCTGGCCCGCCTGGGCCAGTTTTTCGGCGTCCGCGTTGCCCCGCCTTCTGCTCCGGCGGGGCCGGGGGACTTCGTGGCCGAATCCGGTGGGGAGACCATCCGCTTCCAGGCGGCCTGGCCGGACGTGGACGCGTCTACTTTATCCCTGCCGTACGGCGGGAATAAAGAAGATGCGATTCCCCTTCTTTATTCCGGGGACGGGAAGGAGGACGGCAATGGCCGTTTACCTCATTCACTTTGACCGTCCCATCGGGGACCCGGGCAATCCGCGCGGCCAGGCCCGGCACTACATTGGGTATGCGGATGACCTGGAGCGGCGGCTGGCCCAACATCGGAGCGGCAACGGAAGCGCGCTGATGTCCGCCGTGGCGCCGGCTGGTATCCCCTGGCAGGTGGTACGGACCTGGCCGGACGGGGACCGGACGCTGGAACGGCGGTTGAAGCGGCAGAAACACGCCTGGCGGTTTTGCCCCCTCTGTCGGGCGGAAAGGAGGGGCAATGGCCGATAAGCAGAAGCAAGCCTACCTGAACCAGACGGCGGAAGCGCTGATTGCGGCGGCCCAGGGCGGGGCGCTGGGGCGTCCGGTCCAGGTCCTGCAGGCGGAGACCATTGCGGGGCCCCGGGCCGGTGCGGTGCGGCTGTTCTGCGGCCTGGCGACCGGCTATCTCTACCGCGTCCTCTCCGCTGACGATGCGGCCCTGGCCCGCCAGTTTGTGGCCTGGCCGTTCCAGGGCGATGTCCAGGTTTTCCTGGACGGGCGGGCGGTCCGGGTGGAAGCCCCCTGGCCCCCCGACCTGGCGGTGAGGGCGATCCGGTTGCGGGAGATTGCCCCCCACCCGAAGGGCGGCGGGCGCTGGGTGGTGGGCGTTGACGAAGTGGGCCGGACCGTTATCGGTGGTCTGACCGATTCCAGCCCGCATTGGCTGATTGCGGGCACAACCGGGAGCGGGAAGACCACCGCGCTTCTGGGGGCGGCCTACCAGTTGGCCCAGGACCCGAAGGCGCGCCTTGTCATCATAGACGGCAAGGGCGGGGCCGGTCTGGCCCCCCTCTCCCACCTGCCCGGCGTGGTGGGCCCGGTGGCGGGGGATGTGGTGAGTGCCCGCCGCGCGCTGGCCTGGGTGCACAACGAACTACGCCGCCGGTATGAGGCCCTGGCCGACCGGCGGGGGGACGGCTGGCCGCTTCTGGTGGTCATCTTTGACGAATTCCAGGAGTTGACCGGCGACCCGGCGGTGGCGGAACTTCTCCGGCGGATTGTCCTCAAGGGGCGGGCGGCGCGGGTCCATTGCCTGCTGGCGACCCAGCATCCGACCGTTCGGATGTTCGGGGATGACGGCGGGGCAGTCAAGCGCAACCTTCCGGCCCGTCTGGCCCTGCGCGTCCTGGACGCGGAGGCGTCCCGCGTGGCGGTGGGAGCGCCGGTCCCCCGCGCCGACCGGCTGACGGGTGCGGGGGACGGGTACACCATCACGGCGGCGGTCCACCGCGTCCAGGTCGCGTTGGTGGAGCCGCGCGACCTGGACCGGTTGCCCCGCGCCGAACCGGAGATAGAGGACTGGCCGGAGGTGGAGGCGGAAGACCTGGGCCAGGAGATGGAGACCCCCCGCTGGGCCTACACGGGGGCGGAACTGGCCTGCGGGCTGGTAGCGGCGGCGCGGGGCTGGGGGCGGCCCCGGATGGTGGAGATGATGGCCAACCTGGGGCTGGGGCGGCCTGGGGCGGAGCGGGCGATCCGCCTGCTCCAGTTGGGCCGGGAGCAATTAGAGGCCCTGGACACGCTGGGGGTGGACCTGACGGAGCGTCCTACCTGGCGGGCAACGGCGGCCCCGGGGCCTGGCCAGATAGTGGACCTGGGATGACTGACTGTCTGTCTGGCAGGGAGACACACACCCTGTGATGTCCAGAGAATGCAGACAGGGAGTGTGTGGGTCAACCAGACAGACAGACAGGCAGGAGGAGACAATGAGCCAGCGGGAGAAAATCATCTTTGGACTGGGAGCGGTGGGGCTGATTCTCGTGGTGGCCCTGGTGGGGGGCGTGGTGTACGCCTTGTTGAAGGCCAGCGTCACCACATTGCGCTGGTGGGCGGGGCTGGCGACCCTGGCCGTTCCCGTGACGGCGGCCCTGTCCTGGTGGCTGGCGACGCGCGAGGCGCGGGCGCGGCTGGCGGGGATAGACCAGGGGATTGAGCGGGTAGCGAAGGCGGCGGCGGCGACCGTATCGGTGGCGGAGCGGGCGGCCCAGGTGCGGGTGGGCGTTGCCCAGAGCCTGCGTCAGCGTCCCCAGCCAGCCGTCCAGCAGGTGTTTCTCCCCGGCCTGACGGCGGGAGCGCCGGTCATCCGGCCCGTCCTGCCGGACGGTGAGGAAGTGGAGTTGTGACGGCCCGTGATTGCTCCAAAACGTGGAGCAATCGTTGACGCCGCGCCATGGCCACGATTGCGCCAATTGCGCCAAAATGTGGCGCAATTGGCGCAATCGTGGCCAATCGCGGCGACCTGGCCAGCGTCCCAGGCCGCTGGCATTACCACTACAAGGAGTTTTGCGATGGATCGCTTTCAGATATATGTGAAGCCGACGTCAAACTGCGAAGGGATGCCCCTGCAGACCTTTGAGCGTCTGGGGCCTGAGTGGGTGGGGGACTCCCTGATTCTCCCCTTCGGCCCCGAGGGAACTGAATATGAGGTGGTGGGGTGGACCGATCTCTTCGGGGGGTCCCCCTGCCAAGTCCATGTGGTCAGGGTGCGTCATATCCCCCGCGGAGAAGAGGGGTATCTCGTTTACGGGGGGAATTCAGGAGTCCGCATCCTGGATGATGAGGCTGATCCTATCCCAGGGGTGGATGATCATCTGCCCCGGGGCTACGGCATGCCCATTATATGGGTGGAGGACGTGGGGGACCTTCCACCAGATGTCCGGGCCGTGGTAGAATCCTGATTGCTCCGGCCTCTGGCCGGGAGCGATGGGGCCGGCCTTCGGCCTGGCATTCCCCGCCGCATTCCCCGCCGCCGGACTCCGTCCGGCGGCGGGCGTCCGCCCCCGCCAGCCTTCGGCCTGGCGGATGCGGGCGGACGCGGCTACGCCAGCGGTGCGCTGGCGGTGCGCTGGCGCATGCCGGGTGCTTCCGCCCCGGCCCTGAGGGGACGGTTTCCCGCCGCCGCCCGCCTTTCTCCGGCCCTTCCGGGCCAGGAGCGGCGGGCCGGGGCCAGGCGGTATCCCGCCGGTTTCCGGCGCGTCTGCGCCGGATACGGCGGTTGCCCGCCGGGGCCGGGGGCTTGGCCAATACAAGGCCAATATAGGGCCAATATAGGGCCAATATAGGGCCAATATAGAGCCAATATAGGGCCAATATAGGGCCAATATAGGGCCAATATGCTCTCACCTTCTCCGGCCCTGGCCCTGGCCGGTGAGCACATAATTTATTTAATGAAGGGATGAAAGCGTAAATCATTTGTCGTTCCTCAACTACTTCCCTTTTCTGACCTTCCAAGGACAATGAGCCGTCTTGAGCGGGCCGGATTTGAGGATGACCGCCCGTGATTGCGCCAGGCGGGGAGACCGGTAAGATTAACCGGTAAGGTTGCCAGACAATGGGCATTGTATTTCCTGGCATACCCTCTGGGTGTCGTACAATGCCCCAAAAACAGGGTGCTAACGGCCCTGAACTCACGTCTTACAATGTTTCTGGCAACCTTCATCCCTGGCGGATGACTGCATAGCCCGGCGGATGCCAGCATAGCCGCCAAGATGCCAGCATAGCCCGCCGGGATGCCAGCATAGCCCGCCAGGATGCCAGCATAGCCGACAGGATGCCAGCATAGCCCAGCGGATGACCGCATAGCCTGTCAGGATGCCAGCATAGCCCGCCAGGATGCCAGCAAACAGGATGCCAGTCGCGCGTGATGGGTGTCTATATAGGGCTGAGTGCAGTGCAGTTAAAATTTCTTATCTACAAAAACACAGTAGCCCATCGGATGCCAGCATAACCCGGCGGATGCCAGCATAGCCCGCCAGGATGCCAGCATAGCCCAGCAGATGGGCATTGCGCGATGGGTGGGTAGCCTATAACGCCCCGTGACATGACATGACATGATTTTATCTCGCAAATACCGGTGCCCAGCGGATGCCAGGATAGGCGTCGCGCGCTGGGTGGGTATCCTATAGGGCGCTGGTGCAATACAATAACCTGGCAGTACAACAATCCGGCACGTTTACAACAACCCGGCACGTTTACAACTGCATAACCTGCCACCCTGACGGTGCAAATCCGGCCAGAATGGAGTATGAGGGGACTGGCAGGCTGGCGTAGGCCGCAACCTGTGCTAAAATGAAAGCACCCCTGGGGGGCATCCCAGGGGTGCTATGCGGGACTTTCGGGCGACCTGTCCGCGCAACGCGTATTATAGCACAACAGGCCGCCCCTGACAAGGAGGGGCAAGGATGAAAATTTCCAGAGCCGCCCGGCTGTTGAGTACTCTATTACTTACTGCTTCCCTGATTGCCATCTGGCTGATACAGAGTTTCCCCCCCCAGTTCCGGGAAACCTTTGCTTACGGCTTCTTTATCGCTATCCTGATGGGTACAATCCCTTTGGCCCTTTATGGCCTAACCCGCATAATCATGGCAAAAGAGCCCCGGCCCGCGCCCCCACAAGAAGAGACTGTAGTACCAGCGGAAGCGGAAAAAGCAAAACCCTCACCACCTACCAAGCCCACAGGCCGATCCTGGGATGAATGGTTTGACTATTACTACCAGATGCAAGAGGCCGGGTTAAAATACACCCTGTGTGACCTTGCAAGGGATATGGGGTATAGCAATGGATACGTCAGACAGAAAAAGATGGAGTATGATGAGGCACGGAAGAAGTAGAGAGATAGAACTAACAAGAACTAACAAATGTTCTAACAAAATCTAACACGTTTGTTCTGGACAATCCGTTAGTAGGTTGTGTACAATAAGGGCGCTCGGGCGCCCTTATTTTTTGGGAGGTCTGCGATGGCGAGAACCAAGCGGTTGATTGTCTGCCTGAATGCAACAGAGCAAAACCTGATAAAGAGGCTTGCAGAGGTTGAGCATCTTTCTCTCTCCGCCCTGGCCCGGCGGCTGTTGCTTCAGGAAGCCAGGCGACAAAGCCAGTCATTATCTGTCGTGTCCCCATTAGTTGATCAACCGGTTATGGAGGTGACCAATGCCAAATAAAAATAACCCCGCCGGGGGGACGGCGGGGCGGGGACAAGGTGCGCCTGCGTCGGGCGGCGCTGACGTCCTCATTTTACACCAGCCTGCCCCGCCTGTCAAGCCCCTTTCGGCCCACCTGCGCCGCCTGGCCGACCTGGCCGCCGCCCGCGCCGAGCGCGACCTGGCCGCCGCCGAAGCCGCAAAAGCCCAGGGGGACTACGCAAACTTCTGTCGCCTGCGCCGCTTGGGATTGTCCCACCAAATGGTTTGGTGTGCCCTGATAGCCGCTTTGGAAAATGTAGATTAGAGAGATAACGTAGATTGAAAATTATCACTTCATGTCATTTTATTCTTTCTCTCTACCTATGCATTGCCCTGCGCCGCCTGGTCAACTTTGGGAGGTGATATGATAAATCGTGACTTGATTGAGCGCATCCGTGAAACCGTAGACTTCCCCGCCCTTGTCGGGGAGACCATCCCTCTGCCCCGCTACCCGGACGGGAAGCCCGTACTGGTCCGTTGCCCCTTCCACGATGACCACCGCCCCAGCCTGGCCGTCTACAACGACCATGCCCATTGCTTCGGCTGTGGCTGGCACGGTGACGCCTTCACCTGGGTAATGCAACGGGACGGCCTGTCCTTCCGGCAGGCCCTGGAAGCCCTGGCCCAGAAGGCAGGCATCCCCCTGCGCACCCTCTCCCCGGAAGAGCAACAGAAGGCCCAGGAGCGCCGTCAGTATGAGGAAGCCCTGGGAAAGGCCGCCAGCCACTTCGCCCGACGCCTTCAGGAGACCCCCAGAGCGCTGGAGTACGCCCACAGCCGGGCCTGGACGGATGAAGTCCTCTGGGCCGAAGGCATCGGCTACGCGGACGGTAGCCCTCTCCCCCCGCTGGGACACCCCCAGGCCCAGGCCGTCGCCGATGCCCTGAACCGCTGGGCCGGACAGGTGGGCGGCGCTATCGTCTATGCCCACCGCCAGGGCGGACGGGTGGTCTACCTCTCCGGACGGTCCATTGAGGGCAAGGAGCACTACAATCCCCCCACCGAACGGGCAGGGCCCCGAATGCCCTACTGCAACGCCCTCTACTCCCCGCGCGTCCGGGAACTGGTCATTGTGGAGGGCCAGGCCTGCGCCATCACCCTGGGCGGGTGGGGCATCCCCGCCCTGGCCCTGGCCGGGTCCGGAGTGACGGAGAACCTGGCCGAACTCCTGACCCGACACCGCCAGCGCGGGACGGACCTCTACGCCGTCCCCGACCGGGACGGGAAAACCGACCTGGCGGCCCTGGCCCGCGCCGCAGGCCCGCTACTGCGCATCGTACGCCTGCCGGAAGATGCGGCGGACGTCAACGCCTTTGCCCAGAACGGGGCCAGCGCCGGGGACTTCCGGGCCCTGTTGAGCAACGCCCCGACCTGGCTGGACCTGCAAATAGAACAGGCGAAGCGGCTACAGGGGGCCGAACGGGACCGGGCAGTAGAAAACCTCTTCTCCCTTCTGGCCGACCATCCCCTGCCCCCCGTCACCCGCGACCGCTACATCCGCCAGATTGCCCGGGACCTGGACCTGCAAGAGCAGACGATCCGCCGCCGCCTGTATGCCCGCCTGGACGGGATGACGGAGCGATACACCGTCCAGGATGGTTGTATCTGCGCCCTGCGGGAAGGCGACCCCCGCCCCCTCTGCAACTTCACCGCCGAAATCACGGAAGACGTGGCCCGGGATGACGGGGAGACCGTCACCCGCTTCTTCACCGTCCGGGGCCGACTGGCGGACGGCACCCCTCTCCCCCCTGTCCGCGTGGAAAGCGACCGCTTTGAGAAAATGGCCTGGGTGACCGCCTTCTGGGGCACGCGCGCCGTCATCCGCGCCGGCGCGACCGTCCGCGACCAGGTCCGGGAAGCGATCCAGTTGCATAGTACGGACGTCATCACCCGCTACGTCTACACCCATACTGGCTGGCAGGAGATTGACGGAAAGCGGGCCTACCTCACCGCCGCTGGCGCGCTGGGGCTGGACGGCGTGGCTGTAGAACTGGACCGGGACCTGGACCGCTACCGCCTGCCCACCCGACCGGAAGACCCCGCCGGCGCGATGCGCGCCAGTTTGCGCTTCCTGGCAGTCGGGCCGGAGACCGTCACCGTCCCCTTCTGGGCGGCGGTCTACCTGGCCCCCATCGCAGAAATCCTCTACCCCGCCTTCGTCCTCTGGGCCTACGGCATCAGCGGGGCAATGAAGTCCACCCTGGCCGCCCTGGCCATCTCCCACTACGGCAGTTTCACCGACCGGGACCTCTTCCTCTGGGGAAGCACCCGCAACTACCTGGAAAAACTCTGCTTCCTGGCGAAGGACGCCCTGCTGGTCATAGATGACTTCTGTCCACAAAGTGACCCGCATCGGGCCAGGGAAATGGAACAGAATGCGGCCCACATCGTCCGCGCCGTGGGCAACCGCGCGGGCCGGGGCCGCCTGGCCGGAGACCTCTCACTGCGCACCGTCTACCGCCCCCGCGCGCTGGTCCTCTCCACCGGCGAACTGGTCCCCGAAGGCTTCTCGGAGACCGCCCGCATCCTCACGGTGGAAATGCGGCGGGGGGACGTGGACCTGGACCGGCTGACCGATGCCCAGGCGGAAGCCGACCGCTACCCTCACGCCCTGGCCGGGTACATCCTCTGGCTGGCGGACAACTGGGACTACCTGGCCCGGACCCTGCCAGAGGAGCATCGGAACTTCCGCACCGGCCTGATGATGGAGTACCGGAACTACCACCTGCGTATACCGGACACCCTGGCGACCCTCTACCTGGGCTTCCACCTGGGGCTGACCTACGCCGTAGAGGTGGGGGCGCTGGGGGAGACCGAGACGGCAGAGTGGCGGGAACGGGGCTGGGCGGCGCTGAAAGCCTGCGCCGAGGCCCAGGCCCAGCGGGTGGAGCGGGAGCGCCCCACCCTTCTCTTCCTGCAAGTCCTCTCTTCCCTGGTGGCCCAGGGGAAGGCAAGACTCTACCCCAGGGGCGACCGGGAGTACGTCCCGGAGCCCGGCACAGAACTCTTGGGTTGGTACGATAACGATTACATCTACCTGCTACCGGAAGCGTCCTATCATCTGGTTGCCCGCTACCTGCGGGAAGAGGGCCGCCACTTCCCCGTTCGGGAAACCACCCTGCGCAAGTACCTGGAAGAAGAGGGCTACCTGGACAGAGGAACCACCAGGCATAAGACAAGCACGATCAGGGATGGGACAAAAGTCCGCCGGGCACTGCGGATCCGGTGGGAGAGAGTGAAGGAGTACCTTGACCCACAACCGGAAGAGCAAGCAGATACCCTATCCCTGCAAGTGTAACCACTTTTTGTAACCACTTTGTGGTTACAAGTGGTTACACAGAAAAAGAAATTATCCCACATATATGGGGTTTTGTGGCCAATCTACCCCCATATATAGGGGGTGATTTCGGTTTGTAACCACTGTAACCACTGTAACCACTTTTTTGGAGATACCCCCCCTTATATGTTTTCGCGTGATGTAGGATGGAGACGGAGGTCCGGAAGCGAATAGACCCGAAAGAGGTAGAAGCGCTACTGCGCCTTCTGGCCCGCATTCTCCTGCGCTTGCTGGGAGAAGAGCGGGACACCCAGGAAGTCCAGAGCAACGCCTGACGGAGGGGAGCAATGCCCAGGAAGGTGCAGACGGCCATCCGGCCCAGCCCCCAGCGGGCCGCCATCTATACCCGCATTTCATCCGCCGAACTTCAGATAGACGGCTACAGTCTGGATGCCCAGCGAACCGCCTGCGAACGGCTGGCCCAGGAACGGGGCTGGGAAGTGACCGCCGTCTACACCGACCCCGGCGTCAGCGCAAAGACCACCGAACGCCCCGCCTTTCGGCAGATGCTGGAGGATGCCCAGTCGGGCCGCTTTGACGTCATCGTTGTCCACAAACTGGACCGCTTCAGCCGGTCCGTTATAGACGTCCTTCTCCTTCTGCGGGAACTGGAGCGGCTGGGCATTACCCTGGTATCGGCCAGCGAACCGTTTGACTTCACCCACCCCACCGGGCGGGTAGTCCTCACAATGCTGGCCGCCTTTGCAGAGTGGTACCTGAACAACTTGAGCGCGGAAGTGTCCAAAGGGCTGGAAGAGCGGGCCCGGCGGGGGATATGGGTGGGAGAGGTCCCCTTCGGCTATCGGGTAGCCTTCAAAAAGGACGGCGGGGACGGTATCCCCGTACCGGATGAATGGGAAGCGTCCGGCGTCCGGCTGGCCTTTGAGAAGTATGCGACCGGCCAGTACTCCGATGCGGACGTGGCCCGTATCCTCAACGAAGCCGGATACCGGCCCAGGGGGCGGGGCAAGCGGGCATTGCCCCTCTTTGGGAAGGATGCAGTTACCCTGATGCTTCGCAACCGCTTCTACATCGGAGAGGTCCAGTACCGGCGGCAATGGTATCCGGGGCTACATGAGCCCATCATCAGCCGGGAACTCTTTGAGCGGGTCCAGAAGGTCCGGGCGGAACGGCGGGGCAAACTGGGGGTAACGGCCCGGAAGACCAGTCGGGTCTACATCCTGGCGGGGCTGGCCCGATGCGCCCGATGCGGCTGGCCGATGCGGGGGAGCGCGTCTACTGGCAAGCGGTACTACCGGGACCCGGCCTGGGACCAGGCGCGGGATTGCGATCAGCGGATGGTCCCGGCGGATGCGGCAGAGGAAGCGCTGGGGGACTTCCTGCGGCGGTTGTGCTTACCACCGGACTGGCAGGAGCGGGTCCTGGAGATTGTTGGGGAAGAGGCCGGAAGACCGGCCCAGGAAATCCGGCTGGAACAGGAGCGGATAGAGGGGCAACTGGAACGGCTGAAGCGGTTGTACATCCTGGGGGATATTGAGGAAACGGAGTACCGGCTGGAGCGGGACCGGCTGAAGGCCCAACTGGACGCGCTGACCCCGCCCCGGATGCCCGACCTGAAGCGGGGGGCGGAACTCCTGCAGGATTTTCGGAAGATATGGGACGGAGCAACGGCAGAGGAGCGGCGGCAGATTGTCCGCACCCTGCTGGCGAAGGTGTACCTGGACGCCGACCGGGGGCCGGTGGTAGCGATAGAACCGAAGCCGGAGTACGAGCCCCTCTTCCGGCTGGTAGAAGATCAATTTGTGTCACCTGATAATTCAAGGCCCGTCGGCCCCGTTAAAGGTAAAATGCCCGGCGGATCGCACTGAGGGTGCGCTCTATCTCCCTGCCCGTTGTTAAGGTCCCCGGCATTTTGCCTGTCGCCAGCGCTGCCCCCCAGCGCTGGCGTTTTCTTTTGTCCCTATTATACCACAATGTTTCCTATTGTCAAGCGGGTTTTCCTTCCCCCCTCGTAAACCCCTCCGGCCACTTCACCCGATACCCCCCCTCTCCATCCGCCTCCAGATACGGATGATACCGAAACAACGGCAGAAAGTCCTCCTCCGGCACCAGCCGCACAATCCGACCTTCCCCCAAATCCACATACACCTCCCGCAACATCAACCGACAAATCTGCTGCCGCTCCTCCGCCCGCGCCTGCGGCCATACGTCCCCCAGCGTCTCCAGACGATACCCCGCCTCCATCACCCCTACCGGGTCCGGCACCACCAGCGCCTCCAACCGCCGCTTCACCTCGTCCCGCGCCGCCTCGTACTCCTCCCGACTGTACACCCCGTCCGCATACAACTCCCCTATCCGCTGCAACTTCTCCACCAGCCGCACCCGCTCCCCCTCCACCGCCGCCCGCGCCTCCTCGTCCTCCAGCGCCGCCCGTATCTCCTCCTGCCACTCCGCCGGCAACGCAAACCCCATCATCAACCACCCCAACTGCTCCTCCGCCTCGTCCATCCGAATCCCCCGTCCCGCCATCGGACAATCGTCATACCCCCGCTCCGCCGACATCTCCCGATAATACGCATACCGCC
>Ga0308310_1000654_pt1 | contig 15317 bp, 17 predicted proteins | sample HotsprSampleMS65_FD_203672 | JGI IMG/M metagenome (GOLD analysis project Ga0308310, IMG submission 203672) | Hot spring phototrophic mat microbial communities from Mushroom Spring, Yellowstone National Park, Wyoming, United States - 20090730_MS65 ...
TCGGGATATAATCAAGTCGGCCGATGGCAAGGTTTCTACAAATCGCCTAAACCCTTTCGTTTGACAGGAGGAATTTGAGCTGTCTATACTTGAAATTTGAAAGCCTCCGGCTTGCTGAAGAATAGGCTGGCACACAGGTTGCTTAACTAGCTCACAAAGGTTCCTGGAACTCCAGGCAAGTACTTCGAAAGTAATTAGTTCGGAACCCTATGTCCTAAGGTCTCCGAAAAGGTTGGAGTTCGCACACTCGTTGGTAATGCAGTGGTGAGGAAGCTCGCCCAATGAACCTTCTAGGCAAGATTTTCATCGTGCTCATCTTCGTGATGAGCTTGGTGTTCAGCTCTATGGTGGTGGCTGTCTATAGCACCCACACCAACTGGCGGGATGTAGTGATGCGACCTGCCGATCAGGTTGGGCCGGGTAAAGAGTTAGGGTTGCGTTATCAACTGGAGAACGAGCGACAATTGGTCAAGCAGCTCCAAGAACGACTGGAGGCTTTAACGAAGCAGCTCAGTGCCGAAAAGCTGGCCTACCAGCAAGCGGTGGCGAAACTGGAAACGGAGTATGCAAATCTCAGCACCGAACTTGACACGATGAGGCAGACGCATGCCCAACTCGTCGAGCAGAATACACGAGCCATCGCCAGCCTCCAGGCCCTCCAGGAGGAGACGGCTTCCCTCCGAGCAGAGGTGGAGGGTGGAGTGGTTGGTGGTCAGAAAGTGATCGGGCTTCGCGAAGAAATTCGGCTGGTACAGAAGGATCGGGATAGCCAGTTCCAACGGGTGGTCGAACTCACTGACGAATTAAACCAAACTCGCCAGCAACTTGAGGTTTTAAGAGAGCAAAGCACCCGGCTTGCTCAGGAGCTAGCCAATGCTCAGTCGGTGTTACGAAAGTTCGGTTTGAAGCCTCATCCCGAGCTTTATGAGGATGTGCCACCGGAGGTCGAAGGTGTAATTTTGGCAACAACACCGGCCGGAAATGTTGAAATCTCTATCGGCTCGGACGATGGGATCGTAAAAGGGCATAAGTTAGAGGTCTATCGGATTCAGCCCGACCAAGCCATGTATTTGGGCAGAATCGAGGTATTGGAGACTTTTCCCGACCGTGCTGTGTGCCGGGTGATTCCAGAATATCGCAAGGGTGAAATGCAGAGGGGAGACCGTGTGGCCTCGAAAATCCTCAACTAAAGCAGCCAGAGCTCCAAAGCCGACGGGGCCCTATCGCAAGCCGCGACCGGATATCTATACCGTGTTGCTCGCAATTGCAGTGGTGGCCCTACTGATTGCTTGCGTGCTGCTGTATCTTGAAACCGCCGATTATCCGGATAAGCCGCCTTGGTCCGGCGGACCAAGTGTGCAGGCACCGTGGGATTTCCCTGCCCTGGGATGAGGTAGGTAATGAAGGAAACTTACCAAAAAAAACGGCAGATAGTACACCCAGCGAAAAGGCAAACGGGACAAAAAAAAAGACACCTACCACATGTGACTTGCGGCTGCCTTTTGGAGTTCCTTGGGCAGCCGTTTTTTTATCCTTCCAATGGTAACCCAAGACGGAAGTGTCTTGCTAGGCACCTTCCTCCTCAATATTCTGACTGCAGAGACAGTCCCTCCGAAGTTGCTTTGGTAGCTCAAAATCACTGCCGCTTCAGACAAACAAAATTGGGCTTCGGTAGCCAAAGGCCGACACACATTCCCGGATTCATGTATGTGCTAGAGAAAGACTTTCCACTCGAGAAGACCGAAATCAGGTGAGCATTCCCGGGTCTACCCTGGAATTCGAATACTGCTAGGTGGGCCGAATCCTTCTATGCCGAAACCAACTGCGAGGAGCAAAGTTAGACACATCCCCTAAGGGAAATTCCCACAAAAGGCAAAACTCTTACCGGATGCACGTTATTAAAAAATAACCCTTCTGGCACTTCAGCAACTCGTAAGATCACCAAGGGACATTCATGAGCACCCCTGAGTAATTCCCCGTACCTCCCAAAGAATTTGCCAAGACCCGAGATCCAATCACGTTAACGCCAAAGTAATTACCAAATCGGGCCGGAGCGGTTCGAGCCTTGATTATCCAACGTTTCCATAAATCTCCCTTTTTTAAGCATAACACATCTTCCCCTAGGTCCCGACGTTGGGAGATCCCGGCGTTCAGGAAGCTTCCACGCCAACCCAAGATTATTGCACAAGGCAAAGCCCGATTTCCCCCGACCCAAGGACCAATTGCCTCCGGGGAGGGATCATTCTGGAGGTGGGAGAGCTGCTAAGGGGGCAAGCTTCCCCCGGCCCCTTATCGATCCTTCGAACTAGCCTGTATCTGGCTCCGACCGGCCTCCCCCGAATCGAGTTTGCCCTAATTGGGAAAGAGAAAACTTAAAAAGATGGATCTTTCCCGGTTCTCTGGTCACTTAACTTGGGCCCAACTCCGCGAGTTTAGCGGCAAATACTCCGAACGTCCGAGAATCAAACAGCACAAAGCGAACTAAACACGGTGCTTGGTGCTCGCGGAGAAAATCGGCAACAGTTTGGAGAGCTATAGCTGCCGCCTCCTCCAGCGGGTACCCATAAGCCCCCGCGCTCAACGCCGGGAAAGCTACGGATTGGCAGTGATGCTCCACGGCCAATCGGAGTGCCGAGCGGTAGGCCGAGGCGAGTAGCTCAGCCTCCTGTTTTTCTCCCCCTTGCCAAACCGGCCCCACTGCATGAATCACATACTTTGCCGACAAATTCCCAGCCCCACTAATCACGGCCGAACCCGTCGGGCATCCTTGCGGGTACTTCGCTTTTGTTTCGGCCATAATCGCAGGGCCCCCTCGGCGGTGGATGGCCCCATCCACCCCACCTCCTCCCGCTAAGCGGGAATTTGCAGCATTGACAATGGCATCGACCACTTGGTCCGTGATATCTCCTTGGTGAAGCTCGATTTTACACGAACCAACCTGAAGCTCGGTCACCATTGGGGAACTACTCATGGGCAGAACCTCCGTCTGGGTGGGAGACTCCCGGTTTCGCCCCTGCAAACCGAAGTTACAAACCCTTATAAAGAAGCCTCAGAACGGTGTTTAGGATCCCTTCAGGTCCCTCGGTTTTTCCGGTCCCGGCCAAGCCCTTTACAAACATTATGCACCGAAAAGTTATTTTGGGATCGCGAAAAGCCGGCGGTCAACAGAGTGACTCTAGCCGGCGGTATCCCCCAACCACCCCGGGTAGGGCCACGAACGGTGAGGTGAGACCTTTTTGGCAAAAAATAGAAACTGCAAACGGGATAGATAAGCGGAAAGAAGCCGGACGGAGCGGGAAAACTTTTTCCAATTCAGAAGTGGAGGGAGCCGGATGCTCCGGTACAAAACCCCTCGCCACTAAACACGCACGCAGAACGAGCTTAGAAAGCCCTTCGCCAAGCACCCAAACAAGAAGGAGCGATTCACTCCATACCGGATTCCGCGAGCCCTCTTTCCTCCGTGCGAAAACACCTGCCCCAAATGCCAATCACAGAGGCAAAAACACCATTTCTTTCGGAAACGATTTTCCTCCGGAATGTTGGCGGCCCAACTTAAGTGGCCGATTCGAACACCGGCCGAACGGGGGTCCGCTTTACACGGTCGTGCCGGCCTACAAATTCAAGCATTGCCTTTGGGCCCCCATCCCCCAACCGCACCTTCGCAAGCTTCAGGATTCGAGTATAACCTCCAGGCCGATCTTTATAACGCGGAGCCAGCTTTTCAAAAATAATCCGCACAGCCTGCTTATTGCGAAGCAATTGCAGGATCCGTCGCCGGGCTGCCACCACCGGAGCCATCGTTTGATTCCATTCATACCAAGCCGGGCTCTCCCTCCATCGCAACCAGGCTTGGGAACGTTTAGGAGCCGTGGGCTCCAACGCCTTAGCCTTCTCCAATTGCGGGAGAACCCGCTTGGCAATTGTAATACACCGCTCCACTAAAGGACGGACCTCCTTGGCTTTTGCCACCGTTGTGATAATCCGTCCAGGTTCCGCGGGTTTCAACGGATCATCCTGACGGTAATCTGCCTCGGTAAGGATTAACGCAACCGCCAGATTTCGGAGCAATGCCCGCTGATGCTTCGGGTTACGCCCTAACTTCCTTCCCCGTTTTCGGTGCCGCATTGCAGGAGCCTTTTAATGCTAGAATTCGCTTGTGAGGATATTTTATGCTTACTTGCGACTATCTCCCTACCGTTAACCCAAAAAACACTTCCGCAACTATCTTTTTGCCCAACACTTATGTCCCTAACTTTTACACCGGCCTTCCCTTCTGTGGGAAACCGTTCCAGAAACACTTCTCAATTCGTGCCACTCGGCTGAGGCAATTGCATTCCTAATGACAGTCCCAAACTTCCGAGCTTTTCCTTTATCTCAGTTAGAGCTGTCTCACCAAGATTGCGAACCGCTAATACTTGAGATTCCGTCCGGGCGACTAAGTCCCGCACAGTCCTAATGTTTTCGCCTTCGAGCGAATTCAAAACCCGGGCTGAAAGTTGAAGTTCACTAATAGGGAGATTCAGCTTTGCCTCCAGTCCAGGTGGCAAGCTACTCACGGCTTTCACCGGCGGTTCCAAATGCACCCTTTGCCCCAACTCCGAGTACTGGACAAACGGGTTTAAATGTTTACGCAAGATCTTGGCAGCTTCCACTAAAGCCATCTCTGGGGAGATAGCGCCGTTGGTCCAGATCTCCAAAATTAGCTTGTCGTAATTGCTCTTCTGGCCTACACGAGTCTCCTCGACCTCATAACGAACCCGAACCACGGGGCTAAACAGGGCGTCAACAGGAATCACACCGATTTCCTGGATATGCGGCATCCTTTCCGAAGCCGGCAGATACCCGCGGCCATTTTCCACGGTCATTTCCATTTGGAAGGGAACATCATCCGTAAGGGTGGCAATAACATGATCCTTATTGATCACTTCCACCATTCCATCCGTCTGGACGTCTGCCCCTGTGACCACCCCTCGGCTATCCTTATCGATCCGAATCACGCGCGGATCCGAACTGTAATTTCTTACCACAAGCGATTTTACGTTCAGGATAATATCGGTAACGTCTTCCACCACTCCTGGTAAGGAAGTGAATTCGTGTAGAGCCCCGTTAATCTTTACCTGGGTGACAGCACTTCCCTCTAAGCTCGACAAAAGTACACGTCGCAAACTATTTCCGATGGTGATTCCAAAACCACGCTCGAATGGCTGGACGATAAACTTCCCATACGTTGGGGAAAGAGTCTCCCTTTCGCAGACAATTTGGCTGGGCAATTCAAGACCACGCCACTTAATTCGCATCTTTTCCGTCTCCCGAAAGTAGAATCCTAGCCTCCACCCTAACCGCTACCCGGACCACCTCCATCTGCTATCGGGATGAGAACTCGATAATCAACTGCGGGTTAACCTTGATAGCCACGTCTTCAAGGGTTGGCAGCCGTAACACGTGGCCCTCCGGCGTTTCGCCGTCCACCCGGCTCAGATAGTCCGGCACTGGGGCCGTGTTGATCTCCATTGCTGCCTTCACCATTTCCAACGTCTTAGGACGATTTCTCGGACTGATCACATCGCCCACGTCCACCACGTAGCTCGGAACGTCCACCCGTCGTCCATTAACCAAGATATGACCGTGCCGCACTAACTGACGGGCATGCCTCCGCGACAAGGCAAATCCCAGGCGGTAGACCACATTATCCAGCCGCCGTTCCAACAACGACATCAACACCTCGCCAGTATTCCCTTTGGAACGTTCCGCCTCCGCAAAGTACCGCTGGAACTGCCTCTCCAAAATCCCATAGAAATGCTTGACCTTCTGCTTTTCCCGCAAACGAAGGCCATACTCCGTCAATTTCCCCCGACGGAACCCATGCATCCCGGGAACTGACTGCCGCCGTTCCAAGGCACACTTGTTCGTGGCACAGCGTGTGCCCTTGAGCATCAACTTCATTCCTTCCCGCCGACACAGTCTACAAACCGGCCCAGTATACCGACCCATGTGCTCCCACTCTTAATCGAGATTTCAAAGTCGAAGGTACCCAATACCTCTTCCAAAATCCTGCGGCTTATCTCGTCCCATGCACTTCGCAACGCGTGTGCTTAGCGGGATGAGCCCTTTAGGGACCTGTCTGACAAAACCCTTAGGGAATTCTGCTTAGGGAACTCTCCTTTTTCCCTCACCGAATCCACGTTAGTTTCAAGTCCACCTGTACTGACAAACAAATTCCTCCGGAGTTTGTGCTCTCTCGTAACAAACTGCTTCTTCCCGGAGTTTTCAGCTGGAACTTCTACCCCAAGTACCTCTATCGACTATTCTTTACGGGGAACCTCCGCCCTGAAGCCCCCGGGAGAATCTCTCACGTTACACCCGCCGTCTTTTCTTCGGACGACAACCGTTGTGAGGTAACGGAGTTACGTCTTCAATTGATTTGATGATCAGACCTGCTGTCTGGAGAGCCGTGATGGCACTTTCCCGACCACTGCCCGGGCCTTTTACTTTCACATCAATTTCCTTTACGCCCATTTTTACGGCTTTCTGAGCCGCCTGCTGGCCGGCCAACTGGCCTGCATAAGGTGTGCTTTTCCGGCTCCCCTTGAAACCGCAGGTCCCAGCACTGGCATAACAAAGCACATCACCTTTTTGATCGGTGATTGTGACAATTGTGTTGTTAAACGTGGCTTTAATATGGGCGACGGCAGAAGTTACATTCCGACGGATTTTACGGCGTTTTGGAGTGTGTTTAGCCACAGTGCACCACCCCTCAAACTTTTCTCTTGATGCCCAGCTACTGCAACGTCAAACTACTTCGCTCATTCGGATGAAGTCCAGGAAGGCCCCCTCCGACCTTATCCCTGCTCCTTATCCATCCTCGCTGCATCCCATTTGCCCGGGCCAAATCGGCCTGGATCTATCCATCTAAGGGGAAGGATATCTCCTGAAGCCCGTACCCCGCGTTGTCCTCCCGATCTACCCCACTACCGAACTTTCATTGGGGCCTTATCCCAACCTTTGAAGTAAAAGCCTCCCGGTGGGAGCTCCCCAAAATTTTGTCCCCTGGCTGCAGGGAGGGATGACCCATCCAACGCGGTAATCGACACACAATTCGACCAACACTAGCCCCGCCATAATCAAGCCACGGGGACCAAACACCCAACCGGGGACGGGAGCATTCTCCGGCTTACCGTAAATCTTTGACTCCTTTCTTCCCAGCGACCGTCTTCTTCGGTCCTTTCCGGGTTCGGGCATTGGTCCGAGTTCGCTGGCCCCGAACCGGCAGATTCTTCCGGTGGCGAATGCCTCGGTAGCAATTGATATCCTTCAGCCGCTGGATATCCTGGGCAACCTGCCGGCGTAACGCACCCTCTACAACGTAATCTTTATCCAAGATGGCGGCCAATCGCCCCAGCTCGTCTTCACGGAGATCTTTCGCCCGAACCCGCGGATCGATGCCGGCTTTGTGACATAACTCCCGGGCAATTGCCGGCCCTACCCCGTACAGGTAGGTCAGTGAGACCACTGTGGGCTTATCCGCCGGTATATCCACCCCTAAGAGACGTGGCATTTGTTCTCAATCTCCCGATTAAATAATCGCCAGATAAATATTGGTAAGTTGCTAAACTAATTAAGGTTCCTTCACCCCCCCGCTGGGCACCACTCCAGGCTCTCCTTTCGATCGCCGCCAATCTGGGGGCCCAAACCCTACCCACAGTTCCTGAATTCTGTGCAAGTAAGTCTCGCAAATGCCCACCTTACGCCGCCGGCTTCTGCCGAAAGGCCAACTTCGGTCCTCGAAGCTTGCCCATAACCCTAGATCCATGCCCCGGGCTGAACTTCCCGGCTGTAGTGTTTGCAACCTCTCGAAGACACGCTCCGTTCCCGTCACAATCCTACCGGCTCGGAGAAGACCGGCCTAACCCTGACGCTGCTTGTGCTTCGGATTAGAACAAATTATATAAATCCGGCCCTTCCGTCGAACTACCTTGCAGTTGGCACAGATACGTTTCACGCTCGCACGAACCTTCATCTTCAAGCCCCCAAATTGGGAATTTCCTTATTAAGAAAGTCGTTTAGGCTTGTCTCCTCTTTTTCAATGTCGCTTTGCCCCAATTCTTACGCGGATCATCATGCCGAAGACGGCTTTTAGGTATTCAGTATGTTGGTGCAGCAAGTAGTCTATGCACTTTACCGAGGCAGTTACACCCGAGACGGGTTAACCTTCCCGCGTTCTGAGCCACCTGAGCCTTCCAGTTGCCTACTACTGTCCCCCCAATGCCCTCGCAATATGGGAGTTCTCTTGACTTTCTTTCTGGACCTCGCTCAGGCGATCTCAGCCCCTCTTCACGAGGTCAAAGACAGAAACAGGCTTTCCATGCCCAAAACGTTCAGGCGGTACCCCCTGCTTCACCCCCGGCCTGTAAAGGGCTTCGGGTTTCCTGCGGTTCACTCGATTCGAAATCCAGCTCCCCGCGGGGACCTGCGGTCAATACCACAGGCCCATCCCCCGTTATGGCGATCGTGTGCTCAAAGTGAGCACTGGGCAACCCGTCCGCTGTTACCTGTGTCCAGTAATCTGGCATTAGGCGAACTCGTTTGGAGCCCATATTCACCATAGGCTCGACCGCAATCACCAGACCCGGCTGAATGCGGAAATCTCCCCCCCGACGAAGGAGGTCGCTCACAAAATTGGGCACTTGCGGATCTTCATGCATTTGTCGGCCGATGCCATGCCCCACAAATGCCTCCACCACCGAAAACCCGTGGGCCCTCACGAACTGTTCCATTTCCGCGGCCACCTCGCTCCAATAGGATTTTTCGCCCAGCAATCGAATTGCCAGACGGAGCACGTCCCGGGTAACCTGTACCAGCAACCGTACGCGATCCGAAACCGGTTCCAAAATGAAGGTGGCGGCCGCGTCTCCGCACCAACCTCCAAGACGACACCCGGTGTCTATGCTTACGATGTCCCCGGGGAAGAGCTTCCGGGGCCCGGGAATTCCGTGAACTACCTCCTCATTTACTGAGATACAGGTAACAGCCGGGTAAGGCACCTTTCCCGGCACCCCTTTAAAAAGGGGCTGGACTCCTTGGTGGGCAAAGAAACGTTCCACAGCTTTGTCGATTTCCCCCGTAGTCACCCCGGGTCGGACCATCGATCGGGCCAAGGCCAAAGCATGCCAGACCACCAACCCGGCCTTCCGCATAGCCGCGATTTCTTTAGGACTGCGGAGGGCAATCACGCCCCAAAACACTCCTCATCCCAGCAGGATCACCCGACCCGACCGATTCCGAAAGCGAAATAAACGGTACGGTTGTCCAGTATGAACTCCTAAGCCCTGTTCGTTGCGATGGGATCCAGTACCGCAACAAGCCGTTCGAACACCTCCTCGACTGTCCCCAACCCATCAACGGACTGCAACAAACCGAGCCTGCCATAATATTCAAGCAAAGGTTCCGTTTGATTCCGATAGGCGACCAGCCTTTGGCGGATCACTTCTGGAGAGTCATCTGCGCGCCCCCTCCCCGCCAGCCGGCGGAAAAGCTCCTCCTCGGGCACTTTGAGTTCCAGCACGACATCCAAAGGCATCCCCCGGCCCGCCAAAATCCGGTCCAAAGCCTCCGCCTGGGCGACCGTTCGCGGAAATCCATCGAGCAAAAAGCCGAAATTACAATCCGGTTGGCTCAAACGCTCCTCGACGATGCCCAAGACGATTTCGTCTGGTACCAACTCCCCTCGAGACATGTACACATCTGCCTTGCGACCAATTTCCGTTTGGGCCTCTCGGGCAGCCCGCAACATATCTCCTGTGGAAAGATGTACTAAGTTGTACCTTCGAACCAGTTTCTCGGCCTGTGTGCCCTTTCCGGCCCCTGGAGGCCCGATAAAAACCAGTCGCATCGGCTATCACTCCCGGCAAGTTTTACCTGACTAACCCTCAAAGTTGCATCGAATTATCCGGCTCCTGAGACGGTAGTGGTGTCCCATCATCAAGAGGACGTCTGTTTACCGCTCCAACAGCCCTTTGTAATTATGCATCACAAGGTAACTATCAATTCGCTGCACCAAATCGAAAGCAACACTCACCGCAATTAACAGACTCGTGCCTCCATAAAAGCTTGCAATGACCCAATCCACCCTCAACCATGTTGCGATAATGGTGGGGATCACGGCGATTATGGCCAAAAATCCCGCTCCCACAAAGGTGATCCGAACCATCACCTTTTCTAAATACTCGGCGGTTCGCCGTCCGGGCCGATAACCCGGAATAAATGTCCCGTAGTTCTTCAGGTTCTCGGCCATGTCTTTAGGGTTAAAAATGATGGCCGTCCAGAAATAACAGAAGAAATAAATCAGCAGAATGTAGCACAGGTTGTATATATAGGATTCCCCGCGGCGGAAAGCTAAATCCAGTTGGAAGGCCCAACCTGCACGGGTTTGGTGAGCCAACCACTGGAAGAATACCGAAGGAAACAGCAGTAAACTGCTAGCGAAGACGATAGGCATCACCCCGCCCTGATTCACCTTTAGGGGCAGGTATTGCCGCGCGCCACCATAGACCCTTCGGCCACGAACGTGCTTCGCGCTATGCGTGGGGATTCGCCGCTGGGCCCTTTCCATATACACCACCCCAGCCACCACCCCTACAAATAACGCAACTAAAACAAGGAGTTTATCAACCCCGATCGTGCCCCCGGCACTCCCCAGCTCGAAGCCTTCCGTAACTACAGGCTGAAGCAAAGACCAAAGGGCACTGGGAAGACGCGCGAGAATCCCCGCCATGATCAGCAAACTGATTCCATTCCCTATCCCGTACTGGTCGATTTGCTCCCCTAACCACATTAAAAATGTGGTGCCCGCGGTCATTGTTAACACAGCCGTCAGCTGCCATGCCAAAGAGAGTTGGCCTGTCTCAGGATTGATAAACTGTTCGCGAATAAACTCGCTCCGAACCAGCACGGCAAGATAGAACCAACTTTGAAAGATGCACAACCCGACAGTTGCGTACCGAGTATATTCGTTGATTTTTCTTCTCCCCGCCTCCCCCTCTTCCTTTTGTAACCGCTCCAATGCAGGGATCACCGTCGCCAACAGTTGAAAAATAATCGAAGCTGAGATATACGGCATGATCCCTAAGCCGAAGATGGTAGCTTCGTGCAAGTTGCTGGCACTAAAAATGGCCACTTGCTCCAGCAAAGCCCCGAAGCCACCCTGCTGCGTTTGCAAGGCCCGCCGCATTGCCTCCGCATCAACCACCGGCAAAGGAATCTGCCAACCCACGCGGTAGATAGCCAACAAGAGGAGGGTGAGGAGGATTTTCCGCCGCAGCTCGGGTATGGTAAAAATCACTCGGATTTTTTCCAACATTTCCGGCTCATCCTTCGCAAACAATCCTGCCGGTGGCGGCAGCTCGACCCCAGCACCTCGCTATCCCTTTACCCAGTGCTTCCCCCAACCCCTTTCAAATTTCCAAGTGCACCCCAAAAACGATGGAACCCCAAACTGTTGCCAAACAAGCCCTCGCACGACCAATCCCTAGAACTTCCACGACCCCTGAGCCAAAAACCCACCCTCTATCGGGAAGGCATCTTTTTCCGCCGGCCATAGCAATACAAAAAAGTGCTTCGTCTGCCCGCAGCCAAACATCACCGGAGATGCCAGAGGCCTACAGGCGTTCCGAACGGATTCACCAACTCCCCGCCATTAACGGCCCACGGCCGGCAACTTTTTCGGCTTGTTCTTCGGTACGGGCTGCTTACCGGGCAAAAGGATGACTTCCCCCCCTGCTTTTGTAATCTTCTCCTTAGCGGATGCACTAAACCGATGGGCGGCCACTTTCAGGGGTTTAGTCAGCTCCCCAGAACCGAGGATTTTCAGGACGTCATAATTCTCCTTAACAAGGCCCCGAAGCCGTAGGGTTTCCGGATTGACCTCTTCTCCCGCCGCGAAATATTTCTCCAAAACCCCTACATTCACGAAAGCCACCACGTCGGCAAAACGGTTATGAAAACCCCGTTTAGGAATACGACGTATGAGGGGCATCTGCCCGCCTTCAAATCCTGGCCGACGAGACCACCCGCTCCGGGCGGCCTGGCCCTTGTGCCCGCGACCACAAGTTTTGCCGTGACCAGAGCCCGGTCCGCGTCCCACTCGCTTTGGTTTCCTATGCCGGGTTATTCCGCGGTGGACATCACTCAATTTCATGACAGCGAAACTCCCCGAAGTCGCTCGGTTTCAGATTTACTGCGACACTGTTGTAACGCCAACATGGTCGCTTTTATCAAATTCAGTGGATTATGGGAGCGAAAACTCTTGGTAAGAATGTCGGTAATTCCGGCGGCCTCGCAGACCGCACGAACCGCGGCCCCAGCGATGATCCCCGTCCCCGGGCGAGCCGGAATCAGCACTACCTTCGACGCCTCATATTCGCCCCAAACCTCATGGGGAATCGTTCCCCCGTCCAAATGAATCGTCACCATGTTCCGCTGAGCGGCCTTAAGGGCCTTCTCCACCGCTGGGGGGACTTCATTGGCCTTTCCATATCCCCAGCCTACTCGGCCTTGCCGGTCCCCCACTACTACCAAAGCGGTGAAGCTAAACCGTCGGCCCCCTTTGATCACGGCCGCGCACCGACGGATCTGGATTACGCGTTCGACTAGTTCCCCGCTAGTTGTAGGTTCAGTCGACATCGCTTAAAGAGACCTCAATCCACATCGAGCCCACGAATTTCGCCTTCTGCCTAAATCCGAACGCGATCGCTCCCACCTTCTTCGGTTTGCGGGAACAGGTTTTGGAAGGTTCGTCGATTGCCTTAGCGCGCTCAACGTGTTAAACGACGCTGTCCTCAACGTTCAAGATTTCCCCTCAATGAATACCCGCCGATTGGGCAAAAGCTTCTTGCGTGGCCCACAACTCCGGGCCCTCCCTCAAAAGACGACGAACCTTTCGTCCCAAGCCGCCAAAACCAACTAGAACACCTCCTTGTGATTGTTTTGGAAGCACCCTTGTGATTGTTTTCCAGGCACCGTCGCCGGAAAGTGCGGAGAGATTCCAGAGCTTGACGCGGAACCCCGATGGGGCTTTCTCCCGAGACTCACTTCTTGCCAGCCTTTTTCTGCCCGGACTGAGCTGCCGCCTTTTGAAGGGCTTTTTCTTCTTTGGTCTTCTTTTCTTTGGCGGGAGCCTTTCCTGCTTTTTCGTCCTCGATGACTTTTTTCGGGCCAATATCTAAGCCTGCGTCCCGAGCGGCATCAGCCAGAGCGGCGACACGGCCGTGATACTTATAGCGTCCGCGATCGAAAACGACCTGCTTAATCCCGGCCGTTAATGCCCGCTCGGCGATAACCCGTCCTACCACCTTAGCCGCTTCGATGTCCCCACCGTGCTTTCGGTTCCCTAAAATCTCTTTCTCGAGGGTACTTGCAGCGGCCAAAGTCCGCCCCGTGGTATCGTCGATTACCTGGGCATATATGTGCTTGTGACTCCGGAACACACTTAGCCGCGGTCGGTGGGAAACGCGTTTCAGCTTATTCCGGACCCGGAAACACCGCCGCTGTCTCTGCCGATTCAATTCTTTTTGCTTGTTCACGGCTTCAACTCACCCGGTCCGCAAACGTTTTCTCGATCAACTCCAACCCTCAAAACAAAAACCCAACCGGCCGACGCCTACAACTCGACTACCTGCCGGCTTCTGTCCTCACTGTTTCTAATAGCTCCCTGAAACCCGCCGATCCACGCCCCACATGACGGCTCCGGGAAGCCTAGCCGGGAAAACACACCAGGCATATCGTCAGCCCCAGCAGCTCGGGCCAATAACCCCCTACGTGCTGGAGCCCCCTGGTTCTCGCTTCTCAGCGAAGGTCCCGCGGGATCAGTGCGAATGCTCTGCCGACTCCCACGGTGTCCCTGCTCCAAGGCTACTTCTTTCCGGCACCCTTCCGTTCTTTCAGCCGGACTACCTCACCAACATAGCGAATGCCTTTGCCCAAATAAGGATCCGCTTTCCGAATCGCTCGAATTTCCGCAGCAAATTCGCCCACCCGCTGTTTGTCGATCCCCCGAATGAGGATGTGTTGCGGATCCGGGCAGGTGACCGTCAAATCCGTGGGCAAAGGTATGTGAACTTCGTGGGCAAACCCTAAACGCAAATGTAATTCCTTGCCCACAATAGCCGCTAAATATCCCACCCCCTGGATTTCTAACTGTTTTTCGTAACCCTGGGTAACACCGGTAACCATATTCTGAATCACGGCCCGAGTCAGCCCGTGGTAGGCCTTCGTCCAGCGGGTTTCCTGGGCTGGCCGAACATGAATCAGCCGCTTTGCAGGATCGAACTCCACGGCTACTTCCGGCCGATGCTGGTAGCTCAACTTACCCTTTGGACCTTCGATGGCCACCGTACGATTTTCGATGGTCACCTTGACGTCCGGTGGAACTACTACAGGTCTTTTTCCAATTCGCGACATTGCTGCCCATCCCTACACACCCGAGGTCAAGCCACCGGGTACACCGAGATATCACATTCCAGGAGGATCCACCTTTTCCGATGAACGAAACAAGACAACTGCCTTCCCTTGGGGCTTCACCAAACCTTGCAAATAATCTCGCCGCCAACTTTTCTTTGGCGAGCCTCCCGGTCGCTCATAACGCCACGGCTGGTACTCAAAATGTAGATACCCAGCCCGTTCAGGACCGGCCGTAACTTCTGGTACCCACAGTAAATTCGCCGACCGGGCGCGCTCACACGTTCAATGTGCCGGATCACCCGTTCGCCATTAGGGCCATATTTCAAGTAGATCCGCAACTGTTTTCCCGGCCCAACCTCGATTTCCTCCCAGTCCCAGATATAGCCTTCCCGCTTCAATACCTCGGCCACCCCCCGCTTTACTTTAGAGCTTGGGAGGTCCACATAAGGATGCTCAACCCGAACGGCATTGCGAATGCGGGTCAACATGTCGGCGATAGGGTCTGTCATCATTTCCCGTCAGGTCCCCTTACCAACTTGCCTTACGTACACCAGGAATCAGTCCCCAATCGGCCAGCTTACGCAAACATATACGACAAACGCCGAATTTGCGGTAATATCCCCGGGGTCTTCCACAAAGCCGACACCGGTTGCGGCGACGAACCGCAAACTTCGGCTCCCGCATCGCTTTCACAATCTTTGCTTTGGTTGCCATGGATCCTCGATCCCCACTCGAAGTTGGTTCGCCCTCAGCCTGAACGGAAGGGCATTCCTAACAACTGCAAAAGTAAACGGGCTTCCTCATCGCTATTGGTGGTGGTAACAATGGTGATATTCATTCCTTGCGGCCGGGAATAACGGTCC
>Ga0308310_1000656_pt1 | contig 15281 bp, 10 predicted proteins | sample HotsprSampleMS65_FD_203672 | JGI IMG/M metagenome (GOLD analysis project Ga0308310, IMG submission 203672) | Hot spring phototrophic mat microbial communities from Mushroom Spring, Yellowstone National Park, Wyoming, United States - 20090730_MS65 ...
GCGGATACGGATCATGGCGGGGTGGGCGCCAGTGCGCCCGGGGCTGAAGCCCCGGGCTGAATCCGCAAGCCCCCTGAAGGGGGCTGCGAGGGGGCATCACCCCGCGCAGCGGGCCGAAGCAGATTCCCCGCCGAGAGGCGCCGTCCGGCAGCCGGCTGAAGCCGGCTCGGGGAATGACCCGGGTGGTTTTCGCCCCGCACGGTCACCGACCCCGTGGGGACCCCGAGAACGCGGCCGGGAAGACGATGATGCGGCGGCTGCGCGGCGCACTGATCCGCGTCGTCCGATATGTGCCGTCCCATTTGCCGCGCCACCGAGGTGCGGCACGCGACGCGGCGCCTCGCCCCTCCAAGGTGGGCGGATTTTCCCGGCGGCGACGCCTGACCCGCCGGCCCGGCTGGGGCGGAACCGGCGGCGCGAACGGGTGCCCACGGTGGCGTGCGCAATCCCCACCGGGATGGTTGCCGGCACGGATGTTGCCGCGCCAGAGGCGCGGCGGGCGAGGCAGCGCCTCGCCCCTACACAGGTGGGGCAGCATGCTGGCGGTGGGATCGGTAGGCCAGGGGGTGGTGGGTGATCCCCCATGTTGTAGGGGTCAGGCGGTGCCTGACCCGCTGGCCCGGCCGGGCCAGCAGAGCTCGCCGCGCGATGATGACCGTGATACCAGGATCATCGACACCAGCGGTCAGCACCGCAGTGCTCGCCACTCGCTCTCGTCCCAGGGAACGCGCGCACCACGCGGGGCAGCACGAGCGAGTCACCCTCCCCGACGTTCGGAAAAGACGAGCGCTCTCGTCTCTCCCCACCCGCTGCTGCTGGGGCATACTAGTCGACGGCCACTCCGGGGGAAGGGATGGGAACGCAACGCGACCCCGGTCTCGGGGATCCCAATCAGCATGATGCCTCCGCTCTCCCCGCGGCGACCGAGCAGGTCGACTGGCCCACGCGACTGGCCTGTGCACGAGCCGGGCTCCATGCGATCATCGACCTGGACCAGCTGGCGACGAGTGCCCGGACGCTGGTCGGCTTTCTCCCGCCCAATGTCGAGCTCCTCGCCGTCCTCAAGGCGAATGCCTACGGCCACGGACTCGTCCCCAGCGCGCTCGCTGCGCTGGCGGGAGGCGCACGCTGGCTCGGCGTCGCGCGCATCGAGGAAGGTCTACTGCTCCGGCAGGCCCGTCTCACTGCACCCGTCATCGTGCTGGGTCCCCCCAACCATGCACGCCTGCGCGCAGCGGTCGCAGCTGACATAACCCTGGCGGTCGGCTCTCTGGCCGACGTCGAGGCAGTCCGCTCGGCCGCCAGCGCGCTCGGTCGCCCAGCCCGCGTCCACCTCGAGGTCGATACCGGCATGCACCGGTTCGGTGCCATGCCTGACGAAGCAGTCGCGCTGGCCCGCCGGTTGGCATCCGACCCGCTTCTCTCCTTCGAAGGGATCTACACCCATTTCGCGACCGCCGATGCCCCGGATTGCCGGACGCTCCGTCGCCAGATGGAGCGCTTCCGCGCCGTCCGCGAGCGGTTGCTGGCCGAAGGCATCCACCCGCCAGTCGTCCACCAGGCGAACAGTGCTGCCACGCTGCGCGGCGCGCTCGGCGACCCCGATCTCCCCGGCCGGCGCGTGGTTCGGGTCGGTATCCTCTTCTATGGTCTCACCCCCGACCCAGCGTTGCTGCTTCCACCCGGCATTCGACCAGCGCTCACGCTCCAGGCCCGGCTCGCCCGCTGCTTCGCTGTCCGCCCGGGCGAAGGGATCTCCTACGGACATACCTATGTCACCAAAGCGCTCACCCACTGTGGCCTCGTCCCCATCGGCTATGCGGATGGTCTTCCGCGGGCGCTCTCCAACCAGGGCTGGTTCCTCGTCCAGGGACAGCGCTGCCCGATCCTCGGACGGGTCTGCATGGATCAGACGACGATCTCGCTCGAGGCGGTCCCTCAGGCGGAAATCGGTACTCCGGTCATCGTGCTCGGTACCGGCGAGGACGGCGCGATGACCGCGTGGGACGCTGCGACGCTCAGCGGCACCATCGCCTACGAGATCCTCACCAGTCTGGCGACCAGGATTCCGCGCCTGTACCAGCGCGGCGGAGAAATCGTCGGCCTCGCGGACGCCTTCGGTCTCGTGTGGCGCGACGGAATGCCAGCGCGGTAGCATCGACTCGACAATGCGGAACCCGACCCTGCCGCGGTGCCAGCCTGCACCGCCAGGGAGGAGAAAGCTGGCGATGCCCGAGCGAGCGATCCGCATCCTGCTCGTCGATGACCATGCCCTCTTCCGGCAGGGTCTCCGCCAGTTGCTCGCCACCACTCCCGATATCGTCGTCGTCGGGGAAGCGGGATCAGCGAGCGAAGCGTTCGAGCTGGTACCCCAGCTCGCTCCCGATGTCGTGCTCATGGATATCGCGATGCCGGGACTCGACGGCATCGCTGCTGCGCTCCGCCAGCGCTTTCCCACTCTCCGCGTCGTCATGCTGACCATGTACGAGCCAACGACCTCTGGCGAGGCAGCACGCGCTGCCGGCGCAATCGCCTACGTGGTGAAGAGCAGCCGGCCAGAGGAACTCTTCGCTGCCATCCGCGCAGCCGCCAACGACGCTATCCCGCCCAATGGGGCGGTGCGAGCAGGGCAGTCTCCCCCACCTCCAGGCCAGGATACTGCTGATCGGGTCGCACAGCTCGAGCAGCGTCTCGCCTGGCTGGAAGCCCAGCTCGCCCAACTCGGCGTTCGCGAGCCACTGCCACCATCCCACGCTCCAGCAGAACCGGTCACGAGCGCTCCGCCAGCCGACCAGCCGATCGCTCCCTCTCCGCCGGTCGCATCAGTGTCCCGGCACCCGGCGTGGCAGCCCCGCATTGGCACCGCGCGAGCGGCGGATACCATGCCGACCCCCCGATCCGTTTCCCCACAACCATTGCCCGTCGCGCTCACGCAGCTGGCGAACAGCCTTCTCCTGGGTATCCTCGTCGTCGGCGAACTCGTCGCGCTCGCCAGCGCCCTCTTGCTCTTTCCCTCGCCGATCCTCGCGCGCTGGATCTCCCTGGGAGCCGGTCAACTCGCGAGCCTGGCTCTCATCGCGCTCGTCGCGCTCACTCCGCAGCGCCGGAGCGAGGGCCAAATCGTGCTGCTCGTCGCGCTCACCGCAGCGATGGCCTGGAGCCTCCTCACCGCACGATCGGCGCCGGTCGCGCTCCAGGCGGCTGCGCTCGCCGGGACGAGCAGCCTCGCGCTCGCCGCGCTGGCACTCTCCTGGCAGCGCCGCTTCCTTCTGGCAGCCGCACTCTCCCTGGCACTGATCACGCTCCTGCCATACTTACTCGCGATCGTCCCCGGTGCACTCGCCCCGTTGTGGGTCACCGGAACCGTCGCCCTGGCGAGCGGTCTCGCCTGGTCGAGCCTCCACCGGCCGAGCGATCCGGTCGCCTGGGAGTGGCTGCCGCTGGCGTTGCTCGCGCTCGGCATCCCGCTCCTCCTGGTCTGGCTGGAAAGCGGCGGTCGGCCAGCGCTTCTCCTCGCTGCCCCGTGGATCGCTGCCTTCCCGCCGCTCGTCGCAGCCGGGAAGGCGCAACGACCGGTGCTGCGAGCGCTCCTCGCACTCCACGGAGCGCTCGCCCTCGGCACGGTCGGCTGGCTTTTCCGCACGGCTGCCCACAGCGAGCAAGCTGCTGCGCTCGCCGTGCTCGCCGTGCTGGCGAGCGCACTGGCGCTCCTCCTCTGGTGGAGCGGGCAACGGGCCGGTGCCAGCACCGCCCCCGTAGTTGTGCCCGCCGCGTTCGCTGGCCTCTCGCTCGCCCTCGCTGCTGCCCGACACCCAGATCCGGTGCTCGCCCCGCTCGTCTGGTGCACGCTGGGACTCGTGCTCGCGACGCTGCCCTCCCGGTGCACCTGGTCGACGTGGCTCGCGCTCGCGCTCTTCGCCGGCGGATGCGGCGCGGCGCTCCTCGCTGTCCTCCGCTCTCCCGACTGGCAGCGCTGGAGCCTCCTCGTCCTGGTCCTCGGCACAGCGACAATGACCGGTCCTTTCCTCGCTCCTCGCTGGTGGTTCGTCACTGGCTGGCTCGGCAGCGGCGTGCTCGCGCTCGCCGCACTCCTGGCGCTGCGACTCACTGGCCTGGTGGAGATCGCGGCACTGAGCGGCCTGGCACTGGGTACCCTCGTCGTGACCCGGTACATCGTCCCCCGGCTCGATCATCCGACCGGTGCCTGGGTGTGGCTTCCGACTTTCGGTGCCAGCGCCAGCGCACTGGCCAGCGCGCTGACCGGGCCACTCTCGCCGGGACGACTCGGCATCGCGCTCCAGCCAGCGGTCTCCGCGACGAGCGAGCCGGTCATCGCGGCCAGCATGCTCGTCGCTGCTGCGCTGGCCGCCGGTCGCCTGCTCGGTCGCCGCTGGCACTGGGCCGCGATCGCGATCGCTCTGCTCCTGATCGCGTCTGTTCTTCCAGCGGTCGTGCCGGACGCCGCGCTCGTCCTGAGCTGGTCCGCGCTGGCCGTCGCACTCGCGCACGCGCTCGGCATCCGCCTCCGGCCCTGATGCTGTCGCGCCCCCGAGCTGCACCGCCGAGGAGAGGTGTTCCCGAGGAACGGAGAACAGCGAGAGCCAGCGGCTGTTCCCGCGCTGCTCGAGCCGGGCCAGGAGCGCTAGCTGGCCACACCCCCGCTCTCGCGCGCACTGCTGCCACAGCCGATCACACCCGACCGTACCGGCGCGGCGGGATCGAACGTCGGCTCGCCATTCCGGCACCTTCGGTTCGCTGTGTTGCCGCACCAGCGGAGTCGAGAAAACCCTGGCACACTGCCCAAGGCAGAATTGGCACACTTATCTGAGTGGCGGGCATCACCGCCGCGTTCGTCGAAGCGCAACGGGTAAACTTTAGAAGCGAACATATTGCGTCGGAGAAACACTTGAAGGAGAGGATCATGACGAGAGCGATACCGGTCACTGCGAAGCCCATCACCCAGGCGCGACTCCACCAGCGAGTCGTCGAGGAACTTCTGCGGCAAATCGTCAGTGGTGCATTGCCGCCCGGCACCACGCTGCCGTCCGAGCCGGAACTGGCCCGGCAATTCGGGGTGAGTCGCATCGTCATTCGGGAGGCGATCCGTATCCTCGTCGAGAAGGGCCTGATCACGGTCCGACATGGCAGCGGGATGTGGGTCCAGTCGATCGAGCAGTGGAACCATCTCGACCCGATGGTCCTCCTCGAGGAAGTCCGCTCGAGCCCGGACGCGAGCTGGCTCAGTGAACTCCTCGAGCTCTGCGAGATCCTCGACGTCGGTGCCGCCGAGCGGGCCGCTACCCGTCGTACCCCCGAGCAGCTGTCTCGGTTGCGCGACCTGGTCGAGCGGATGCGCAAGGTGGTCGGTGATCCGGCAGCCTACCTCGATCTGGATGCGCTTTTCCATGCGACGATCGCTGAGAGTGCCGGAAACCGCCTCCTCCGCGATGCGCAGCGACCGCTCAGCGAGGTGCTGTTCGCCAACTGGCTGTGGGCCACACGGGCACCGGAGGAGCTCACCCGCTTCCAGCAAGACCACGAGGCGATCTATGAGGCGATCGCCGCCGGTGATCCACTCGGCGCTCGCCAAGCGATGCACCGGCACGCCCAGCATGTGGCCAGCGCTCTCCGCGCCGGAATCGCCCCAGCGGCGGGGGAACCGGTCACGACGGGCAGCGACGGTCGCCACGCTGCTGCTTGAGCGAGTCCACGAGGGCGGGACAGGTATTCCGTCCCGCTCTTTTTTCCAGCGCCATCACTGGACAGGAGCGAGACTGTGCCGGACAGCGCGCCTGGTCAGACGCTCGGATTGTGTCCGGGGTGAGGCTCGCGCTTCCCCGTCCCCCCCTCACCAGAGCCCGGACTTGGCGAAGGCCAAGAGGAAAAGCCCGCTCACCAGCAGCAGCGCGACCACGATACCGAGGACGCGCACCAGCCATGGCGGCATCGCCGATGCCTCCCCGCTCAGCCGATCCCTCGCTGGGCAGCGAGCTGTCGCGTGAGCAACGCTTGCCCGATGTGCTCCCGATTGTGCTGGATGGCATGGAGCAGCCAGCGCATCCCGCTGAAGCGACGTCCCAGGCGGTCAATAGGCGGTGACCACTCGCGGGCCAGTGCGTCGCCGGTGAGCCGGGTGAGTCGCTTGCTCGTTTCCTGTTCGGTCTGGTCGATCAGCTCGAGGAGCGCGAGCGCGCTCGGCGCCTCGTACCGGAACCAGCGCTCGCGGTCACGCTCGACCACCTCGCCCAGCGCTGCCGCCACGAGAGAGCGCTCGGCATTCAGGAGATGCGCGACCAGGACGGCGATCGTGTTCATCTCCGGTCCCGGTGACCAGTTGAGGACCGCTGGGCTGAGCCCCTGGACGAGTTCCCGCAGGACCTGATGCTGCTCGCGCAACGTCGATTCCACCGCTGCCCGCACCGTCGAGACCAGCTCGTCGCTCACCTCGCTCTCCTTCCGCGCCACAGCCGCTCGATCTCCCACCGTCCGTATCGTTCCGTCTCCTCCGCAAGATCCTGGTAGAGCGCACGGTACCGCTCGTAGCGCCCCGCGTCGATGACACCCGCTTCGACCGCTGCGCGCACCGCACAGCCCGGCTCATCGAGGTGCCGGCAATCCCGGTACGGGCAGGCATCCAGATACGGCCGAAATTCCCGGAAGCAGCGGTCGAGTTCCTCCGGCAGAATCGCCCAAAGGTGCAGCACCCCGATTCCCGGCGTATCGACCAGGAACGTCCGCTCGTCGAGCTGGATGAGTTCGCTCGCGGTCGTGGTGTGCCGGCCACGCCCCGTCGCCTCGCTCACCGCACCGATCCGGAGTTCCAGGTCCGGCCGGAACGCTTTCACGAGGCTCGTCTTCCCAACCCCCGAGGGTCCCGCGAGCGCGGAGAGTTTCCCCTCGATCGTCTGCCAGAGCTCGTGCAGGCCTGCTCCACTGGCTACGCTCGTTTCGACGACCGGATAACCGATCGCTCGGTATGGCGCGAGCACCGCTCGTGCTCGTCCAGCCGGGTCGAGATCGATCTTGTTCAGGCAGAGAACCGTCGGCAGATCCTGCGACTCCGCCACCGCCAGGAAGCGATCGAGCATCCCCAAGCTCAGTTCCGGCTGGGCAGCCGCCATGACCACCACCAGCTGGTCCAGGTTCGCCACGATGACCTGCGCTGCCTCCCGATCGCGGGCTCGCCGTACCAGCGCGCGTCGCCGCGGCGCGACCGCTTCGATCACTCCCTCTCCCGGGGCGACGACGCGCACCACGACCCGGTCACCGACCACGACCAGGTCTTCCCGCCGGCGCTCCTTCTTGAGTGCGCCACGTACGACGCAGCGGAGAACCCCCTCCGGCGTCAGCACGTCGTAGTATGGTCCCCGCACCCGGATCACGATGTTCGCTGGCCACGCGTCACCAGAATGGTCTGCGTCCTCCGTCACCGTTCCCCCTCGTCCTCGACCCCTCCACTCACTGTGAGACCGAAACACCAGCAACGGGAGCGCGGGCAGCCCGCTCCATCAGTGCCCGCTCCGGCAGCGACTGGTACGCCAATACCGCTAACGTACCGAACAGGAGCGTCACCACGGCCGCATGCCCCAGCACGCTGGCCAGGCTGAGCCGGCTCCAGACCACCCAGGCACCCGTCACCGACTGGGCGAGCAGCAAACCCAGCGCGACCAACCCACTCCACACCAGGTCTGGACGCTCGCGCCGTAGCACCCGGTCTCGCCACAGTCGCACCACCAGGCCGACCAGGCCCAGCGTCAACACGAGCGCGCTCAGCCGGTGCAGGAAGACGATCCCCGTCGGTCCAACCAGATCCGGGATTAGCCGGCCCTGGCAGAGCGGCCAATCCAGGCAAGCCAGACTGGCGTGCGTGTGCCGCACGTACGCGCCGAGGTACACCACGGCGTACGTCCCGATCAGGAGCCCCCAGCTGGCCCGGACAACCCCAGCCGGCACGTGGAATCGGCGGCGTGCCCGCAACGACTCGCCCCGCGTCAGGACGAGCGCCAAGAGGAGCGCGCTGGCGAAGACAGTGAGCGAGACACCGAAGTGCACCGCCATGACCAGCGGATGCCGCGGCGCCAGCACCGCCGCTGCCCCGAGCGCCGATTGCAGGAGCAGCGTCCCGACCAGCAGCCCCGCGACGATCCGCGTTTCCCACCGTGCGAAGAGTTCTCGCCGCTCCACGATCGTCAGCGCGAGCAACGCCACCAGAACCAGCCCACTCACCACCGTGGCGAGCCGGTGACTGTACTCGATGATCCCCTCCGCCGTAAGCGGCGGAAGCAACCGGCCATGGCAGAGCGGCCACGACTCCCCACAGCCGAAACCCGATCCGGTCGCGGTGACCGTTGCCCCCAAAAGGAGCACCAGTCCCATCGCCACGGCGTTCGCCCACGCTAGGCGCTTGCTCCACGACCTGCGGCTTACCATCGCGGCACTCCTTCCCGCGCGCAGACCTCGCCTCCACCTCGATTCTACCGCCAGCAGGGTGGCACTCCCCCGAAGCAGTCGGTCCGCACGATGACGAGCGTTTCCCGACCACGCGCACCGACTGAGCCCTTGACAAGCGACGACCCTACCTGCATACTTTAAAGGGGATGCAGCTGCCTGACGAGGAGGTTTCTCATGCAGCGGCGCAGGCGGTGGTCTTCGCTCGCTCACCTGTCGATCATCGTGGCGCTCGTGCTGGCTGCCTTCGTGCCGCTCCTGCCGACCGCGGCAGAGGAGGGAGTCGGCCCCGGGTTCCCACCCCTAGGGAAAGAGGCCGAGAAGCCTGAGACCGGTAAAGGCCCGGAGTGCAAGGGCACCGCATGCAAGGACCAGTCCGGCCCGAACGGTTCGACCAAGGACTCGAGCGATCCGCCACCGGGACCCCTCAGCGATCCGGATCCGTGGTCCCTGCAGCTCTACCTCGAGCCGCTTGACGTCTTCGGTAACTCTTTTTGGATCAATCCATCGTCCCACCACTCTAGTCGCTATCCGGTGCAGGTGACGATCGACGACGGGGCGTCGCCGACGACTGTCACCACATGGTGCCACTATGGGGGACCTGTTGGGCGGTGCGATCCGATCGGCCCGTTTTCTAGCCTTCCCCTCACGGTCACGATCGATCCGCCCGGCTTGCTCACCGATAGCTGGAGAGTCATCAGCGGGCCAGGGACCTACTATGCCAGCGACCTCCTGGTATGTGGTAACCCGTGCCAGATCCCGATCGTCCTGCAGCTCGAGGACCTCGAGATTCATCTTCGAAAACTCTGGTATGGTCCAGCACTGCCGACCACCGGCGGCGCGACCTACACGCTCGAGACCAGCATGGGGCCCTTCACCCTTACCTGCCCAGCGGGCGCTCCCGAAGAAGAATGTTTACCCTACCCGTTGATCTTCGAAGACTGGATCGACCTCGATCCAGACGACCGGTGGATCACCTTGAACGAAGTGACCATCCCCGCTGACTGGGTCGCGGTCGCGGAGTACGGCCTCGGTTCCTGGGACGGCAGCGAGCCGCCGCGAGTGGGCTATTGCTACTATTTCGGTCCCGACGACCGCTGGAGACTTTGCGGTAACGCCCTCTATATCCGGACGGTCAACCTGAACACCCGCGACCCGCAACCACCATATGCGGAAAATGAGTTTTTCGTGCTCGAGTTCCGCAAAGCCTGGATCGGCCCGTCGCTGCCGACCAGCGGTGCCACGATCCAGGTCACCTTCTGGCCGGAGGACCACTGGCTCCACCAGACCCGTACCTTCACCTGCCCCGGTTCGGCACCGAGCGAGGTTTGCTTCCGGATGAATTTTCCGGCTCCGGTCGAGGACAGCGATCTCGCCAACTTCGTCATGTCCATAACCGAAGTTGGTGGGCCACCCGGCTGGACGCCTGGCGGTGCCTTCGGCGGCCCCTACGATTTTCTAGGCTTGCTCGAGCTCCTCGGCTGCGACGGCTTCGACTGCGGCGACGACTTGCCTCCAGCGTGTCGATGGCCGTCCAAGGACCGTGAAGGACCGCCGATTTGCACGATCGACCTGACTAACACGCTGAACGCGAGCGGCGGAGGAGGCGGCAGCGGCGGCGGCGATGGCGGAGGAGGCGGCAGCAGCAGCGGTGGGGGCGGAGGAGGCGGCAGCAGCAGCGGTGGGGGCAGGGGGAGCAGCAGCGGTGGCGGTGGTGGCAGGAGCAGTGACGGAACGCAGGCCCACGACCCGGCCGCGCAGAACCTGGAGTACGCGGACCAGACGACTGGGCAGGAGCGCCTGACCGACACCCGCGCGTCGAACCAGTCGGTCCCACAAGTTTTGCCCCGGACCGGTCGCCAGTGGTCTCCCGCTTGGTGGATCGCTCTCCTCGCGGCTGCTTTGCCAGTCGCTGCCGGTCTCGCTCTCCGACCCAGCCGCCTCCGTCAGCGACGGTGATGACGGCGAGCTGCGGGACGAGGGGGGCGCTGTGACAGCGCCCCCCTCGTCCGTTCCTGTTCCCGACCGTGCTGTTGGCGATCCGGCATCGCTCGCTCCGAGCAGACGATCAGGCTCCAGCCGTCACGCTCGACCGACATCGCGCAGCCGATCGCGCCAGCCACCAATCCTGACCGTGCACCGCCTGCCCCGGCCCCCAGCCGAGTATGCACGACACTGGCTGGCCTGCACCATGATCCTGTCGCGGCGACCGATCCGGCGATGAGGGCGGACCGGCAGCGCTCCGGCTGCCTGTTCCAGCTGAAACCCTCGCACCACATCGTACCGTCGGACACTTCGGTAACCGGCATACACGAAAACGGTGCGGATCATGCCGAAATGGCATGGCAGACCGTTTCTCCGTTTTGTCTCTCTCGATAACGCGGCGAGCAGGCCACTTCTTACCAATCATCGCCCGAAAGATTTGAGAAGCTTTGCAACTCTCGAGCAAGTGTGCGATGACCGGCGTCTCGAGAGTCGGCGATCACCTCGGAACAGCGTCTCTTTACCTGTCAACATGCTTGCCTGTTGTCCGCCACTCCGATAGACTATCCTCGGTGAGTCTCTCCTCGTGGAAGGCGTTACCAGGATGGTGGAAAACACGCCGAGTCGGCTGATCGCTCCCGAGAGCCTAGCACAGGCGTTGGCTGGCTTACCGGGCTCGGCCGTCGCACTGTGGCTGCGCGACCCCTCCACGGGCACTTACGTCCTCGTCGCAGCCCGCAACGAACTGGGCACCCGCATCCCGCTCCAACTCTCCGGTGAGGCGGCCACAGCGCTCTGCCCGACACCGGAGGTCGCCGTGCTGCCGCTCGACGAACTCGGCGACGACGCGAATCGGCTTCCACCGCTCTTCCGCTCCCCGGGAGTCGCACTACCGCTCCGCTGGAACGATAGCGAGCCAGCCGGGATCCTGTGGTGCGACCTCCCAGCCCCGATCGGGAGAACAGCGGACCTCGAGCGACTCACCGAACTCCGCGCGGTGCTCGAAGCTGCGCTGGACAACGTCCCCCTCTCCATGCTGGTCGACGAGGTCTGGCGCACGGCGCCGATCCCATCGTGTCTTGTCGATGGCCAGTGGCGAATCCTCGCTGCGAACCCAGCATTCCTCCAGTTGGTCGGCCGGGCCGACGTCGCTGCTCGTCCACTCGATGACCTCCTGCCTGCCTTCCCGAAGTGGGACAGCCTACGGCGGCAACTGGCAGAAGACTCAGCAGTGGAGGACGTTCCACTCGCGCTCGTCGTCAACTGCCAGCTCCAACGCTTCGCAGCTCGGGCTGTCCGCATCCCCCTCCCTGGGCAACCGGATCCGTCAATCATGCTCCTCCATCTCTTCCCAGAACTACTCCGTCACGTCTTACCACCGCCGTGCCCGTTCCTGGCTTCCCCATCCGAGTCACCCGCGTTGGAGTCTCCCCTGCAAGCACTCGTTCGGCTCCTCGACCGTCTTGCACGCCGCCGACCGATTCTCCTCAGCATCGGCGTCCTCCGGTTCCCCCTCCTCACTCAGGGATCGCATCAGGAGACAGCAGTCGCGGCCATCCGCGCCTCCCTCACCAAGACTATCCAGGATGCACTCGAGCCGGATCACCTGTCGTGGATCAGTCCACAGGCCCTGCTCATCGTCACCTCAGCACGACCGGAAGAGACTGTGGCTGCCGCACTCGAGGACGCTGCCCGTCGCGTCCACCGCTCGTACCCATTCCTCTCGGCCTGGCCGTTCGGTACGCGCGTGGACTTCGCGCTCGTCCGACTGGATCCTCTCCCATCCACCGCTGCAGCCGTTTCGGACCTGCTCCACCGTCTGCGCGACATCGCACTCAGCACCGAGGAGACGGTCACGGTGCTCGATCCGAGCGAGGCGTGGCCGACTCCTCCCTCGCCTACGGAGATCGCGTCAGCGGTCATCGCTGGTCAGTTCGCGTTCGTCGCCCAACCGATCGTTCCCTTGCTGGACTCCCTTGCACCTCGGGTAGAACTCCTGGCACGACTCCGCGTCGGTCAGCGCTTGCTCCGACCCCGTCTGTTCTTGTCGACCGTTGAACAGCTCGACCGGCACCAACAGCTCCTTTCGGCGGCGCTGGACAGCGCCCGCGTCGTCGCGGAGCGCGGTGTCGTGGTCCACGTCAACCTGCCTCCTACGCTCTTCACGCGCTCGGAGCTTTTCGCTCGCGAGCTAGCCGCTGTGTACGGGGATCTCGCTGGTCGCGTCACACTCGAGATCACCGACGAGCAGGCCCTAGCCGATCTGCGTTTGCTCGCGCGGTTCCTCGAAGACCTCCGGATGCGTGGCTTCGCTGTCGCGCTCGATGACTTCGGCAGCGGGCCGCAAAGCCTGCTGTCTTTGGCCGAACTCCCCCTCGACCTCCTGAAAGTCGACCAGTCAGTCGTCCTGGCAGCCACGCACGAGCCTCTTCAACTCGTTCTGGCATCGGTCATCGAGTCCTGCCATCGTCGTGGCATCCCCGTCGTAGCGGAAGGAGTCGAGCACGCTCACCTGCTGGAGCAGCTCCGCCACTGGGAATGCGATTACGCGCAGGGTATGGCGTGCGGGAGACCGGAACCTGTCTCAGGGAGAGCATGAGCCCACACGACAACCGGTGCTGTCAGCAGGTAAGCTGCTCGCTCGCCGCAGTGCCGGCTCGTACGCTGCTCTTCTCCGCTCCTGTCGTCGGAGCAGTCTGCAGCGTTCCCCGGCTCGCACACGGCGCTCGCGAGACCGGAGGTCCGCCTCGCTCGCGACACCCTGCCATCGGTTACGCAAGCGTGCTCGTCCGCTCCCGATCCCTCGTCATCACGGGCGAGCAGCCGCGACCTGGTGGCACCATAATAGCGCGTGCGCTCGCGCCGGTCGGCTGTCTCGCTCACCCGCCTGGCGGTCCTCCTCGCTAGCGCCTCCCAAGACAGGTCAGTCACCGCCCGGCTGCTCCACCGCACCGAGCGATCACGAACGCGCCAGGACCACGGCCAGAAAATCGCCTGCCAGAACGCTTCTGCGCGCCGAACAGGCAGAACGTCGTCGCCCTCGCTCCGTACTCAGTTCGGACCAGCACGCTCACTGCGCAACGATGACGTGCCCGCAGCGCAAATCGGCAGCCGGAGTCGACTCGGTACGGCCTCCCGTCCGGAAGGCCGACCCAGCCCATTCGTCGCCCGCGCCTGGCTCACCGCCGGTCGGCCGCCCACTGCGTCGAGACGAGTCGGTCCGCCAGATACCCTCCCATACGTGTGTCTCTTGACCGGGCGATCGCATGGTCCTCTCCCACAGCATCCGGAGAGCGCCTTGGGCAGCTGGATTCCAGCTGGTGGTCCGCAAGGTGTGGCGCGATCCGTTGACGATGAGTCAGCTGCCGCCGCACGAGGCGCACGTGACCATCACCAACCAGACAACCGGTGCCACCTGGCGCCTCACCTGCCCGCCCGCCCCGCCTGGCCAGCTGGTAACCTGTGGTGTCGTGCGCGGCCAGCTTCGGGTCGCCGACCAGCTGACCGTCTACGAGTCTCCGCCCCGCCATTGGCAGCCGACCAACCTGGGAAGCCCCTTCACGGTGGGGAGCGACCGAAGCGACTTCTTCTGCACCGACGATACGACGGTCTCACCGGCTCGGCGCACCTGCCTCCTGACGATCGATAACGAGTTCCACCCCGCGGCACTCCTGACGTTGACCAAGCGCTGGCTGGACGTCCTGGGTCTCGACACCGCCGGACCGTCCACGACGCTCGTCGTCAGTGCCGATGGGATCGACTACCCCGTCGCTTGTCCCGCCGGGCAGTCGCCGGTTCGCTGCCAACCGCTCCCCCTGCCCAGTTCACCGACCACCTTGGAAATCACTGAGCCAAACTCGCCGCCCGGGTGGACACCGATCGCTGGCCTCGGCGATCTGTCAAGCGCGACGTGCTGGCCCTCCTGCCAACACACGGTCGTCAATCGAGCCCGTGACCTGCACGTGACGATCCAGAAGCTCTGGTTGTCGAGCACCGGCGCTCGACCGCCCATGAGTGCAATACTGACACTCTCTGCACCCCAGGGCTCCTTGACTATCACCTGCCCGCCACCGCCTCCTGGCCAATCGCTCGTCGATTGCACGCCGTCGCCGATCACCTTGATCGACTGGCTCGACACTCGCGGACCAATCACCCTCCAAGAAGATCTGATCCCGTCCCGCTGGCAGACCTTCGCCGGAACCGGCTCGTGGGACTCCAGCACGGTCGTTCACCAAGACCGCGAACACCCCCTCATCGAGGGACCGGGACGGGTCCTCTCCGGCGGGAACCACTTGACGATACAGGTGAGCAATCGCCCCAGCGACGAACCGAGCCAGTATCCCGTCTACCTCATGGTTATCACGCGTTGGCTCGATCGGGCACCCCAGGCTCCGCGACGACCGTCACGATCGACGTCCCCGACTCCTCCGGCCAACCGCTGCGCACGTTGACCTTCAACTGTCCCGGCTTGCACGCACGTGAGGAGTGCGGGACGCACCTGCTCGATACCTACCCTGACTTACCGCTCGACCAGACGTGGCTAACCATCTCCGAACCAAACCCTCCGGATGGCTGGATACCGGGGAGCGGCTTCGGCGGGCCCAGCCCCATCGCCGCCTGGCTCGGCTGTCTCCCCGGCAGCTGCAGTGACCTCGCGCAACCTCCCGCCTGTCACCTCGAGCAAGCCGCTACCGGTCCGCGGATCATCTGCCAGCTGCTGGTCGACAACCTGGCTCGTCCCTTCCCCTTTACGCTTCATCTCCGCAAGCTTTACCGCCAGGTACCGTTCATGGGCATGACGTTCGCCTGGCCGGCCATGCTCGATGTCATCGTCGATGGGGTCACGCAAA
>Ga0308310_1000670_pt1 | contig 15192 bp, 10 predicted proteins | sample HotsprSampleMS65_FD_203672 | JGI IMG/M metagenome (GOLD analysis project Ga0308310, IMG submission 203672) | Hot spring phototrophic mat microbial communities from Mushroom Spring, Yellowstone National Park, Wyoming, United States - 20090730_MS65 ...
CAGTCCTTACACGCCGCCTTTTTTGCTTTACCCGAGGACCCACCGGAACGGATATCGCGTGCAAGCTCCCCACGGCTTGCCGAGAGCTTGAACCTATCGGTCTCGCACTCCTTCGACTCTTTTGTTCGATTCTTTGAATCCTTGGGTTCGAATCCTTCTAGCCGCAAATTGTTTCGTCTACTGTTTGGGCCGTAACCACTACAGTGTTTGGTTTGGAACCACTCTGAAGCCCGTAACTGCTCTGCCCTGGGCCCGATTACCGGCCTTTTCAAAGGGACTCTGAAAGCTCTCAAATTCTCCGACGCAGCCTTACGCCAATTAGCCCAGAGGCTAGCAATCCATTGAAATATCTCCCCCTATAAAACCATTTCCTTCGTGCAATGCCCGCGCGCAGCCCCAAGTTGCCCTTACCCCGGAATCGGCTGGCGAACAATTCCCAATGCACAAAAAACCGTTGGTATTCCCGGACAGGGTGCACACCTATCAGCGAAACTGCTCCATCCAAGGAGTGGAGCTTCCGGAGAGTGTTCGCAATGGGGGCTACCAACAGAGCTCGGGGTGGGTTTTACGAACAGAGTCCCTGAGGGGTGTTACCCTAGGGGGCTTTCGGCGGTCACATGCATTCTGAGCGATCAATCGCAAGACGGATTAGAGCAAACGATCTTTTGGCATGCTCTGGAAATAGTCCACTGTTATCATCGAGATTAGCAAGTTTAGGGTTGCTACCCCAAGTCCAGGGGAAGTGCCGCATTGATGAAGTGTGGGAGCCCTCTGTACGCCTGTCCTTGGCGAGGACGTTGCGACCGGGAGTAATCGGGCACCTTTTTTCGGCCAGACTTCTACCAGTCCCTGCTTTCTTCCGTCACTTTAAATTTCGCTTATCTTGGTTGCTAAAAATCCTGTTTTCCGGCCTCACCCCACAACCACGGACATCTATCACCAAAAAAGCCGGGCTATCTGTCCCGGCTTCCAGTATGAGACCAAAAACTGGAAGGGAATCACTTATAAACTGCTGGCGGGGGCCTCGGGAGGCCAATCCGAGGAGAACTATACCGGCAGGAAAATGTGGCCGTCCGACTGCCCGATAAGTTCCCCTCATACAAAAAGCCAGCTAGTAAGCCCGTCTGCTAATGAAACATTCCTGGATGGCCACGTATTTCGATCAACGAGCGTGTTTGCAAAACAGATTGGGAAAATCACCTTAATAAATCTTCTTTCCGGCTTTCCCCAGTTCTATGGGGTAGAATGCCGCCGAAAAAGGCTTGCTTTTTAACGACCCCATATCGCTCAAAACACACCTCTCGCTATTTGGAACCTTATGATCTTGAGGCTCTTCCGAAGCACAATGCTTTTCGGCCCAGAATATTCCCTGAAGGTTTGCTCATCTCCAAGCTCTCACCGATAGGTGTAGCTGTTCTCTTCCGCGAAAAAGAGATTGTTTTCCCCCTTTTCTCCGGAGCGAGACAGCCCTAAGTACAGCTAAACTCTTGGGAAGACTCCAGGTTACAGTAAGAAAAGGCCCGAAGTGGTAACAAAGGCAATCGGGACTGCACTCCCAGCGCAAACCGCTATACTACACTTAAGGGAAGGGGCCCACAGCCTGGACGATAGGTGCTCCGGGTACTCCGAACGTGGGACGCTGCTGCAAGAGCTTCTACCGCCGAAACATGGTTCCCCAACAAAAATTTGCGGATTTTCGGGTGTTCTCAAACCAATCCGCAACGATATACCAAAACGAGGCCTACTAAAGTTGGCAATCGAAGTCCGATTTGGCTCTCAGGGGAGTAACTTCTGGGGCCGAAGACAGGGACCAACCTCTGCCCGAGCTTGATCCCTGACGGTCAGCCGGAGCTGTAGCCGTAGGCCTTACGGAGAACCCACCAGTCTCGCGATTTGTGGCGGAACCCTACTAAGAACTTAAAGCGGTCCCCAACCGATGAGCTTCGAACAACAGCAGATTGATCCGCAACTTATCGAGCAGGCCCGGCAGCAAATCCGGAGTTTGGTCAACGAAATTGCGCAGTTGGCTCGGTCGGATATCACTCCCGAGGAGTTTTACCGCGAGTTTCTCCCCCGGGTGGTATCAGGACTTGCCGCCATTGGTGGGGCAATTTGGTTGGCGGAGGAGCAAGGGCGGCTGGTACTCGGATACCAGGTCAATCTCCAGGAAGCTCGGCTCCACGAAAAAACCGAGGAGGAACAGTCAAGACATGCCAGACTTCTTCATCGGGTCTTGGCTCTTGATGAGGGAATCCTGGTTTCCCCCCAATCCGGGTATGGAGAGTCTGATGGGGAAGGGAATCCCACAGAGTTTCTCCTGGTGCTTTCCCCACTGAAGACGGAAGTGGAGCGGGTCGGGGTGGTGGAAATATTTCAACGCCCCAATCCCCGATTGGAAACTCAGCGAGGGTATCTTCGTTTTCTGAACCAGATGTGCGAGTTGGCGGGGGACTACCTTAAAAGCCGCCAACTGCGGCAATTGGCAGACCGTCAGGCCCTGTGGGGCCAGATGGAAGAGTTTATCCGGCTGGTTCACGCGAGGCTCGACCCCCGCAGTACGGCGTTTATTATCGCCAACGAAGGGCGGCGGCTTATCGGCTGCGATCGGGTCACCGTTGCCATCTCTCGGGGCCATCGCTGCCGAATTGAGGCGATCAGCGGCCAGGATGTTTTCGATAAACGGTCGAATACGGTGCGGTTGCTTAATCGGTTGGCCACTGTGGTGGCCGCTGCCGACGAACCTGTCTGGTATACCGGCGATACTAGCAAGCTTGCACCTCAAATCGAAGATGCCCTGGAGGAATACATCGACCACTCCCATTCAAAGACGGTAGCCATCATTCCGTTAAGACGCCCCCAGCTGGATACCGGGGTGGAGGAGGAGCCTGACAAACGGCCGGAGCCACCCCCGGTAGTCGGGGCTCTGATTGTAGAGCGGATTGAAGACGCCCGTCTACCGGAAACGATGGTCAACCGGATCAAGGTGGTGGCGGAGCATAGCGGGGCAGCTCTGGCCAACGCCTTGGAATATCACAGCCTCTTTTTGCTGCCTCTCTGGCGAGCGCTCGGCAAATGGAAGGTTGTACTGGCAGCGCGCAATCTTCCAAAGACTGTTGCGGTGTCCACGGCTCTGGTGGCAACGGTCGCAGCCCTTTTTCTACTGCCTATGCCTTTCAAGTTGCAGGCAAAGGGGACCTTGGAGCCCGTGGATCGGCACCGGGTGTTTGCTGGAATCGATGCTGTGGTGGAAGAGGTTTATGTCGATCACGGCCAGAAAGTGCTCGGCCCAAAGCCAGCGGAAGGATTTCCGGGAACTCTTTTGGCTCGCATGCGGAACACCGACTTGGAAGTCGAAATCCGCCGAGTTACAGGCGAGTTAGCAGCCACGGTGGAGGAAATCAACAAGACCCATCAGGTTCTCCTCCGAGGAAAGGGAAGGATTTCCGAGGCAGAACGGACACAGCTCCAGGGCCGACTGGCAGAATTAGAAGAGACCCTCCGCAGCTTGGAACAGCAACGCGAACTTCTTCTGGAAAAAGAGAAACAACTGAGGGTTTACAGCCCTGCCGACGGAGAGGTGATTACCTGGGATGTAAAGAATCTTTTGAAGGAACGTCCGGTCCGCCGTGGCGATGTTCTCATGCAAATCGCTAATCCCGAAGGAGAATGGCAGCTGGAAATTCTTATGCCGGAGCGACGGATGGGTCATATTGCCCGCGTGCGTTCCCAACTGAAAGCCAAGAGTCCAGAAGACGACTTAGTGGTGGAATATGTCCTCGCGAGTCAACCCGACCGCGTCCTTCAGGGCAAAGTTAAGGAAATCCACCGGGCCGCCGAGGTTCGGGAAGACCACGGAAATGTGGTGATGATTAAGGTGGCAGTGAACAAAGAGGACCTTCCAAAGGGAATTCGCCCGGGTGCCGCTGTCAGTGCAAAAGTACATTGTGGTCGCGTGTCCCTCATTTATTGGCTCCTCCACGATGTCATCGATTTTGTACGAACGCGGGTTCTGTTCCGCATTTTTTAAAGAGGGGTTTGCCACGGCTGGGAATTTTGAAATCTCCTGAGGAAATCGCAATGAAGGCCGTTTCGATCTCGCTGATTCTGATAGGCTTGGGGATAGGGCAGCAAGTGCGGTCAGCTCAGCCCTCCGCTGGGGAAAGCAGCATTCAAGTTTCGCGATGCATAATCTCCCTGGTAGATGATGTCGAAGTACCTGCCCAGGTGGAGGGTGTTTTGACTGGCAGAATTCCCTTGTTGGACGAGGGCGGGGAGTACCGACTGGAAAATGGTACCCCCCAATATCAAGCGTTTCGCGCTCAGGAAGGAATGGAAGTAAAAGCAGGACAACCGCTAGCGCTCATCGACGACCGAGAAGCCTGGAAAACGTACCAGGCGGCGATGGCCCGCTTGGAGGGGGCACGCCTGGAAGCAGGTAATGACATTAGTGTCCGGGCCGCCCAGAAGGCTTGGGAGGTTTCCTGCGTGGAAGTCCGACAAGCCGAGGAGGCCAATCGCCGGGCACCAGGGTCCGTTCCCTATTTGGAGATGAATCGGCTGTACCTCCAACGGGACCAATTGGAACTACAAAAGGAAAAGGCCGAACATGAACTTAACCTCGCTCAGGTAGCCGTGAAAATTCGGGAAGCTGAAGCCCAAGGAGCTTGGCTCATCTTGCAGCGTCACGTGATTCGGTCGCCGGTGGACGGCATCGTTGTGGAGGTCCACAGGGACATCGGAGAATGGGTAAAGCCGGGCGATTCGGTCTTGCGAATTGTCCGGATGGATCGTTTGCGAATTGAGGGCTACTTAAGTGTCGCGGAGGTTCATCCTGCCGAAGTGGCAGGCCAACCGGTCGTGGTAAGGATTACGACTCCAGTTGGCAGCACTTCGTCATCTGGGAATGGCGACGCCCACACCTTTGTCGGCCGAATTACGTTTGTCAGCCCCTTAGTTGAGGCCGGAGGACGCTATTTGGTTTGGGCGGAGGTGGAAAACCGGCAGACTGACGGACAGTGGGTTCTTCGACCGGGTTTGACGGCGGATATGATCATCACCCGGAAGTTACCACCCCGGGTGGGAAGTCTCTCGAAAACACCCCCGAAATGAATTGCTTTCCCCGTTCAACTTAGCCCGGCGTTCTGCTGACATCAACCGGCCAAGGGTAGTGCCTTGCCGATGGCCGAAAGTTATTCCAACGCCGCAAAGGGACCGAAACCTCATGTGAATGTCTGTGGAAGTAAGTTGCCCCTTTTGCTCGCCATTATTTGGGTTACTCTTACGAAGAAGGGATAGAGTTCCTACGAATTGGCTGATGGGAAGGCGGCCCAACCGTCGCAGGCACTTGCACAAAGCAGGCAACTCACACATCAAACCCATGCTGTAAGGTTGAAGTCCCTGAGAAGCAGAGCCGTAATCATGGGGCCTCGAAGTGGGGAAAAATTGCCACAAGTGGAAACTGCAAATTGTGATCGGTGTTCTGGTAAAAAATTTCTTTCTGACACCAATAGGCGGCGAGAATAATCCGTGAGTAGTAACAACTGACGGAAACAAGCCGTCTCTTTTGGTTCGTAAGGGGATTCGATCACATGTGGGCGATTGTGGGGGTTGCAGCAAACAGTCTGACATTTTGGTCCAGGAGAAGGCGGTTTCTGCGGAGACATCAACTTTCCCTTCGGGCCGAAGTACCAAAGGAATTGTTATGGGCCGGGAGTTCCACCCGCTAAAAAGGTCTCCCGAACGGTGGATGGGATACTCCACCCAAAGATCGCCGTTCAATTATTTTCCCCGGATTCGCCTACGAGCCGATACCGGCACGTGGGGACACCAGTCCAGCTTGGTTGAGTTTCCCAGTGGCCGGTTCCCTAATTGCCGGCTACCCGCCACTTTAGGCACCCGGTGATCCCCTCGTGGCAAACCGTTTTGGAAATGAACCGAAGGAATCGAGATGGCCACTCTTGCAGAAAGTTTGCTGGCCAGTGCGGAACGACGGCTTCCCATCCGGAAGCGGGCGGACCTGGAGGCTCGCCGTCATCGCTATTTGGGCAAAACTTACTGGATCGTCAAGGATCCCGTTGGCCTTAATTACTTTCGTTTCGAGGAAGAAGAGTTTGCCATCCTCCGAATGTTGGATGGCAATATCAGTTTGGCGGAAATCAAACGGCGTTTCGAGGCCAGCTTCCCACCCCAGAAAATCACTCTGGACGAACTTCAGCAATTTCTGGGGCAACTTCACCGAAGCGGATTGGTCATTAGCGAAGCACCCGGACAAGCGATCCAGCTTCAAAAACGTCGCAAGGAGCGACGGCGAAAACAGCTCATTGCCACACTAGGAAACATACTGGCCATTCGCTTCAAAGGGGTCGACCCAGAGCCTTTCCTAAATTGGCTTTATCCCAAGGTTCGCTGGCTCTTTTCCCCATGGTTCCTGGGAGTGTGCGTGTTCCTCTGGGTGGCTGCGATCACGTTAATCCTCGTGGAGTTCGATGTATTTACCTCGCGGTTACCGGGGTTCCACCAATTTTTTGGACCCGGCAATTGGCTATGGCTGGCGGCCACGTTGGCTTTCATGAAAATCCTGCACGAGTTGGGACACGGTTTAACGGCTAAGCATTTCGGAGGGGAATGTCATGATATCGGGGTAATGATCTTGGTATTGACTCCTTGCCTGTATTGCAATGTCTCTGACTCGTGGATGCTGCCGAACAAATGGCATCGAGCCGCTATTGGGGCAGCAGGCATATTTGTCGAGGTGACCATCGCGGCTATCGCCACCTTTATTTGGTGGTTCACTGAGCCAAGCCTTATACATTATTTGGCTCTAAATGCCATGTTCATTGGCTCAGTGAGTACGGTTCTATTTAACGGGAATCCGCTCCTTCGATACGACGGATATTATGTTCTTGCAGATCTCGTTGAGATCCCCAACCTCCGGCAGAAAGCGGGGCAATTCCTTAACCAAAAACTGGGGCAATGGTTTCTTGGACTTGAACCGCCCGAAGATCCTTTCATGCCGAAACAGCGGAAAGTTTTCTTCATCACCTATGCCTTGGCCGCGGTGGTTTACCGCTGGATCATTCTCTTTTCGATTCTTATGTTCCTCTATCAGGTTTTCGAACCGTATGGTCTTAAAATTATTGGCCAAGCGATTGTGGCGGCGGCTATTTACGGGTTGCTTTTTCAGCCGGTGTATTCCATTTGGCGGTTCTTCTATGTTCCTGGGAGGTGGTATCAAGTGAAAAAGCCGCGGATGATCGCAAGCGCGGTGGGAGCAGTGCTCCTGTTACTTTTCGTGTGCTTCGTACCGTTGCCTTATCGAGTAATAGCAGCCTTGGAGCTGCAGCCTGACGAAGCGGATACTGTTTATGTATCCGTCGCGGGTATTCTGAAAGAGATCTACGTTAAACCGGGGGATCAAGTATCAGCTGGCCAACCGATTGTAAAGCTCAGTAATCCGGATCTGGAACTCGAAATTGCCCGGCTTCAATCCCAATGTCGGCGAACTGAAATCGCTTTGGAATATTTGACTCAGTTTGAGCGTTACTCAAACCCTACTGCCAACCTCCGCACGGAGCAATTAGAAAAAACGTTAGAGGCTTTGCGGCAACAACTGGAAGCAAAAATGAGCGAATTGCCGCGGTTAGCCCTTTGCGCGACTCGGGCGGGAACTATCCTTCCCCCGCCACGGCAGCCGGTTCGACCTTCCCCGACCGGTCAACTCCCTTCATGGTCAGGAATCCCCCTGGACAAAGAGAATCTCGGCTGTTTCCTCGAGCAAGGTACCAAGGTATGTTTGGTCGGAGATCCACGAAGATTCAAAGCTGTTCTTGTGATCCCCCAAAGTGAGATCGAATTCGTTGCTGTGGGTCAAAAGGTGCAAATAAAGTTGGACGTGTTACCCGACCGAACATTCCTAAGCACATTGGCGGAGATCTCGGCACAAGCCATGGAGGTGGGATTGGAGCGGTTGGCCACCCGGACAGGAGGCGAGGTTCCTATGCGGATAGACCGCACGGGCGTGGAACGTCCCGTCACCCCTTCCTATCAGGGAGCAGTTTACCTGGTCGACGACGAAGGTATCTTGCAAATCGGACTGCGAGGTCGAGCGAAAATTCACGTCGCCCCACAAAGCCTCGGTTATCGCTTGTGGCGGTGGATCGCGCGCACCTTTAACTTTACCTTATAAAGAAGCGACGGATTTACCTTGTAAAGAACCGACGGACTTGGACAAATTAAAGCGGGACCGCGAGTGCCAAAGATAGGGATTTATCGATAGGCTCCACCCGCCGGGCAATCTTCCATGTGATTTGCACACCCTCCAGGCAGTCGAATGGGGGAAAAGTATCGAGAAAACAAAAGGCGGAAGTTCAAGGTTAAAACTCTCCTTCTGCAGGCAAGTATTTCCTGAACCTGGTGAATTGCTTACGGGTAACGCCAGAGACAAATTCCGAGCAAAGATTCGCTCACCTCAAATCCTGCGTCGTGTCGGGCCTTTTAACCTTTCTCTATCCCTGGAAGTGGGTGCCCATGTGGCTCCGGAACTTGCAGCAAAAATCCAAATCTCTCGGAAAATTTCCCATAGGAGTGGTATGTTAGTCTCGCCCCAGCTTCTGGCTCTCCTATGAAGCCGCAGATCAGGAAATCCGCAGTGACGAACAAGGTCCGCTCCGTTCACTCTTCCGTAGCCAACCGTTTTCCCCAGGAAGGAGAGGGTAATTCCCCCCGGGGACGACTCTTGCGGGCGATCTTCCAATTGCTTCGCGTTCCCAATCTATTTACCGCTATCGCGGATGTTCTTTCCGGCTACTTCATCGGTGTGGGCAGTCTAAACCAAATCTCCTGGGAATTAGCAGGTTTTCTCGGTTTCGGTGCGGTTTGCTTCTATGGCGGCGGTGTGGTCCTGAACGATGTCGTAGATCTTCCTCAAGATCGATTGTGTCGGCCAGAACGACCGCTTCCGTGCGGCAGTATCTCCTTGAAGGTTGCAACGGCTTTGGGATTCGGGCTTTTACTTCTGGGCTGGATCACAGCCGGGGCAGTGTCTTTGATAGTGGCAAATCCTTGGCCATGGGTCATCGCAAATATGTTAGGTATCTGTATCCTTGGGTATAACTTCTGGGCAAAAAATACCTTTTTAGGCCCAATGGTTATGGGTTTATGTCGCGTCTTGAACCTGAGCCAAGGCATTCTGACCGGTCTGGTAATCTCCGCCCGCTGGTTCCAATGGGCTCATGTGTGGGGTGCCATTTCGCTTGGCCTCTATGTGGCAGGAATTACCGTAGTTGCCCGTGGGGAAGCCCAAGGGCCCAAACGAAAAGGCTTACTTCTCGGGTTAGCCATCATCCTTAGTGCCGTCGCCATATTGGCGGCGTTGCCGGTTTTCATTTACCGTTCTCGGGTAGAAGGCAATTGGACCTGGACTCCTTGGCTTTTTCTGATTGGCCTCCCAAGCGTTATCTTGGGCTTACGTTTTGGGCAGGCCCTGATTGCTCCCAGCCCTGTGCTTGTCCAGCGTGCCGTAAAGCAAGCTATCCTTTGGATTATCGTGTGGGATGCGACCCTCTGTTTTGCTTGGGTAGGGGGAATACCGGCCCTTGTTATCCTGGTCCTTCTCATTCCGGCAGGATTCCTCAGTCTTTGGGTGAATCCCACATAGCAGGGGGAGAATGAGGCAACAATTGACGAGCTGCTTTTTCGCCTGGGCCGGCTTTGTCGAAATGCCGCACAATCCCCCGCTCCAAGAGACGTTCCTCAAGAGATCTGTTTAGTCGCCGGGGATTGGTATCTGCCCCTGTTGCAGAAGTTTGCACTACCGGTTCCAATGAAAGGGGACCGCCCGCGGACTGCTGGCGGCCCCAAGTTTAGCTCGCCTCCGCCGTGGGGCACCCCATTCAAGGATGCCAGGCATGCATGCTTGAGGTCAAAAGGGTTTGTTGCCCCAACCGAAAACACGAATATCCCCGAGTTTTGACTTTTTATTGAAACAACGCTAATAAGGTTTTCCCTGGAAAACTAACCAATTCGCTTGACCTTCAAGAAGTCGAGTTCTCCGGGTGTTCAGCGTTTAAGACGGAAGATTAGTCTTGGGCAAAGATTGACTTTGCCATGACAACGGGAGGAACGATGATCCTCGGATACAACACCAACGGGTGGGCTCATCACGACTTAATGGACGCAATTGAGATCCTCGCGGAAATCGGTTACCAAAGCATCGCAATCACAATCGATCATCACGCCCTTAATCCGCGGTCCCCTTCATTGCAGGAAGAAATTAGCCTGGTCCGTGAGTTACTCCGACGGCACCGGCTACTTTCGTGTATCGAAACCGGAGCCCGGTTCCTTTTAGACCCTCGTCGAAAACACGAACCCTCCCTCCTTTCCCCGCGTGCTGAAGAAAGAGCTCGCAGATTATCGTTCTATTATTACGCAGTCGACTGTGCCGCTGCGTTGGGAAGTGAATGTGTATCGATTTGGTCGGGAAAACTTTCCCCAGAAATAGAAGCAGATGTCGCATGGGAGTGGTTACGGGCGGCCCTGACGGACCTTTTGGATTACGCAGCCGCCCGGGGAGTTCGAATTTCCTTCGAACCCGAGCCCGATATGTGGATTGATCGCCTGGAAAAATATGAAGAACTGGTTGAGCGTTTAGGTACGAACGACCTTTGGCTTACCGTTGACATCGGACATCTCCAGTGCCAGGGAGAACTACCGATCACGGAGGTGCTCCCTCGGTTTGCCGGACGGATTGCCAACATTCATCTGGAAGATATGCGGCGGAATCACCATGAACATTTGTTTTTCGGAGAAGGGGAAATTGATTTTCGGGACGTGTTTCGCACCTTGGTGCGAATTAGGTATTCCGGGCCGATCCATGTGGAGCTCCCCCTCCATAGTGGGCAGGCTCCCCAAATAGCCCGGCGTGCTTATGAGTTCCTACAAAATTTGTTGGGGGAGGTACTGCCATCCTGAGGGATACGGAATTACGATATTGGGGCAGCCGCGAAGGTTCCTACGCATGCCGGTAGGATCTCAGTGTCCAAGTGCCGCGGGTATGCCTGCTTTGGTGGTCCTAGAAGGTTTTCTGCATTGTTGCGGCGGTTCCCTTCCCCCTAGAAAAAATAATGACATAAGTTCGGAACCCCGCCGGGTTTTTCGGGAAATTTTTGGCATAATTCTGGTAGGGTTCCTTGGTTAAGTTTCTGCCCCATACCCGCAATGGCACAAATAGATAAAAATCGAACTTTGGTGTTTTTTTGGCGGAAAAGGAGTCATCCCACTCAGCCGCCGTTCCTCTCGAGAACTGCCGGCGAGTGGATGTGGCTTTGGGCGTTGAGGTCTTTCGGACCTCCAACATGGTCCCTCCGTCCGGGTCTTCAAGACCAATACCACAGAAAAAGTTCAGAGAATTCGGTTGGCAATGCAGCTACCTTTTTATAGAGCCGACAATCTTGAACCGCGATAGGCGATACTAAAGAGATACTCCAATAGTCGATATTGGAAGATCAATCCAACAGTACTGAAGGAACCACGCGATGGTGGCTCACAAGGCAGTTGTGCTGATTTCTGTGCCTCATCTGCGCGAGCGCGATGTAGCTCAAATGACGCAACTTCGCCAAATGGTGGCTGGCGGCGAAATTGCCGAACTTACACCGACCTTTCCCTGTCTCACCTGTCCTGTACAGGCGAACATGTTGAGTGGCTGCCCCCCGCGAGAACACGGGATCATCGCCAATGGTTTTTTCTGGCGGGAGAGAAAAGTGGTGGAAATGTGGACCTCCCCCAGCGACTGTTTTGATCGACCCTTGATTTGGCACCGGTTGGCAGTGGCTAGCCCTCCGCGATCGACCGCCGTTTGGTTCGCCCTCCACACCAAGGGTGCCGATGCAGATCTGGTATGTACTCCCGCGCCGATTCACCATGCAGACGGAACGGAATCTGTATGGTGCTTTACCCGTCCGCTCGAGCTCTATGGGGAGTTGAAAGAGCGTTTCGGGGATTTTCCTTTGCACCATTACTGGGGGCCGCTTGCGGGACTTCCAGCATCGGAGTGGATTGTCAACTCGGCAATTTACTCGGCAGAAAAATTTCGGCCCGAATTTTTTTACATCTACCTGCCTCTTCTGGATTATGCCGCCCAACGAGAAGGACCCGATAGCTCGGCGGCTCAGCTGGCAACCCAACAGCTGGACCAACTTTTCGGCAAATTGGCGGAAGAATTTACCCGGATCTACAACGGAAAGCTAGTTTGGTTGGTCGCCGGCGAGTACGTCATCACGCCGGTAGGTGGTGCTTGCTTCCCCAATCGTCTTCTTCGAGAGGAGGGGCTACTTCGCGTTCAGCAAACGGATGAAGGAGAATACATTGACTGGCAGCGATCCCGAGCTTTTGCGCTCGTCGATCATCAGGTGGCTCATGTATTTATCTTGGACGGAGAAGGCAACACAAGATCCCAAGTAGAAGATCTCTTCCGCAGTCAACCGGAGATTGAGCGGGTCCTCTCCCAAGAAGATCTTCCTGCGTGGGCATTAGATCACCCCAGGAGTGGCGAACTTGTACTGATTGCTCAACCGACAAGTTGGTTTGCTTACTATTGGTGGTTGTCCGAGGAAGATGCCCCGGCTTTTGCTCGCACGGTCGATATTCATCGCAAGCCGGGCTATGATCCCGTGGAACTATGTTGGGACCCAGTCCAGCGGTGTGTTCCTTTGGATCCTAGTTTGATTCACGGCTCCCACGGAGCACCTGCCGATGATCCCATGCAACGCACTGTCCTGTTAGCCTCCGAACCCGCCCATCTCCCGGATAAACCACTTCGGGACATCGACGTTTACTCCATTGTCCTCAGCCTCTTGGGACTGAAGCCAGCTTAGGGAAACGTTCTTCCCGGAAAAACTAAGGCCCTAGATCAGCCACCTGCTTGGTGCTATTTGCCTAGGCCTAGAAGCTTCAAAACCGAGCACTCCGATTTGCCAAATACTCGATCAGTGGTTTGTCGAACTGTATACTTGTATCAAGTCGGACATAATCGATTCTCGCCCGCGCGCATTCCCGTCGGAGCCTATCACAGAATGCGTCCAGTTCTCTCAGATAATCATCACGAAAGCCCAACCCATCAATAGTTATTCGCTCTCCGCTTTCCGGATCCATTAGTTCCAAGGAACCTTGAAAGGGGAACCGCAATTCCGCCTCGTCCAGGATGTGGAAAACGATGATATCGTGGCCACGATGTCGCAACCGGTAAAGCCCCTCCACAATTGGTTCCAGCGGACATAAGAGATCGGACATGAGCACGATCAAGCTGGCCCGGCGGATCAGGGCTGCCAGTTGGGATAAGACCTGGGGAAGGGCTGTGTTGCCCTGCGGCTCAGACTTACTTAAGGCGGCCAAAATGGCCCCCAAATGATCCCGCTTGGATTTGGGCGGAAGACTTCGTCGCAAGCGATCTCCAAAGATAAACAACCCTACCGGATCTTGTTGAGAAATCATCAGGAAACTAAGAGCCGCGGCTAAACAGATGGCATATTCAAACTTTGTCATCGTCTGCCTATAGGTGTACCCCATGGAGCCGCTGGCATCTACCACCAAATAACCCGTGATATTCCGTTCCGCCTCGAATTTTTTAACATAGAACTTGTCCGTCTTGGCGTACACCAGCCAATCGATATCCTTCGGATCGTCCCCCGGGGTATATTTGCGGTGCTCGCTAAATTCCACCGAGAAACCTTGCAAAGGACTCGCGTGGAGTCCGTGAAGAAATCCCCGAACAATAAACTGGGCCCGAAGGTCCAGTCGCTTTATCTGGCGAATTACCTCCGGTTTTAGATAGCTTTCAGGAGCAGTCATCGAAGACTTCCCCGGGTTGCCCGCTCACTTCTTTGGCCTGTTGGAAAACAACAATTTTGGCCTGTTGGAAAACCACAATTTGATATCGGCACTGGGCCCTGCCAGGATACTCGTCAAGACTATCACGGGTGCTTTGCGGGTTTTCCTGAAACCTTTAGTGGCAAAAATTTTTCCCGGGAGGAGCCTCGCTCGCGCGCATTCCTCTTGTCGACTCAAATGTAGGCACGACGAATTACCTTTCGTATTTGGGAATGGGCGGTGGAGGAATAATCCGCAAAAGGCGTTCCACGATGTCGTCGCTAGTCAGTCCCTCGGCCTGAGCCTGAAAATTCACACTAATCCGGTGCCGAAGTACCGGAACGGCGATTTTTTGGATATCCTCGATCGCCACGGCGAAGCGTCCATCCATGGCCGCGATGGCTTTACCCCCCTGAATCAAAAATTGTCCCGCCCGTGGGCCGGCTCCCCAGTCCACAAACTCACGGACGAAATCCGGGGCAGTCGGATCCTTCGGCCTGGTGGCCCGTACCAACCGGGCAACATACTGGACAATGTACTGACTTACAGCGATGGAGTTTACAAGCTTTTGCAGGTTGAGAATTGCCTTGGCGGATAAAACTTTGTGCACTTCCACCTTTTCCGATCGGGTGGTCAGAGCCAAGATCCGTTCTTCTTCCTCTGCCGAGGGATAATCCACGCGAATGTTGAACATGAAACGATCCAGCTGGGCCTCCGGGAGAGGATAGGTACCCTCTTGCTCGATAGGATTTTGAGTAGCGATCGTAAAAAATGGCTCTGGCAAGGGATAGGTTTGATGTCCCACAGTGACTTCCCGCTCTTGCATTGCCTGCAAAAGGGCAGCCTGCGTCTTGGGCGGGGTACGATTAATTTCATCTGCCAGCAAGATATTCGTAAAGATAGGGCCCGGCATGAACCGGAACTCGCGTCGCCCGTCCGGAGACTCCTCCAAAACGTTCGTCCCAACAATATCCGACGGCATTAAGTCTGGAGTGAACTGAATCCGCTTAAACTGTACATCCAAAATTTTCGCCAAGGTGCTTACCATCAGCGTTTTCGCCAACCCCGGTACCCCCACGAGCAAACAGTGCCCCCGCGTAAAAATGGCCGCAAAGATTTGCTCGAGGACCGCTGCTTGCCCGACAATCACCTTCTGAAATTCCTCTTGCATCAATCTTCGGTACTGACTGAACTCCTGGAGAAGGTCCCCCAAGCTCCGGGGCTTTGTACTCAGCGGTTCGCTTCTACCCCCACTCATAAACAAGTCCTCGATGAACGTCCTTCAAAGGGAACCCAGGCGCTTAACCGGCGTATGCTGTTCGAAAATATCGC
>Ga0308310_1000674_pt1 | contig 15179 bp, 13 predicted proteins | sample HotsprSampleMS65_FD_203672 | JGI IMG/M metagenome (GOLD analysis project Ga0308310, IMG submission 203672) | Hot spring phototrophic mat microbial communities from Mushroom Spring, Yellowstone National Park, Wyoming, United States - 20090730_MS65 ...
TGGTTAGACATAGCAGCCTCCCCTTTGCCTTTCAGTGCCTTATAGGAAAAGATACCACAGGCTGCCTGTCAAACTCTCTCAACCTGCGAAACTGACCATCATCTCCGAAAAAACCTACACTTGTGAACCCCGACCCCCTCCCCCACCATCGTCCCGCCGGTCGGCGGATGCGCCGTCCCCGTAGACCCCGTCTTCCAGCCCGCGCTGGACCGCTTCCGGAGCCTCTACCCGACTGCCGACATCGGATGCCCGACCCGCGCGGCCTTCTCCGTCCAGGGCGCCATCCAGGAGTTCTGGGCCAACGTGACCGACCCGGACCCGAACACCCACTACCGCAGTTTGATGATCTGGCGGTCGGACAATCGGGAAATCACGGTCATAGACGGCGAGGACACGGCGGCCTCCCGGGGCACGTTCGGAGCCTACACCGACACCTGGGATGAAGGTCAGCCGGAAATCTACCCCAAGTGCGCCCAGATGACGCCTCCCGCGGGCTACCAGTTGCCCATCCGGGGGTTCGGCAAGGTCTGGTGTGTCAACGGCCTCTGGAGGCCCATCGGCTGGCCCAATCAGCGGGAATTGGGCAACACCCTGCTGGTCCAGCCCACCGAGACAGGCATGCTCATGCAGGTTCCGGCTTCGGGGGTGACCTATCTGGTCGTGCTGGATTACCGGGGGATGTGGGCGGTGAGCGTCCTGAAGTAGTGGATTGGAGTTCGCCACGAACTTCACGAACTGGCGTAATTACCTACCACAAAGGTCACAAAGTACTCACAAAGGACACAAAAGGGTAAAAATCGTCCTCCGTGTCCTTTGTGTGGCCTTCGTGTCCCTTCGGGCCGAGCCCTCAGGGCGAGGCCTTCGTGGTTTTTTACGAAACGACTCTTGGGTAGGCAGTTACGTAAATTCGTGCAATTCGTGGCAGAAAAGACCAACTGTGTAACTCCTGAGTGTAACAAATTCGCCCCCTGTCCGTTTCAGAAGTAGAGAGGACGCCAGGCACAAGACTGGAGGACAACTGCTCGCAGTTGTCCTACGAGGACAATCAGATCGGCAAAATTGAGACACACCCGAGCGGAGTCTTCCAGGCCTGATCCATTCATCCCACTATTGTCAGAAAGGAGAGAGATGACCGAGAAGAAACGCCTGTTCATTCTGATGGGGCCGGCCGTCGTTCTGTTGCTGGCCGCGCTGGCCTGCGGGCCGGTGGCGACGGTCGTCGTCACCGCGACGCCGCCGCCTGCGGCGCCGTCCCCCACGCCCGAAACCGCCGCCCCTGCCCCCACCGCCGCCCCGCCGACGGAATCCCCGCCCCCCGAGCCGACGACGGCGGCGGGCTGCACCCTGGGCGCCCGCTGGGTGGCCGATGTGACCGTCCCCGATAACACCGAGTTTGCTCCCGGGACGCCCTTCGTCAAGACCTGGCGGGTGCGCAATTCCGGTACGTGCGCCTGGGAGCCGGGGACCCGGCTGGTCTTCATCTCCGGCACCCCGATGGGGGGGGCCGGCGGCGGACGTGCCCGCGCTGGCCCCTGGCGCGCAGACGGATGTGAGCGTGAACCTGACCGCGCCGTCCACGCCGGGGACGTACCGGGCCAACTACCAGTTCCAGGCGCCGGACGGCACCCGTTTCGGCGCGGTCATCTGGGCCCAGATTGTGGTGCCGGCCCCGGCGACGGCCCCGCTCCCGACGGAGGTGCCGACGGAAGCACCGACGGCGACGCCGACAGTCAGACTGATTTTGACCCCCATTGGGCCGATCGTGACCATGGTGCCCCCACCGGTGACTGTCATAAGGCCGACCGTCCACGCGGTGGAGATTCTGTACGATTTCGTCGCTCAGGCCCCTTCGGCATCGTGGTACAACAATGCGGGCACAGCCCTGTCTTTCCCCGGCAGGGACGACGACCCCAACGGGTTTGCCCTCTGGAGGGATAACTGGTATCTGGAAAATGGCAGCCGGCCAGCCCGGGTTCTGGAAACCCACCCGAAGTGGGAGAACGGCGGTGGAATCAGTGGGCGATATACGGTGAACGTGACCATTCGCAGCGGAGACGTCTTTAAGGCGAAGATTGGCTTTCTCCAGGGCGCCGAGGCCGGGAACGCGCGGTGGACTCTGGGCTACTATGAGGGAGGAACATATCACGCGCTGCAGAGCGTAACCAAATCCTACAACGGGAGCCTCCAGGACTTTACGGTCAGCCTCAATGCGCTGGACGGCAAACAGGTGGACTTCGTTCTGAGCGTGTGGGCCAACGGCCCCGCTGCTCAGGATTGGGCTATCTGGCAGGATGCCCGGATAGAACGGCCCTGAGCGCGCAAATGAGACCCGGCAGGCGAATGTGTCCCAAAGTTGTAGGGCAACTGCGAGCAGTTGTCCTGCAAAGCGGCCAGGCCCGACGAAATTGGGACACACTCCAGCGGGCCATCCGGCCTGCCGGGTCTCCCGGAGGTATCCGATGAAATCCGAACGTCTCGTTCCATTTCTGCTCGCCGCCGGCCTGCTGCTGGCCGCGCTGGCCTGCGGGCCGCTCCCCACCCTGGTCGTCACGGCGACACCGACGCCGCAGGTGGCCTGCGCGCCGCTCCTCTGCCCGGAGGGCCAGGTGCCCTTCTGCCCCGGCGACTGTCCGGGCGGCTGCGGCCTGATCTGCGTCACGCCCACCCCATCCCCAACGGAGGGGACGCCCCCGGCCCCCGGAGAGGTCACCCCCGCAGAGCCGACGACGGCGGCGGGCTGCACCCTGGGCGCCCGCTGGGTCGCCGATGTGACCGTCCCCGACAACACCGCGGTCGCCCCCGGGACGCCCTTCGTCAAGACCTGGCGGGTGCGCAATTCCGGTACGTGCGCCTGGGAGCCGGGGACCCGGCTGGTCTTCATCTCCGGCACCCCGATGGGGGGTCCGGCGGCGGACGTGCCCGCGCTGGCCCCTGGCGCGCAGACGGATGTGAGCGTGAGCCTGACCGCGCCGTCCACGCCGGGGACGTACCGGGCCAACTACCAGTTCCAGGCGCCGGACGGCACCCGCTTCGGCGCGGTCATCTGGGTGCAGATTGTGGTGCCGGGCACGCCCACGGCCTCTCCGGCCCCGGTCTGCACGCCCCCGCCCTGCCCCTCCGGCGGCGTTCTGATGTGCCCGCCCCCCGGGGCCTGTCCCGGCGGCTGCGGCGTGATCTGTGCCACGCCCACCGCCCCGCCGTCGGGCCTGGCGATTCTCTCCTTCACGGCGGAGGTGGTGCAGGACCTGCCTCCGGCGGGGAAGCGCATCCGATTCTCCTGGCGGACCCAGGGGGCAACGCATGCGGGTATCTGGAGCGGCACCCAGATGCGCTTCCCCAGGTACTGGGAGGCGACGCCGCCGGGCGAGGGGACGCTGACAGTGGACATAGAGAGCACCTACTACCGCGACCCGATGATGACGCTGGTCGCTCGGGACGCGGCGGGCCATGAGGTCCAGGCGAACGTCGTCGTGCCGTGGGCCTGCCAGTACGCCTGGTTCTTCCCCACGGACAACCGGGCCTGTCCGGCGTACGAGGCCAGCACCACCTGGGCCGCCGAGGAGCCCTTTGAGCGGTGGCGGATGATCTGGCTGCAGGAAGTCCGCACCGGGTCCACCGTCTACCAGAGGCTCATCCTGGTCTTCTACAACGACGGGCGCTTTGAGAAGTACGCCGACACCTTTGTGGAGGGGGTGGACCCCGAGAGCGACCCGACCATTGTGCCTCCGGCGGGACTGTATCAGCCAATCCGAGGGTTCGGCAAACTCTGGCGGACCAATACCAGCGTGCGTGACCGTCTGGGCTGGGCCACCGCTCCCGAGCAGGGGTTCTATACCCAGTGGCAGATGCAGATCGCCGAGTCCATCGGCATCCCCTTCTACGTGCGCCGGATGGACGGACGGATCATCCGGGCCGCCGGGTGGGATATGGGTGCGGGGACGTGGGAGGAAAAGTGAAACGTGAAGCGTGAAACGTGAAGAGTGAAGCGTGAAACGTGAAACGTGAAACGTGAAACGTGAGACGTGAGACGTGAAAGGGGGGATGCTATGGAAATTCTGTCTGAATCTGTTCGTTCTGTTGTCTCGTTTCCCAATGAACCGGAGGAGGTGTGCGATGAACGGTCAGTCCAGATGCCAAAACGTTCTCTCCAAAATCCAAATCCATATCTGGAGTGCGAAATGAAAGGGAAGTGGACCCTTTTGGGGAGCATCCTGGCGATGCTCCTGCTGGCGCTGGCGGTGGGCCTGGCCCGGGCCCAGGAACCCCAGCCGCCGCAGGGGAGTGTGGGCATCCAGGCCGCCCTGGGCACCGCCTTCACCTACCAGGGCCAACTCAAGAAGGCCGGCAGCCCGATCAGCGGCACCTGCGACTTCCAGTTCAGCCTGTGGGATGAGGCTGGCAGCGGTTCGCCTCCAACAGGGGGCAACCCGATTGGCAGCACGCAAACGAAGACCGGCGTTTCCGTAAGCAACGGCTACTTCACCATCTCCGACCTGGACTTCGGTGCCGATGCCTTCCGGGGCGATGCCCGCTGGCTGCAGATTGCAGTCAGGTGCACCGGAGATACCAGTTACACCACCCTCCCGCGCCAGCCGCTCACCGCGGCACCGTACGCCCTCTTCAGCAAAACCGCCCCGTGGAGCGGCCTGAGCGGGGTGCCGACCGGTTTCGCTGACAACACCGACAATGACACCCTGGGTGGCCTCTCCTGCGGGAGCGGCCAGGTTGCCAAGTGGAACGGCAGCGTCTGGACATGTGCGAACGACAATGATACCACCACCTTCTGGTCGCTCACCGGCAATGCCGGCACAAACCCGGGAACGAACTTCCTGGGCACCACCGACAACCAGGCGTTGGAGTTCAAGGTGAACAACGCCCGCGCCCTGCGCCTGGAGCCCAACGCCACCAGCCCCAACATCATCGGCGGTTACAGCGGCAACAGCGTGACGGCCGGTGTTTATGGCGCGACCATCGGCGGCGGGGGTTCCAGTGATCACACCAATGTTATTACAGACGCCTTCTCCACCGTTGGCGGAGGCAGGGGCAATATCGCTGGCAAATGGGGAGCCACTATTGCCGGAGGTGTAGAGAACAAGGCCCCGGGTGAGTCTTCCACCATCGGTGGAGGTAACGGCAATACCGCCAGCGCCTACGTCGCCACCGTCAGTGGGGGTGGGGCCAATACCGCCAGTGCGGCTGGCGCAACCGTTGGTGGAGGGATGAATAACAACTCCTCGGGCGGTCAGGCCACTATTGGCGGGGGCGCTTACAACACCGCCAGCGGCTACGCCACCACCATCGGCGGGGGCTTCAACAATACTGCCAACAGCGAAGGCGCCACTATCGGTGGGGGCGAGAGCAACCTGATCACAGACACAGCCGCGTACGGTACCATCGGCGGGGGCTCCGGTAACACCGCCAGCGGCTCCAAAGCCACCGTTGGCGGTGGCTCCTCCAATACCGCCAGCAACTGGTACGCCACCGTAGGCGGTGGCTGGAACAATACCGCCAGCGGCTACGCCGCCACCGTTCCTGGAGGCCGTGACAATACCGCCCAAGGCACGTACAGTTTCGCCGCCGGGTATCGGGCCAAAGCCAATAACCAGGGCTGCTTCGTCTGGGGCGATTCTACCAACGCCGACGTGACCTGCAACACCAACAATGCCTTTATCATCCGTGCCAACGGCGGCATCTGGTTCGGTACGGCTACGGCCAGCATCACGCCGACAATCGGTTCAGGGGTGTTCATCAGCACTTCCACCGGGGCTTACCTGAGCACGGGCGGGCAGTGGACGAACGCCTCCGACCGAAACGCCAAAGAAAACTTTACACCCGTGGACGGGCGAGAGATTCTGGAGCGCCTGGCGGCCATCCCCATCACCTTCTGGAACTACAGGGCGGAAGGCGCTGGGGTGCGGCATATCGGCCCGACGGCCCAGGACTTCCATGCCGCTTTCGGGGTGGGCACAGATGACACGCACATCGGCACGGTGGACGCCGACGGCGTGGCCTTGGCCGCCATCCAAGGGCTGTATGGCCTGGTCCAGGAGAAGGATGCCCGCATCGCTGAACTGGAGAAGCGGGTCGCAGCACTGGAGGCGCAGAACGCTGCTCAGCAGGCACAGATTGATGCTCTGGAAGCCCGCCTGGCGGCACTGGAGCAGCGGGTCGGTGGCGCGCCAGCCCGGACGAGTGCCCTGCCCATCTACGGGCTGGCACTGGGCGGGCTGGTCATCCTCGGCGCGATGGTTTACTGGCGGCGGGAAGGAGGCGGGCGATGAACGGTTCACGCTTTACGTCTTACGTTTCACGCCTCCTGCTCCTGGCCGCCCTCCTCTCCCTCCTGGCTTCCGTCGCCCGGGCCCAATCCGGCGGCGGGTACGACCTCTCCTGGAGCACGGTGGACGGCGGGGGGTACACCTTTAGCGAAGGCGGCGGCTATAGCCTGGGCGGCACGGTCGGCCAGCCGGATGCGGGGGTGCTCTCTGGCGGGGGCTATACCCTGGCGGGCGGCTTCTGGCCCGGCGGCGCGGCGGCCCGCTACGGCGTCTACCTGCCCCTGGTGCTGCGGAATTACTGACCCTATGGGGTGGCCGACGGCAATGCCGTCGGCCACCCCGGCACTGCTCCCGCCCCACTCCCTGGTTTCATCCCAGGTACTTCAGCCCGCTACCGGTGTTGAAGAGGACCACCCGCTCCCCGGGATCTATCCAGCCCTTGTCCAGCAGGGCCTTCAGCGCGGCCAGCGTCGCGCCGCCCTCCGGGCAGGCGAAGATGCCCTCCGTCCGGCCCAGCCACTTCTGGCCTTCCAGCAGCGCCTGGTCGGGGACGGCGACGGCGGTCCCGCCGCTGGCCCGCAGCGCCCGCAGGATGAGGAAGTCCCCCACCGCCGCCGGCACCCGCAGCCCCGCCGCGACGGTCTGCGCGTCCTCCCAGGGGGCGGCAAACTCCTCCCCGGCGTGGAACGCCCGAACAATGGGCGCGCAGCCCGTGCTCTGGACCGTCACCATGCGCGGGCGGCGGTCTCCAATCCAGCCCAGTTCGGCCATCTCCTCAAACGCCTTCCACATCCCCACCAGTCCGGTCCCCCCGCCGGTGGGATAGATGATGACGTCGGGCAGGTCCCAGCCCATCTGCTCGGCCAGTTCATACCCCATCGTCTTTTTCCCCTCCAGCCGATACGGCTCCTTCAGGGTGGAGAGGTCAAACCAGCCGTGCTCCTGGGCCAATCTCCGGGCCTCCCGGCCGCAGTCGGTGATGAGGCCGTCCACCAGCGTGATCTCCGCTCCCAGCGCGCGGCATTCGGCCAGGAAGGGGGCCGGGACGTCGCGGGGCATGAAGACGTGGAGGCGCAGGCCTGCGCGGGCGGCGTAGGCCGCCGCGGCCCCCGCCGCGTTCCCCGCCGACGGGATGACCATCTCCCGTACCCCCAGTTCCCGGGCCCGGGAGACCGCCACCGCCAGCCCGCGCGCCTTGAAGGAGCCGGTCGGATTGAGGCTCTCCTCCTTGATGTAGAGGTGGGGCATCCCCAGTTCCGCACCCAGACGTCGGGCGGGGAGCAGGGGGGTGAACCCCTCGCCCAGGGTGACGATGTGGGTATCGTCCCGCACGGGCAACAGGGCCTGGTAGCGCCAGAGGGACGGCTCCGGGCCGATCAGGCGCTCCCGCCCCAACCGCCGCGCTGCGTCCAGGTCGTAACGGGCCAGGAGCGGACGCCCGCAATCGGGGCAGACCTGCCAGAGGTGGTCGGCGTCGTACGTTTTGCCGCAGAGGGAGCATTCCAGGTGGGTCAGAAAGGTCATTGGGGCGACTCCTTGTCTGAGAGTGCTCGTAGTGAGCCACGAAGCGAAGCGGAGTGGCGTCTGAATCGCCCCAAACGGCACTTCGCTGCGCTCCGTGCCTGACTACGAACGAGGTGTAGCGCAGGCTGAAAGCCTGCGCCACGGCTGTCAGAACGGCACTCCGCTGGGGCTTCGTGCCTACGAACGAGGTGTAGCGCAGGCTTTCAGCCTGCACACAGGCCTGGCGGCCTGCGCTACAGGAATTGCCCGCTTATCTGAACAGAATCAGGACCACCTCCGGCGGGGCCAGGAAACGAGCCCGGGGCGCGCCTTTCCCCTTCACCCCAATCTCCGGCGGTGTAGCGCAGGCTTTCAGCCTGCGCCACTGCAGAGCAGAATCAGGACCACCTCCGGCGGGGCCAGGAAACGATGACCCCCGCCGGTACAGTCCGGCCTCGTACCGCTTCCAGAAGGCCGAACTGGTGACCAGGGCGCCGAAGAGGGGCAGGCGGAGTTGCCCGCCGTGCGTGTGCCCCGCCAGATGCAGGTCTATCTCTGTGGTCTATCGTCTGTGGTCTGTCGTCCGTCGTCATTCGCCGCAGGGGTCGGGCAGGGGTTCGGTTGGGATGGCGGCCAGCGCGGCGGCGACGCCGGAGCGGGAGGGGGCGCCCTCGCGCGCGATGGCTTCTTCCAGCGCGTGCAGGGCGTGGCGGGCCGCCGCGTACGCCGGCAGGGCCAGGTCGCCGGGCGGGATGCCCAGGGAGATTTCGGTGCAGCGGGCGACGAAGTCGGCGCAGGCGGGCAGGGTCTGGGGGCGGGGCCAGGGGGTGACGACGCGGACGCCCGTGGCGTCCCCCGCCACGGCGCGGAACTCGTCCGCGGCCAGGTCCGGCCCGCCGACGAACTCCCCCCTCCAGCCGCGGGCGCGCAGGGATGCCAGAGCCTCGCCGCAGTCCACCGGCGGCGCGTCGCAGAAGAGGACGGGCGGGAGCGGCCCCCAGCGGGGGACGTCGGCGGGGGGGCCCACGGGCCGGAGCGACCGCCCGCGCGCCGCCGCGGCCCGCTGCAGGGCCTCCCCCAGCGGGCCGCCGTCGGTGATGAGTCCCGCCTCCGCCCCCCCCTCTAACATGCGGGCGGCCAGTTCGTCCGCGTCGGGGCCGATGCGCACCACCACTCCCGGCCCGGCGGTCAGCGCCGGGTCCAGCACCGCCGGGGCCAGGAGCGGCAGCCCCTCGCGGGCGTAGACAGGGAGCGCCGCGCGCGTCGTCTCCTCCCGGAAGTGGCCGATGACAACCACGACCTGCGGGTCCACGGCCAGTTTCTCCGCCTGCTGGCGGGCCATTTCGGGGTCCGCGCCGTCGTCATAGGCGACCAGTTCTACGGCGTACGGGGGCGTGCCCACCCCGCCGGCCGCGTTGGCCTCCCGCAGGGCCAGCCGGACGGCGGCGAAGAGGCCGTAGCCCACGTAGCGGTAGCGGCCCTCAAAGGGGGCGACCAGCCCGATTTTGACCGTCGGGCGGGTTGCGCCGGGGGCCCGGCAGGCCGCCAGGAAGAGGAGCAGGCAGAGGGCCAGTCGTTTCACCGGATGCGCCGGATTTCAAAGACGACGGGGTTCCAGGCGTCGGGGCAGGCGTGGGTGGCCACGTCCGGGTCCTTCAGCCAGGGGAAGGTTGCCCCGTAGCGCATGGCGAAGATTTTGGGCAGCATAGAGTAGAGGGCGCTGATGCAGATTTTGCCCTGGACGGTCAGGCCGTCAAAGACCACCTCGTCGCCGACCTGGTGACCGGCGGCACAGTGGCCCTCCTGCCGGATGACGCGGGCGATCACCGTATAACCGTCTTCGGGGGGTTCCTGGGCCATAGGACTCCTTTTTGAATCTCACACAAAGACACAGAGACACAAAGACTCAAAAAGAAATATATCTTTGTGCCTTTGTGTCTTTGTGTGAGAAAATCCATTACTCCTCTTCCAGTGTCACTTCCTCCCCGCAGGCCGTACAGCGGGCGATGCCCTTGCGGGCCTCCGTCATCAGGCCGCCGCAGGACGGGCAGGGAGTGGGCAGCGGCCGTTGCCAGACCCAGAAGTTGCAGGTGGGGTAGTTGACACAGCCGTAGCCCGTCCGCCCCTTGCGGGTTCGCTTCTCCACCAGGTCGCCGCCGCACTGGGGGCAGGTCACCCCCACCTTCTCCTGCCAGGGCTCGGTGTAGCGGCACTCCGGGAAGCGGGAGCAGCCGATAAACTTCCCGTACCGGCCCCAGCGGACCGTGAGCGGCGCCCCGCATTCGGGGCACGCCCGTCCCACCTGCGCCGACTCCAGTTCCACCTTCTCTATCCGCTGGTCGGCCTGGGCGACCTGAAGAGCGAAAGGACGGTAGAATTCCCGCACCACCGGCACCCACTCCCGCCGACCGGCGGCAATTTCGTCCAGTTGCTCCTCCATTTGCGCGGTGAACCCGTAGTCCATGACCTCCGGGAAGTGCTCCACCAGCAGGTCGTTGACCAGGAAGCCGGTCTCCGTGGGCACCAGCCGTTTCCCCTCCCGGCGCACGTACCCGCGCTGCTGGATGGTCGCCATGATGGGTGCGTAGGTGGACGGTCGCCCGATGCCGTACTCCTCCAGCGCCCGGATGAGCGTCGCCTCGGTGTAGCGGGGCGGCGGCTGGGTGAAGTGTTGTTCCGGGATCAACCGGACCAGGTCCAGCATCTCCCCCACCGTCAGCGGCGGAATCTGCTGGACGGGCTCCTCTTCCTGCACGTCCTCGTCCTTCGCCTCCTCGTACACAATCAGGAAGCCGGGGAAGCGCAGAGTGGAGCCGGTGGCGCGGAAGAGGTAGGGGCGGCTTTCCTCCGGGCCGGCCTCTATCTCCACCGTCATCGTGTCGTAGAGGGCGGGGGGCATCTGGCTGGCGACGAACCGTTGCCAGATCAACTGGTAGAGCCGGTACTGGTCGCGCGTCAGTTGGTCTTTGATGGCCTCCGGCTCCCGGAAGACGGACGTGGGCCGGATGGCCTCGTGGGCCTCCTGCGCGCCCTTCGTCCGGGTTTTGTAGACGGGGGGCTGCGGGGGGAGAAAGTCCTCCCCGTACCGGCGGGCGATGTACTGGCGCGCCTCCTGCTGGGCCTTCTCCGCGACGTTGGTAGAGTCGGTGCGCATGTACGTGATCAGGCCCACGGGCCCGCTTCCGTCCAGGTCAATCCCCTCGTAGAGTTGCTGGGCGATGCGCATCGTCCGGGTGGCGGTGAAGCCCAGCCGCCGGGACGCCTCCTGTTGCATCGTACTGGTGGTGAACGGCGGCGCGGGTTGCCGTCTCCGCTGGCCCTCTTTGACCGACGTGACGACGTAGACCGACCGCTCCAGTTCCTCCACCACCGCGCGGGTGGCGGGTTCGTCCTTCAGGTCCACCTCTTCCCCGCGGATGCGGTGGAGTTTCGCCAGGAAGGTACGGCGACGGGTTTCCCGTTTGGCCAGTTCGGCCTGGATGGACCAGTACTCTTCGGGGACGAAGTTCTGGATTTCCCGCTCCCGTTCCACGACCATGCGGACGGCGACGGACTGGACCCGTCCGGCGCTGAGGCGGCTGCGGACTTTGCGCCAGAGGAGCGGGCTCAGGCTGTAGCCGACCAGTCGGTCCAGGATACGGCGCGCCTGCTGGGCGTTGACCAGGTTCATGTCAATCCCGCGCGGGTGGGCGAACGCCTCCTCTATGGCCGACTGGGTGATTTCGTGGAAGACGACCCGGCGCAGTTGGGACGGGCGAATGCCGGTGACCTCGGTCAGATGCCAGGCGATGGCCTCCCCCTCCCGGTCCGGGTCGGTGGCCAGATAGACCTCGGCGGCCTTCTTGACCTCCTCCGTCAGTTCCTTCACCACCTGCTTTTTCTCTTTGGGCACCCGGTAGGTGGGCTTGAAGTCGTTCTCCAGGTCTACGGACATAGAGGAGCGGAGCAGGTCCCGGACGTGGCCCACCGAGGCGCGGACGGTGTAACTCTTGCCCAGGAATCGGCCGACGGTGCGGGCCTTGGCGGGGGATTCCACGATGACCAGCCGGCCCTCCGGTTTGGGGGGTGGGGGCGGGTCCATGCCCTCGTGGGCGGGCGTGGCGCCCATACGGAAGAGCGTCGTCCCGCAGACCGGGCAGGCGCCACGCGTGGCGGGGCGCCCCCCGGCGGTGAAGACGGGCTCGGGGTCCCTGAGCGGTCGTTTCTCTTTACAGCGGACGCAGTAGGCATCCAGAGTTGTATCGGTGTGTTCAGTCATTCAGGAACAGCCTCCTCAAGCAGGGTCGCAGGTCGCAGGGAGCACGGCGCAGGGCACAGGGTCGCATGTCGCAGGACGCAAGTCGCAGGGCGCAGGGAGCAGGGAGCATTTATAGACCCGCTGCAGTTTTCAGGCGCTTCCACAAGATCTCCACATCGGGGCCCAACCGGGCGGCCCAGCGGTCAATATAAGGGAAATCAAAGACGGAAGTCCATTCCGGTTCCTCATTCAAGCGTACAGCGACCAGGATATCCCGAATATCCTGCTCGTGTTTGAAGGAGCGGCCTTCGTTCCATGCCATTAATTTGCCGACGACGACGTCCTCCGGGCGAGCAAACCATGCCTCAATGGTCCGGTCTCCAACCTGCACCGAGCGCCGGATGCGGCGTTTCAGGGCAAAACCGTATCCCGGTTCCATCGTGGTAGGGATCAGGTCTACCTTTCGCCCTGCGGTCGTATCAATGATGTTGAACATGATGCCCAGGCGGATAGAATCCCGCATCTGGTAGGGATCGGCATAAAACCGGGGCAATGGATAGGCGGCCGCCAGCGCTTCAATCTGTTCTTCGTTCATTTCCACTACAATGTCCACATCGGCCGTTAACCGGGTCATTCCGTAGGACATCCCGGCAAATGCTCCAATGACGACGTAAGGGATTCCCAGACGTTCCAGTGTCTGCAGGATGTCCAGATACAGTTCAAAGGGAGACTCATCCGCCATGCTGCAATCTCTCAAACATCAATACGGTGAGTTCGTAATCGGATAAGTGCGGGTAGGCGCGGCGCAGGCGGGCCCGCACCGTATCCAGCCAGAGTGCCTGTAATTCCATCATCGTCCGGAGCCGCTGCGCGGGCGGCAGACGCATCAGCAGGCGGATTTGCAACTCGTCCGCCTCACCCAGTTCATTCACGGATTGTTCCCCCACGGCTCTTCCTCTCCCCCCAGCGGGCAATCGCTTCCCAGAAGAGACGGCCGGAAATCACACACAGATCAGCACGGATCGGACAAATGTACACGGAACGTCATGTGCAACTTCAACTGATGGATGGATAGCAATCTGCTTCTGACCCCTCCTCATCTCCCCGGCCCCCTTCTCCTCCCCGAAACGGGGAGGAGAAGGGGGAGAAAAGGAGGGGTTTGAGGCGGGCGGCTCTGCCGCCCGCCTCAAACCCTTCTCAACTCCCCCCTCCCCGCGCCGCGCAGCGGCAGCGGGGAGGGGGGAAGGGGGGAGGGGCAAACCGGCGTAATGCCCCAAAGGGCTCCAAATACCTCTGGGAAAAACAAGTTGCACATGGCGTACGGATATTCGTGAATCAGACTTCATCAGAACAGGGCGACAGGATTAGGCCAATATTGTAAAATCCGTGTTCACCCGTATCCATCCGTGTGCATCCGTGTCCTTTCTGGACAACCGTACCCGGTGGTCAGGTGCGCGGCCTCTTCCTGTGCCCCCGCCGAAGGCCCATCACAGCACTTCCTTCCGTCCCATCTCCCGCAGTTGCCGCACCATCTCCCGGACGTCCTGTTCCCGGTCTACGGGGCAGATCAGGAGCGCGTCGTCGGTATCCACGATGATCATGTCTTCCAGGCCAATGGTGGCGATCAGGCGGCGGCCGCCGAAGACAATGGTGTTGCGGGTATCCAGCCCCACGTGCTCGCCGACGACCACGTTGCCATCGGCGTCGGCGGGGAGAATCTCCCGCATACTGGACCAGTTGCCCACGTCCGACCAGCCGATGTCCACCGGGATGACGACGACGTCCCGGGCGCCCTCCATCACCCCGTAGTCAATGGACTGGGGGACCAGTTGAGGCCAGAGTCGCCGGAGTGTCGGTTCGTACGCGGGGGTGCCCAGCACCGCGTCTATCTGCATCAGGACGTCGTAGAGGTCCGGCATCTGACGGGCGAATTCCTCCATAATCCGATCCACCCTCCAGATGAACATCCCACTGTTCCAGGTATAGAGGCCCGATTCCACCATCTGGAACGCCGTCTCCGGACTGGGCTTCTCGGTGAAGCGCAGGGCGCGGAAGACGGCGAACCCGTCCACCTCGTACAATTGTTCCCCCTGCTGGATGTAGCCGAAGCCGGTGGACGGGAAGGACGGGGTGATGCCGAGGGTGACCAGGTGGCCCTTTTCGGCGACCTGCGCGGCGGCGGTCAGCACCCGGCGGAACCGTTCCACGTCCCGGATGAAGTGGTCGGCGGTGAGGACGACCATCACGGCCTGAGGGTCGCGGCGGCGCAGGTGGACGGCGCCCAGGCCAATGGCGGGGGCCGTCCCCTGGCCCACGGGCTCCAGCAGGAAGTTGGCCCGGGGGAGTTCCGGCGCCTGGAGCAGGAGGGACTCCAGGTGCTCCTCTCCGGTCACCACGAAAATCTCCTCGGGCTGGAAGAGCGACGCGATGCGGTCCACCGCGTGCTCAAACATGGTTCGCTCCCCCACCAGGGTGAGGGCTTGCTTGGGGCGGGCCCGACGGCTGAGCGGCCACAGCCGCGTCCCCCCGCCGCCCGCCATAATCAGCGCATGGTAGGAACTCATTGGCCTCCTTTCAGATTGACCACGGACCACAGACCACGAACCACTGACCATAGACCACAGACCACGGACCACAGACGGCAAGCGATCGCCCACCAATGTCATTGCGAGCCGCCGAAGGCGGCGAAGCAATCTCCAGCCCCCTGCAAGGGGATTGCTTCGGCGGCTACCGCTGCCTCGCAATGACGGTAGGTGAGTAATTTGCTGACCGTCGTCCGTCGTCCGTTGTCTGTGGTCTGTCGTCTATGGTCTGTCGTCTGTCGTCATGCGGCGACGTATTTCATCCCGCCCACCTGGCGCACCATCCCCTTCAGTTCCATCAGCGCCAGCGTGCTGGTGACCTGAGCGACCGGGAGCCCCACTGCGCGGGTCAGGTCGTCCACATGGACGGGCTCCGCGCTCAGGTGGGCCAGGATCAGCGCTTCCGTCTCCGTCGTCGGCAGGACCTGGCGGGCCTCCTTCTGCTCGGCGATCATCGTCAGGTTCAGTTCCTGCAGGATGTCGGCCGCGTCCAGCACCGGTTTGGCGCCGTCCTGGATGAGGCGGTTGGTGCCCGCGCACCCGGCGGAGAGAATGGAGCCGGGGACGGCGAAGACGTCC